>Ga0207421_10001794_pt1 | contig 27299 bp, 33 predicted proteins | sample SodLakKL_010_SED_4_FD_187542 | JGI IMG/M metagenome (GOLD analysis project Ga0207421, IMG submission 187542) | Alkaline sediment microbial communities from Lake Tanatar, Kulunda Steppe, Russia - 8KL_010_SED (SPAdes) (version 2) | ecosystem: Environmental > Aquatic > Non-marine Saline and...
GCCGCGCTATCGTTTGGAGACACAGAGAACGCCAACGGGGCGGATAAAGTACTATTTGGCCAAGGACGTCCGCGTCGGAAGGAGAAAGGGCAAGGTCAAGAAGTACCTCGGGTCAGAAAAGAAACCCTCCAACCAGGCGCTGGGCGCCGCGCGCATCGAGCACGCCTATGACCTCGAGCTCAGAGCGATAGCGAAGAAGGCGGACCTGAGCGTGCACGATTACCGTCCAAAGCACCTGGAGCGGAACGAGCTCGAGGAACTGGAGGTGTTGCGGTTCACGGAGAACACTTTCGTGAGGATGTTGAATCATGAGGAGAAGAGGCTTTTCACCATCCACCTCGAGGCGAGGTACATTCACGGCTCTCTGAGCATAGACGGCTATGAGGCCACCGTCTCCCAGGTGGAGCGTATGCTACGCCACGGCGAGAAGCCCGACCTTCCTTACTACGAGATCGCAAGCATCAACAACTTCCGTCATATGAAGGAGTTCCGCCGCAAGGAGCGAGGCAAGTTCAACATAGACAACGTGAAAAGGATCCATTCATTCCTCATGCGCGGCGTGGAGACCGAGGCTCCAGGCAAGTTCCGCCGCACCGACTCGGACTTCATAGTGGGCAAAGACCATCGGGTGAGCCCATATCGGAACATCGAGGCCGATCTCCAGAAAGCCATCGATGAGTACTACCGCGGGTTGAAAGAGGAGTGGCACCCGTTCGAGCTGGCGTGCCTCTTCCATCACAGCTTTCTGCGCATATCACCGTTCACCGCCGGCAACGGCCGAGTGGCCAGGGAGATTATGCAACAGATGTGCTTCTCGGAGCGTTTCCCCCGCCCGATTATATCCGCTGAAGAGAGGACGGAATACCTGAACGCCCTAAGGAAGGCGGACCGCGGGGACATGGGGGGATATCTCGATGGAATGAAGGACATAGCTCTTTACACCAGATTGGAGGACATGCGCCTTCGGATAGGAGAGCTGTTGCAGAGCGACAAGGGCGAAAGCCAACGGTGCCTAGAGGACTTCTGAGAGGACCTAATCCACTTCCTTTTCAAGAATCCCGATGATCCTTTGCGCGGACCCGCCGTCGCCAAAGGGATTCTCCCAAGCGGCCGCATCGACCATTCTTCCGGCCTCCGCAACCATTTTCTCCACATCGGCGCCGACCAGCACGTTCGCCCCAACGTCAACGGTCTCCGGTCTTTCGGTGTTGTCCCGCATCGTTACACAGGGCGTTCCCAGTATGCACGCTTCTTCCTGGACTCCGCCGGAATCGGTCATGCAGAGCGCCGCCGAGGACTCCAGGGCCACGAACTGCAGCACTCCCAAGGGATCGGTAGCCACGATCGAGCCCTTGTCAATATGATAGGCATCCAGCATTTTAGCCGTCCTCGGGTGCATGGGGAGGACCACCGGCATAGAGAGCGCATCGGAAACCGCGTTCAAGCCCTCCACTATCCTTCTGAGCCTCTGCTCGGAATCAACATTCTCCGCCCGGTGGGCGGTGGCCAACACGAAACCCCCCTTCTTCAAGCCAAGCTGGGAAAGGACACTGTCAACATCAGCCACCTCCCTTATGCGCAGAACCGCATCGACTATCGTGTTCCCAGTCACGTGAACGTTCTCGCTTATGCCCTCCGCCTCAAGATTATTCTTTGATACAGAGGTCGGCGCGAACAGGAACCTGGACAAGTGGTCGCTTACAATGCGGTTCAACTCTTCGGGCATGCTGCGGTCGTATGAGCGCAGCCCGGCCTCGACGTGACCCACGGGGATATTCATCTTCGACGCCGCCAGCGAGGCGGCCATCACGGTGTTGGTGTCCCCCTGCACAAGGACGACCGAGGGCGAGCTTCTTGCGAACACGCCCTCGCACCTCTCAAGAATGCGGGCGCTCTGCTCCCCATGCCGGCCCGAGCCAACCTCCAGCTTATGGTCGGCCTCAGGCAGTCCCAATTGGGAGAAGAACAGACTGTCCATGTCGAAGGAGTAGTGCTGGCCGCTGTGGACGATTTCGAATTCGAGCCCTCTTCTCTCACACTCCTTGACCAAAGGCATCATCTTGATGATCTCCGGTCTGGTTCCCAGCACTATGCTTATCATCGATCGTCCACCGCCAAATCGTTAACGTTCATCGGGCCAGCAGTATATCAAAGGGTTGTTCATGGGCACGTGGAGACGAACTTGCATACAGTCATCCATGAGAACAGGGGCGGGTGGATTTTTAATAAAAACAGCGATATGCAGTTCTATACACGGACGCTGATATTGGAAGTCCAGCATCTTTGAGACAAGGAGAGACCACATGATACAGCTCATTACTGGCGGCGCCGGCTTCATCGGCAGCAATTACGTTAAAAAGACCATGGAAAAAGGCGACCAGGCGATCGTCCTGGACTCCTTGACCTACGCCGGGAACCTGGAGAACCTTCAGCCTCATGTCAACGGACGCAACGTGATAACATGCAAAGACCGCAGGGCCTTGACCGAGGCAACAGTTGACGGGAATGATGTCACGACCGACCTCGACCCCGCAGCGGAACGAGAGTGGCTCCTGCGCAAGTTGGATGGTAGGCCCTATGTGGAAACCAGAAGTGAAGATGCAGGGCCCGCGATCCGCACTGCCCTTGAGTCCGAACCATTGGTGTTCATTCAAGGCGACATCGGCGACGCGAAGATAGTGGACGCCGCCCTCGGCGAAGCGGACGTGGTGGTGAACTTCGCCGCCGAGACACATGTGGACCGCTCGATCCTCGAGCCGGACAAGTTCATCAAAACTGACGTGCACGGAACGTTCAACCTGCTGGAGCGTTGCCGCAGGCATGAGGGGCTGAAGAAGTTCGTGCACATATCCACCGACGAGGTCTACGGCGTGGCGGAGGGCGAGAGCGAGTTCAAAGAAACGGACCCGATCAATCCCCGGAACCCCTACTCCGCCAGCAAGGCCGCCGCCGACCGCCTGGTCCATGCCTATAATCAGACTTATGACCTGCCGACCAACATCATACGGCCTTCGAACAACTTCGGGCCTTTCCAGCATCCAGAGAAGCTGATACCCAAGATGATAATGAACGCCCTCAACGATGAGGGCCTGCCGGTGTACGGCGACGGGAAACAGGTGAGGGACTGGCTGTTCGTGAGGGATTCCGCTGCCGCCGTGGACTTGGTGGTGCGTCACGGCGAGGTGGGGGAAGTATACAACGTGGCAGGCAACAACGAGAGGACCAACATCTCCGTCGTGAACAGCATATTAGAGCACCTCAGCAAGGATGAATCCCTCATCAAACACGTGAAGGACCGCCCCGGTCACGACATACGATACGCGATAGACGACAGCAAGATAAGGGACCAGTTGGGCTTCAAGAACGAGGACAGCTTCGAGAACAACCTCCGCGAGACGATCGATTGGTACGTCGCGAACGAGCGATGGTGGCGCCGCATCCTTGACAGCGACGAGGAGTTCATAAGGTTCAACGAAGCCTGGTACAAGGAGAGGAGGTAGGGTCAACATGAAAGGCATCATACTCGCAGGAGGAAGGGGCAGCAGATTGTACCCCCTGACGCCGTCTTTGAGCAAACAGCTTCTGCCGGTCTACGACAAGCCGATGATCTACTACCCGCTGTCGACGCTGATGTTGGCGGGCATCAAGGAGATCCTCATAATATCCACGCCGGAGCACATAGACATCTACAAGAAAATGCTCGGCGACGGGGATTGGCTCGGTCTCTCGTTGCAATACAAGGTCCAGGACAAGCCCCGCGGCCTCGCTGACGCGTTCATAGTCGGCGAGGAGTTCATAGACGGCGACAAGGTCGCCCTTATACTCGGGGACAACGTGTTCTACGGCCACGGCTTCTCGCAGGTGCTGCAGGAGTCCGCCAAAATGGAAGAGGGCGCCATCGTGTTCGGCTATTATGTCCAAAACCCTTCCGAGTTCGGAGTGGTGGAGGTGGACGACGAGGGCTACGTCATCTCACTCGAGGAGAAGCCGAAAGAGCCCAAGTCCAGCTTCGCCGTGCCCGGCCTCTACTTCTATGATGAGGACGTGGTCAACATCGCCAAGACACTGACCCCCTCCGCTAGAGGAGAGATAGAGATCACCGATGTGAACCTGGAGTACATGCGGCGCAAGCAGCTGAGGGTCAGCATGCTGGGCCGAGGGTTCGCTTGGCTGGACACCGGCACCTGCGACGGCCTGAACGAAGCGTCGAACTTCGTTCGCACCATACAGAAGCGGCAAGGTCTCTACGTTGCCTGCATCGAGGAGATCGCGATGACGATGGGCTTCATCGACGGAAGCGGCGTGCTGGACGCAATAAGCGAAGGCAAGTCGACCGATTACTACCACTATGTGAAGAACATCGTGGAGAGGGCCCACGAGAGGAAGCCCGGTCTTTGAACAACTCTGATGATGTGAGCCGGAGGTCTTTGTCAACGCAAGGAACGGGTGAAACGTTATCTATTCCCCTGCGGATTGGAAGGCCATGCGCTTCATCTGCGACGAGATGTTCGGCTCCTTGGCGCGATGGATGAGGATCATCGGCCAGGACACCCTGTATCTCCGCGATGTCGACGATGACGAAATAATCGAGGTTGCAAGCGCTGAAGGGCGCTTCCTGCTCACCAGGGACAAGGACCTGCATCGCCGCTACCCTTATTCGCTCTACATAGACGAGAACGACCTAGAGAGGCAACTGTCCAAGGTCATTGTGTCGTTGGGACTGAGCGTGGACTGCGAGAAGGGCCGCTGCACCCTGTGCAACGGCGAACTGCAATCCGTCGAGAAGGAGGACGTAGAGGGAAGCGTGCCCGACTTCACCTTACGCAACCACGATGTCTTCTACCGCTGCCGTGATTGCGGCAAGATTTATTGGAAGGGGACGCACTGGGAAAAGATACGCAACGGATTGGACACCATCGGCGAGAACAACGGCTGATCAATTGAAGTCCATCATCTGCACCGCGCCGCTGCCGAGGTTGATGATGGGCAATATGGCCGGATCGGGCTCGAAGTTGTGCATCTTCTGGTATTCGGTCTGCGACTGCCAGGCCGAGGCGTTGATCGTCTTGACGCCGCGGTACTCGGAGTGGCCCGCCTTGTGGACGTGGCCGGTGACGAAAAAGTCCGGAACCTTATCGATGACCATGTAATCCTTCTTCTCTGGCGCTAGCGGAGTCCTCTTCCCATAAATGGGCGCCAGATGCCGGCGGCGCAGCATCTCCTCCATGACCTTCAAAGGCTCCTCGTAACTCAGGTTCTGGACGGTGGATATCCAATCGTCCATGGCGCGGCCGTGGTAGCTCAACACGGTCCTTCCCTCCACCTCTAGATAGACGGGGTTCCCCACCATCATGATGTTGGAGTCGAACTCCTTGGCGAAAGCCTCGGCCAGCGCTGGCTGCGGCTCCGCCGGCCGCACCGAGTCGTGGTTCCCCGGCTGCAGGACGATGGTGATGTGGTCAGGAACCTCCTTGAGCATCTCCGCCACCTTGGCGTACTGGCCGTAGATGCTGTCTATGACCAGCTCGTCCAGCTGGTCGGGGAATATGCCGATGCCGTCCACCACATCGCCGGGAAGGACCAGATAGTCCAACGCGATGTTGTGCGACTCCTTCTTTAGCCAAGAGATCATGGACTCCCATTGCTTATCCAAGAACGTGCAGCTGCCCATATGCACATCGCAGAGGAAACCGATCGAAGAGGTGGAGTCGGTCTTCTCCAAGGAGTTGCCCAACGGTATGTCCGGGTGCACCAGCTCTTCAGCTATCAGCATGTCCTTCTTGGCGGTGGGCTTCCCCACGATGCCGATGACCTCGTCAGGGACTATCACACGGTCGATCAGCGGCGAATCCTTGCTGATGAAGACCTTGCTCTCGCCGCTGCCGTCCTCCAGCGAGATGATGCGGTGGCCGTTCTTGGTGTTGCTCACCTCCGCAACCATGCCGATGGTCTTCACCTCGCGGTCCATCCTCATCGCCCGGTCAAGCGGCATCGCTCCCGCCAGCTCCCTCCTCCGCTCGAGCATCTTGCGCAATGAACGGTAGCGGCTTTGGAAGTAACGGCCGAAATCCTCGATCTTGCCCTCGCAGGTCGACTCTCCAGTGACATCGGTGCCATCCATCACTGATATGTCGCCCCTCCTCCGCTGAACTGTGGAGGCGCCGCGGAGCTCCCGCGGCTCGTCAGCGCGGCGCGGCCCCGCATCATCCAAATGCTCGGCCGGCAGGTCTTGAAGGCAGACATGGAATTTCCCCTTCGCCGAAGAGAGCACATCATCGATGAAGCGCACCGGGTCGTCCTGGCACAAGCACAGCTCGGTCAGCTCCGGATCCAGTAGCACTCCGCGCTTGGCCGCCTGTCTCACTATCTCAGCGCGCACATCCGCTGAGTGCGGCTGACCCGTTAAATAGTTTCGTTCCCATGCGCAAGCGATGCCATCAGTGAGCGTCACATGCCCCATCAATCCGAGCGAGGACGAGAGGAAGGTGGAGCTGGCGGTAAGGAACATCTTCCCCGACATAGTTCTGATAAGGACCGCGGACGGCCTCGAAGGGGAGTCCGAGTCTCTAGAGCATTTCATGATGCAGGTCAGGAAGCAGAAGATACTCGACACCGCACGCAAAGTGATGCTGAGAGGGATCTCTGGCAAGCGCACCAGGATGCATCTGAACAAGCAGGTCGCTTTCGTGGGCAAAATAACCTTCGCGGAGGAGACCACCGTCCTGGGGACGATGTCCGTGATTATAGAGGACGATGACATCGAGGCGCTCATCGACAAGGTGGCGCCCACAACGGCAGAGGGGGAGGAGATATTCTGATAGGGGTTTCATGCACCAGCCTGGCTTCGGAGAGCATAGAGCAATCGATAGATAAAGTGAGCAAACATTTCGACCACTGGGAGCTTTTCTCCGAGGGCGAGCATTATCTGCCCTATGTGATGGAGCGCATAGCGGCCGTCGCCCCCTCTTACGACCTGAGCTTCTCGATACACGCACCCATAAGCGATGTGAACCTCGGAGCGTTGTCAGAGAGGATGAGGGAGGCCTGCACCATGGAGATACTCCTCACCATGGAGTGCGCCGCCATGCTCAACATCGACACGGTGACGATACACCCGGGCAACCGACCGTTCATAATCGATGGCATCCCCGACTCCAGGGCGGAGGATATGACCCGCAAGTCATTGCGCATCATAGACCGCCTCTCGAATGATTACGGCGTGAAGGTGGCGCTGGAGAACATGCCCGATTTCTTCATGATGCAAGGACGCACGTTCGACGAGTTCAACCGTTTGATCGACGGCCTCGACATGGGCGTATGCTTCGACATCGGCCATGCGAACACCACCGGTCAGATGGACGAGTTCCTGGAGCTGAAGGACCGTTTCGTGAACCTGCACGTGCACGACAACGACGGCGGCAGCGACCAGCACCTCACCATCGGCGACGGCAACGCCCCCATCGAGCAGGCGCTGGGGTCGCTCAACAGTTACCCCGGGCGTCACATCATTGAGGCCAAGAGCCTGGAGTCCGCCATTGAATCCAAGGAAAGGCTGAAGCGGATGCTTCAATAACGCTCTCCGCAACGGGGGCATTGCAGCTCCCCTCTTTGATACACAGCGCCGTCATTGCCGCATGAGGGGCACTTCGCCCTTGGCATGGGGTAAGGGTCCTCTCGGGGCCTCGACGGCGCTTCCTGCGGCCCCTGCAATCCTTTGAGAGACAGATCCTTGCCGGTCACGGACTCGATGGCCGCCTTCGCGTAGATGAAGAAGTACGGCACTCCAAGCCCTAAGAAGCCAATTATCAGCACCCCGGTGAAGGCCATCGCAAGCAACGAGTCGGTGTAAAGCGCGGGAGCGCTGAGGAAGTTGAAGCTGAAGTGGAACATCACCGCGGCGTAAAGCCCGTACTTAACGAAGAGGTATCCCATGGCCAGCCCGGCGAGGAAGGTGGGGAAGATCTTCCACACGTCCCAGCCCTCCAGGTGGCCGAAGGCGAACAGAACGGACGAGATGATGATGAGCACCTTCTCCGCATCGCCCATGCCCGTGCCGCCTATCAACGCTCGTAGCGGCGAGCCCTCGCGCCTGTTCATCAGCACCATTATCGATATGGGCACGCCGATGAACAGCACCCTGCATATCAGCTCCTCGTAAACGGCCGCGTTCATCAGCACGTAGAACAGATACCAATCCGGAAGGGCGCCGAAACCAGGAGTTGAAGGCGTGGTGCCCCCCATCTCGATCAAGAGTATGAAGACGTAGTTGAAGAAAAGTATCGCGGCGAAAAGCGTCGTCACCTTGAACAACGGCGAGCGCTCCCCGGAGAAGTCGCCTGTGACCTCCTTGGCCGCCCTCTTGCTATTCCATATCAGCAATCCCCAGGATGCCACCAGTATTGCCACTATCGCAACATAGAACGCGATGGCCAACGGGCCGGTGGCTGTATAGATGTCCACGATGAACGGCACGAGTATAAACAACGTGTAGCCGAAGTCGCCGATGTTGGAGATTATCTCCGGCGACACCGCCAGCGCTATGAACACATTGACCGTGAGCAGAGCGATCAACAAGACCCCGGCCCAAGAGGCGAGGAGGTCGATCACATCCCCCAAGCCCATGGTCTTTTCCGCCCTGGGAGCAGGCGACTCTCCCAGCTTGACGCCGCAGCCGGGGCAGAATTGGCTGTCCGGCGGCAAGGAGCGGCCGCAATGGGGGCAGTAGTTGAACTCAGCCATCCACACCCTCCGGGAAATGCAGCAGCTCCAGATAGGAGCGTTTCTCGTTCCCCTTGAGGCCTAGTCTAGTGGCCAAATCGTTCACAGCCTTCTCGCCTTGATCGTCTTTCCCCAGATACTCGATCTCAATATAATGCCCCAAATCATCCACTAAATCCAAGGAGACCTCGCAATCGTCCAAGATGAAGCTCTCCCGCTGTTTCCGGACCTCGTACCTAGGTAAGAATCCTAACCTCTCAAGGATCAGTCCCATGGAATCATCTTCAGGCAGTAGAATGCCCAGCTCTTCCCTGGTTTTTGTCGAAGCGTCCAATCTCGGGCCTTTGTAATGGAGTATCGCATCGCCATTCTGATGCCGGATGCGCAGCGCTTCGTCGCTCACTCCCAAATCACGGCACGGATGGGTGTAGTAAACATCCACCTGATGCTGTTTCTTAGAAGAAACGGCGTTGAGCTCAATCAATTTGTGGCGCAGAGCGCTTACATCGTCGCAAGGCGATTTGAGCTCGATCTCCATCATAGACTCTTGGTGAAAGCAACAGAGACATAAATAATTATGATGGACCAACCATCTCATGCACTATCGATCGGGGGAGATCAATTGAAAGGACTAGGTCTGATTCACGTCTACACTGGTGCGGGAAAGGGGAAGACCACATGCGCGTTCGGTCTGGCGCTCAGGGCGTGGGGCTGCGGCAAGAGGGTCTGCATAATCCAGTTCCTGAAGAAGGGAGAGAAGTACGGCGAGGTCGTGGCTGTTGATAGGCTTGATGGTATAGACCTACACCAGTACGGGAGCGGAAGGTTCGTTTTCAACAAGCAGCTCCGTCAGGAGGACGTCGAAGCGGCGGAGAAAGGACTCGTGCATGCAAAGGATGTCCTGAGCTCTGGGGATCATGACCTGGTGATTCTGGACGAGATGAACATAGCCACCGACTTCGGTGTCCTTGATGTTAGTAAAGTGATAGAGGCACTGGACTCACGGGCTGATGGTGTGGAGGTCGTGCTAACCGGGCAGAACGCGCACCCGGCGATAGTAGAGAAAGCCGACTACGTTACAGAGATGCGCAAGGTCAAGCACCCGTATGACGAAGGGGTGATGGCGAGGAAAGGCATCGAGTTCTGACGTTCAATCAGCATCGAGACGATCGATGACGCCTTCAACGCGTTCCAGCTCTACAATTGCCAACGGCCTTTCGTAGAGTTCAGCCATCTCTTTTATTCTGGTTGCGATATGTTTCTCTCTAGCGCTCTCAAGGCGCCTGAAGCCGGTAGGGCCGTTCACCCGGCGGTCCCAGTCGAGCACGAAAGACTCTTTGTCGGACACATCGAACTTGGTCTTCAGTATTCTTCGTGTTATGATGGATTCACGGAACATGTCCCGGACGTTCACGTTTTCACAGAACGCTTCCGTATACGATTCGTCGTCCATGTCTAGGGGGAACAAGTTGATGTCTATGTCATCACAGATTAGAACGGCTCTCTGGAAACAGGGCGGAGGAAGCATTACTTCTCCGAAATTCTGTAGAAGTTTTCCGTATGCGGCCTCCAATGGGCTGATTTCCGGTGACTCAAGAGCATCATAGTTTCTGAGGCCCTCAATCTCCTCCTCGGAAACCGAAAGACCCACACAATCGAAGTTAGACGCATTTATGACATCCTTGACCATGTGGCCATCGCTGACCAGACCTTTGATTGCCGGCAGAACGGACACTATGCCGCCTCTGACAAGCCTCTCAATCATCTATTCGGCTCCGGTTGAAAACCAGCTCAAGTAACTGGGAAGGATCATCGATCTTTTTGAGCTCGTCATTACCTATCAGCGCTGTGCTCCCTATGCTGTCGTCTCGTTTTAGGCGGTCGACGAATATCACAGAGTGTTGTCCAGCGATCAAGGATATGTCGCTTACCATCGCGGCTTTCTGATGGAGCTTAGCGTCATCTTTGCCCAGGCCGGTAAGCAATACTAGTTTGGTATCCTTTGTCAGCGCTTCGAACGGACTTCTCTTGACCGGTACCAGTGAATATCCCAAGTCCAGAAGGAAATCGAAGACTGGCGATTCAGTGGAAGTTCCGCGCCGAATTTCGCAGCCTATATCACCCTCATCTTTCTCATAGATGAACGGGTCGAGGGACTCTATTATGGGAACGCCGAGGAATTCCTCTAATTTAAGAGCGGCCTCGATCATAGCCCCCATGCCGGTCTCGTACATTTGAATGGTGCGGCGCGATACGCCAGCGATATCCGCCAAAGTCCCGAGGCTAATTGATTGAGTTTCGCGGGCCATGTGCAACAATTCTTTATCCAAATGCACGTAAAGGCCGCCTGGTGCGGCGAATATGAACGGGGGAACCTCTTCGATAAGATAATCGCCCAATGTTTCATTCGATATAATCGGTATGTTGAACCTCGTATAGACTATGCCAGGCTCCAACCCTCCGGAGCTGGAGCGCTCCCCTATCAATATTGGGCTCGCATCCAACGCATCCGACAATACCTTTATCTCCTGCGCGTTGTCACGAGAGAAGGCATCCACGTTGCTTAGTATTTTAATTATCAGCAATTTACCTTCTCGGCGAGCGACAATATCGAAGCTTATGCTACGCATGTTTATAGACTGGGATACGTTGAAACCAGCGCTTACAAGAATGCTTCTTGCATTCTCGATGAGGTCCTCGCGTCGCATTATTGTTTAAGTTATTGTTCTTCTATATAAAATTATGTTAAGGAAGAATAACGGGTTTCCAAAACCAGCAATTGGTATTTTCCGAAATCCCGGATTTTGCGGACTACAACAATCCACTATGATTTTTACTTAAATACGCAATTAATTGGCTATTTAAACACTAGGTTTATATAGCCGATGCATCCGATATTTAAACCGTATTTAAGCGAGAATTAGACCAAATAGCCGTAGTCCACACAATCCAGGAATTTCAGCCTATTGTGGGTCATCTCATCGTTCCTCCCGCCCAACATCGAAGGTCGAGGACCGCAACTTTAATGCATACGAATCCAATGCAGAAAACGGCCCTTCGGCCTGTTTCTTGTTTGACGACATAGACAATCGAAAGGCCGCTCTTATCTTTTATCCAGAAAGTCTAATCGCGGCATGCGGAAAAGATCGCTAACGCTCAATTCGGAGTCCTAAGTGTCAAACTCCGGTTCTGAATTATGATTTGGGGAATTGGGTGTTTTAACATTCGAAAACGTAAGCGATAGGGATTGATCACAAATCACTAAAGAGGTGAAATAGATATTGATTAAAAATATAAATTAAAACGGTTTAAAATTAAAGCTGAATCTCTATCCCCAATTTTTCCGTCAGCTCCTTGTACCGGTTGCGTATTGTGACTTCAGTCACTCCTGCAACATCGGCCACTTCTCTCTGGGTCCTGCGCTCGTTGCACAGAATCGAGGATATGTATATTGCCGCAGCTGCCACTCCAGTTGGTCCGCGGCCCGATGTGAGCTCCTTCTCCGACGCATCCTTCAGTATCTCCGCGGCCTTGTTCTGGACCTCACCGCTAAGCTTGAGCTCGCTGCAGAACCTCTGCACGTAATCCTGCGGCTTGGTCGGCATCAGCTTCAGCTTCAGCTCGCGGGTCATGAAACGGTACGTCCGGCCGATCTCCTTGCGGCCCACTCTGCTTGAGCCTGCAACCTCGTCTAGAGTCCTCGGGACACCGCACTGTCTGCAGGCGGCGTACAGGGATGCGGCAACGACGCCTTCGATACTTCTCCCGCGAATCAGGTTCTTGTTGACCGCTTTGCGGTAGATCATCGCCGCGGTCTCCCGCACGTTGCGGGGAAGGCCCATCGCCGATGCCATCCTGTCCAGTTCAGACAGCGCGAAGGCAAGATTCCTTTCTGTGGCGTTCGAGACACGTATCCTCCTCTGCCACTTCCTCAGACGGTAGAGCTGAGCGCGGTTACGTGTGGGAATGCTCTTTCCGTATGAATCCTTGTTCTTCCAGGAGATCTCCGTGGAGAGTCCCTTGTCGTGTATGGTGTAGGTCATCGGAGCGCCGGTCCTGGCCCTCTTCTCCCCCTGCTCCACATCGAAAGCTCTCCACTCCGGGCCCTGGTCGATGAACTGGTCGTCTATGACCAGGCCGCAGTCCTCGCATAGCAGCTCTCCCCTCTCGTAATCACGGACCAGGTGCCTGCTGCCGCACTCCGGACATCTCTCGACCTCTTCAGTTCCCTCTCTTACTTTTGGCATGGCGGTTCTCCCCTTGGAAGTAGGTTTTCCGACCGATCACGTTCGTGAGCACGGATTTGTCCGTGGGGGCGATGGATATGAACGGTCTTTCAACAGGACCGAAAACCCTTTTGACCCTGCCCAGCTTGCGTTTACGGTTGTCATAGACCGCGTCGCCGCCGTCCGGCAGGCCATAGGTTCTAACTACCAGAAGTCCATCGTGGGTGATGGTCTCCACCTCCCCTAGAAAATCCATCCGACTCACCCGTTACCTGCGATAAGTTTAATTATCGCTTATCAAAGGGATAATATATCCTATATATATAGCTTACGTTAGTGTTATATCTACGCTTACAATAGTATTTATGATTGAACCCAACACGCTCGGTCACAGATCTGATCCGTCCCTGCGTGTTCCAACCGTCGAATGAAACAATAAATAAAAATCTGATAAAGAAAAGTTAAATAAGCACTAGCAAGTATTACGGGCAGGTAAGTCAATGGCAATTGGATATGTGCTGATAACAACCACTCCTTCCAAGGAGCACGAGGTCTACAACGCTCTCTCTAAGATAGAGGAGGTCGTTGAGCTGACGCCGCTTTTCGGTGAGTTCGACCTTATCGCCAAGATTGAGGCCGAGGACCTAAACCGCCTCGGGCTCGTGGTGGTGGAGCACATAAGATCCACGGCCGGGGTCGTGGACACCAAGACATTGACGGGAATAAAATTCTGATGGAGGAGACAAAGAATGAGTCTGATGGAGTTCATATCAATCCTGGTAATGGTCTTCGCCCTGTTCATGGTGTTGGCGGGTGTATTCACCGCCTACTTCGGCAGCGGCAAGAGCAGGACCGTGGGTGTCGTTTTGCTTGTGGCCGGACTGGTGGCTGGAATTGTCTGGGGAGTTTTGGCCGGTTTCACCGGAACCGTTGATGTCGCCCTTTGGGTCGTGATATGGAACGCGTTCCTGAACATACTCGCTGCGCTCATAGGTGCGCTCATAGCAGTGGGTATATTCCTAGTGGCGATTATGAAGACGTGAAACGTTTTCAATTAAACTCTTTAATCATTCCTATATTTTGAACCATCATAAGTTGACAGGTCCAACTTTGCATCACGGTGCTTAAGGACAATACAGCAAACCCTTCGAGAACATTTATGGATTAATTGTTCTCCTGATATCTGGTGTACAGGTTGAAGTACTCGCCGTCGTGCGACATCAGCTCATCGTGGCTGCCGCTCTCCACTATCTCCCCGCCCTTGAGGACGTGGATGACGTCCGCGTCCTGAACGGTGCTCAGGCGGTGGGCTATGATAACCACGGTCATATTCTTGGATATCTTCCTTATCGACTCCATGACCTTCTGCTCGGATATGTTGTCCAAAGAGCTGGTGGATTCATCGAGGAGAAGTATCTCCGGCTTCCTCAGTATCACCCTGGCGATGGCAACTCGTTGCCTCTGCCCTCCGGAGAGTTTCATTCCTTGGTCGCCGATGACGGTGTCCAACCCTTCCGGCGTCCTGTTGATGAAATCCAATGCATCGGCCAGTTCCGCAGCGGCCACGATCTCCTCGTCGCTGTAATCGCCGCCGAAACGTATGTTCTCCCGTATGGTGTCGTGGAAGATGAAGGTCTCTTGGCCGATGTAGCCTAGCTTGTTGCGGTAACTGGATTTGTTTATGTCCCGCAGGTCGACGCCGTCGACGGTTATCCTTCCCTCGGTGGGCTCATGAAGCCTCGCTAAAAGATTGGCTATGGTCGTCTTGCCCGCGCCGGAGCTGCCAACGATGGCGACCTTATGGTTCTTCTTGATGTCGAAGGAAAGGTCCTTTATCGCATGGTCCAAGGTGTCATCGTATCGGAACGTTATGTTCTCGAAGCTTATCCTCCCCTCGAACCTCATCGGCTCGGTGCCATCGTCCACCTTGGGGCCGTTGGCATTCTCAACAATAAGCTGGTTTATGCTCTCCATCGCCGGGAAGCTGTCAACCATCTGTGTAATCTCGGTCTGTGCTGCGTTTAAAGCCGGTATCAATCTGTAAAGCGCGAGAACGAACACTCCGAACAGCGCAAGGTGCTGACGGAAATCGCCTCCTGTGAAGTAGTATATCCCCAGGCCCCCTACGGCTATTATCAAGAAGACCATAAGATTGTTGACCACCTGCGGCAACCTTCCATAGGTCCTACCTCGGGTAAGGCTTTTCTTCAGCTTTTTAACCGCGTTATCGTACCTGTCCACCCAGTGCTTTACTGAACCGGTGATCGTTATGGTCTTGATACCGCTGATGAATTCGTTATAGACCACCGACTTGTTCTTCTTGGTCTTGTTTATAATCGATGCGTGTCTATAGACACGGGAGTAGATCACCTTCTTCACCAGAAGGACGTAAAGCAGACCGAACACGATTATCAGCGCTGTGGCCTCGAACGAGAGGATGAACAAAAAGGAGATGTAGAAAACGCAGAGCGTGGCGTGCTGTATGAACCGGGCTGAGAACTGGATCAGCCTTCCGGACTGCTCCACCGCCTCCTGTCCAAGATAAAGAAGATCCCCCTGCTTGGTCCTGGTGAAGAACTCGTAAGGCTGCTCCTTTATTATGTTGAAGACCTGGCGGTCGATGTCGTCCCTCACTACCGCGAAGGTCTTCGAACCCAGATACGCTACGGCGATCTCCACGGCGGCGACAACCAAGGTAGCAAAAAGCAGAAGATAGGCCGCCCAAAGGAACTCGTTCTCGGCCTCGGGTATCAGATAAGTGAACAGAACGTCCAAGACGGTGCCGCCGCCCCCAGTCTCCATGCCGAAGTTCGCTATCGGGTAGATCAAAGAGACACGGAACACGTCAAGGGCGCTGAGAAGGAACAGGAACATCAGATAGGTCAACAGTAGCCTGCGGTGAGGCTTGAAGTACGCGTATATTAACGATATTCCTTCCCTGACGGTGGTCAACTATACACCTTCGCCTATGAAAACGATACCCCATATATAGGGTTATAGTGGGAACGGGCATTGATCAACGCTTCTTGAATTCCCAAAGACGTGATATCGCGTTTTCGAGCGCGATGCCTCACAATTTTTATTAACTAAAACAAGGTCATCCTAGGTGATGGTCAAAGTCCAAATTCTCATGGGGAGCAAGAGCGACATAGAGGTCGCCGAGAAGGCCAAGTCGGTCCTTGAGGAGTTCGATGTCAACGTAGCAATGTCCGTGGCCTCCGCCCACCGCACTCCAGCGAGGGTGGAGGACATCGTCAAGGACTGCGGCGCTGACGTTTTCATAGCCATCGCCGGCCTTTCAGCCGCCCTCCCGGGAGTGGTCGCCGCCCATACCTTGAGGCCTGTGATAGGCATCCCTGTGTCTGGCAAGCTTAACATGGACTCGCTGCTGTCCGTGGTGCAGATGCCTCCCGGCATACCCGTTGCCGGCGTCGGCCTGGACCGCGGCGAGAACGCGGCCTTGCTGGCGGTTCAGATACTAGCGGTGGCTGACCGCGAGCTGGAGAAGAAGATGCTCGAATACCGCGAGAAGATGGCCGAGAAGGTGGTCAAGGACTCGGAAGAGGTGTACTGATGTTCGAGGCGGAGTCCTTTGTTCGCGAGCAGGTCGCGATAGTACGCGAAAAGATAGAGGGCAACGCCATCATCGCCTGCTCCGGAGGCGTTGACAGCACCGTAGCGGCCGCAATCGTGAACGAGGCCATCGGAGACAGGCTCCTCACCATATACGTGGACACCGGCCTCATGAGGAAGGGGGAGACGGAAGAGGTCGCCGGGATGCTTGACGACCTCGGTCTGAACTACAAGATAGTGGACGCCTCCGAGGAGTTCTTCAACGCTCTGGAGGGAATAAGCGATCCAGAGGAGAAAAGGAAAGCTATCGGAGAACGTTTCATCAGGGTCTTCGAGAGAGAGGCGAAGGCCTTTGACGCCGATTATCTTGTGCAAGGCACAATCGCGCCCGATTGGATAGAGAGCGGTGACGAGTTCCGAGACACCATCAAATCGCATCATAACGTCGGAGGAATACCGGAGGAGATGGGGCTTGAGCTTATCGAACCACTTCGTGACCTTTACAAGGACGAGGTTCGCATAATCGCCAGGCACCTCGGTGTGAAGGTCTCGGAGAGGCAGCCCTTCCCCGGACCCGCCTTGGCCATCAGAGTGTTGGGGGAGGTCACACGCGAGAACGTGGAGATCGTCCGCAACGCCTGTTACATAGCCGAGGACGAGATCGAGATGGCTGCGAAAAAGGGCATTATGGAACTACCTTGGCAATATTTCGCCGTCCTGCTGCCGGTGCAATCAGTCGGTGTGCATGGTGATGCACGCGTCTACGGGAAGACCGTTGTTGTGCGAGCTGTGAAGTCTATCGATGGTATGAGCGCCGCCTACTCCCGCATTCCGCACGAGGTTTTGGAGAAGATATCGGTGCGCATCACCAACGAGATGAAGAGACAGGTCAACCGCGTCGTCTACGATATAACGAACAAGCCTCCTGGAACCATCGAGTGGGAGTAGGTGCTGAACAACTTTAAATCGAAAAAGCATCATCGAAGGTCGATGAAGGTCTACGTGATAGACAACGGAGGGCAATGGACCCACCGCGAATGGAGGGTCCTCAAATATCTCGGCGTGGATACGAAGATCGTGCCGAACAAAGCCCCCTTCGAATCTATCGCCGACGCTGACGGCCTCGTTCTTTCCGGAGGCTCTCCGAGCATCGCCACCGACGGCAAGAGGATGGGCAACAACGGCGACTATCTTGATCGCGCTGATATTCCTGTTCTCGGCATCTGCGCGGGGATGCAGTTCATGTCCACCCATTTCGGCGGCAGCACCGGTCCTGCCGACGTCCCTGAATACGGCAAGGTCACCCTCCGCGTCGAGGAAGGTGCGAGACTTTTCCAGGACCTTCCTCGCGAGCTGACCGTATGGGCCTCGCACAACGATGAGGTCAAGGGACCGCCTTCGGAGTTCGCGGTGGTGGCGAGCTCCGATTCCTGCGAAGTGCAGGCGATCGAGCACGAAAGCCGTCCGCTGTACGGCCTGCAGTTCCACCCGGAGGTGGAGAACACCGAGCGCGGAACGGACATGTTCCGCAACTTCCTCTCTGTGGTCGAAGAATGGAAAAGGTAGCGGGACTCAGCGCCCTTGGCGGCTGATGGTCTCCAGCTGGCTTATTATGTTCCAGATGAGCGTCCTGCCGTGCAGGGGTATGTTGGGGTCGTTCGCCAAGTCGTCGAGGGTGAAGATGGCGCTCGCCGCCCTCACGTCGAGCTGCTCATCGTTCATCAGCAGCCTGTCCTTCGCTTCCGTGGCTCCGCGCCTTATGTTCCTGGGCACCGACGTGTCCTCGGCCAACTGGTCGAGGACCTCCATAATCTGTTTCAATTTGTCTGCCATTGAATCACCTGTATGATGTTCTCTATCAGTGGGATCAGTCCAGCTTGCTGGCGCCATGCTCTTTGAAAGCGGTCACCACCATGTTGGTCTTGGTCTCCTTTACGCCTTCTATGCAGGAGACGCGGTTGACGAGGAAGCGTTTCAGCTCCATATAGTTGTTCAGCTTGACCTTCGCCACGAGGTCCACCTCGCCGGTGACGAGGAAGATGTCCATGATCTCCTTCATCGCGCAAAGATGCGCGACGATATCGTCAAGCGAGCTGGACTCCACCTTCACATGTATCAGCGCGGTGATCTGCTCATCGCCGTAATAGTCGCTGAGCACCTCATCGTATTGCAAGTCATCGGTCATGTCAACGCCTCAGATGGACTCGAACTCTTCCTGAAGGTCGATGACGAGCTGCTCCAATACCTCCTCGAAGTTGCCGCTGCGGTATTCGCGAAGGCCTCCGAGGTCGCTCTGGAGCTTGGCAACGTAGTCGTTGTTCTCCTTGATGAGCTCGATGTTGCAAAGAACCTCTTCCATAAGTTCACCCCATACCGTCAAGACGATATCAATAATCGGCGAATAATGGATTAGATATATAACGGTTCTTATATCGTATGGTAAAAATAAAAGATTTGTTGTAAATGGTTTCACTCCGCGGGCGGAGGACGCGGATTCAGCCGAACAGGGCGCTGAGACCTGCGGCGGCCTCTTCCTCGCTGACCTCTTCCTCTTCTTCCTCTTCCTCCTCGACCGCCTCCTCAGCGGCGGCGGCGGGGGCGGCGGAAGCCGCCGGAGCGGCGGCGACAACGGACGCGCTAGCTATCGCGTCGGCGATGTCCACACCTTCCAGGGAAGCGGTCAGGGCCTTGATCTTGGCCGCGTCAGGCTCGACGCCGGCGGCGGAGAGGACAGCGGCGACGGAATCGTCGGTGATGTCCTTGCCGGCGGCGTAGAGCACGAGAGCGCTATAGATATACTCCATATATTCAACCTCCTCGTTTAGCCGAATAACGCACTAAGGCCAGCAGCGGCATCTTCCTCGCTGACCTCTTCTTCTTCATCCTCCTCTTCCTCCTCCGCCGGGGCGGGCTCCTCGACAGCGGAGGGGGCGGCCGAGGCGGCGTTAAGCCTGGCCGTTATCCTCTCGTCCTCCGTCCCTGTCTTGGATGCGACGGCCAACATGTGAGAGTCGGCCTTCGCCAGGAGCTTGTCGATGTTTTCACTTGTCGGGTACGCCGCCTCCAGGCTCAAGCTCAAGGCCTCACGGAAGGCCTTCACCAGCAGCGGCCTTATGGTGGCCTCGGCGGGGAAGGCGATCGATACGCCTAGGGCTTGGGCGTTCGCGGCGGCGGCAGCGAACATCGTGGAGTAGTAGTCGTCGGGAATGTCCAGGACGTCCTTCCCGTAGAGCAGGCCGTCCTCGAAGGCCTTGAGCATGTCAAGGCCGACGATCATCGGCAATATCTCCAGCTTGGGAAGCATCTTCGCCACGTTCTCGGGGATCTCCTCCCCTTCCTTGACGAGGGTAGCGTCCTTCTTCACGACGATCTTCCCGCCCTCAATGGCGGCGGGGACGCCGATCTTCTGAAGGTCTCCTACGATCGGACCGGGCGCGAAGGGGGTGGGGCCTTTGCGGACGACGATGTCGTAAGGCGCGATGTCGCCGGGCTTGGCGGCGGCGGGCGCCTTGGTGGCCTCAAGCTTCTTGAAGAGCTTGAAGGGGTTCATGTCGGTCGCGATGAGAGCGCACTGTCCTTCCACGGCGTCCTTCAACGCCTCCAGGCCAGGGACCTCCTCCGCCGCCTCGTCTATGGCGAGAAGCAGAAGCTTGTTCCTGGTCATGGTGAGGACGGCCTCCTCTCTCATGCCCTCCCTCATCTCTTGGATCTGGGGTCCGGGGATTCCGTGCATGTCCACGATGGCTATGACCGGACTGTCCGCCATCGTGCGGGCGAGCTCGCTCACCCGCGTCTTCTTCCATGGTGCGACGTGTGCCATGCTCGTTCCTCCTAGACCAACCTCTCCGCCGGTCCCATGGTCGTCTTCACCCAGGAGGAGGCGATGTTGAACTTCCCCTTCTCCAGACGGGCCTCGACCCTCTTGAGTATCGTCTCGATGTTATCGGCGATCTCCTCAGGGTCCATCTCGACGGTTCCCACGGGCGCGTGGAAGGTCATCCTGTCCTTCGTCCTGATCGTCACGCTTCTGCGAAGGGAGTCCACCATTCCCGCCGGGTCTGCTCCCGGGGGTATGGGCTTGGGCATTTTGCCCCTCGGGCCCAACACCGTTCCCAGGCGCTTGCCGACGGTGGGCATCAACGGAGCCTCCGCGATGAAGTAGTCCGTTGAATTGGCGATGGTCTTCGCTTCTTTCTTGTCGTCTGCTATCGTCCCCAATTCCTCGGGGGTGATAACCAGATCGGCAACGTTCTTGGCCTTCAGGGCTAGCTCGCCGCCACCAATCACGCAGATGCTGACCTCCTTGCCGCGGCCGTAGGGGAGGATGATATCCTCCTGGATACGGTTCTTCGGCAATGCGAGGTCGATATCCTTCAGATTGATGGCAAGATCAACCGTCTCACGAAAATTTCGCTTCTTGGCACCTTCCAGTGCCTTGCTTACAGCGATCACGGTTGCTTTTTCTGCCAATACGATACCTCCTGTAGTGCGTGCGAGACGCTCTAGGCGTCTCTCCTACAAGCGAATCGCCATAACAGAGCTCCTATTTATAAGGTTTGAGTATGAGATAAGAAGTGAACTAGATCCTCAATCAGGATCGGGAAGGCACCCCATTGCAGATAACGAAGACGTTTCCTGCGGGCATTCCGTGAGCATTCGACCTTTCCATAACAGTCCATTCCTTTACTGAAACGGATATCAATCACTATCTTATAAGCATCGGTGACATCAACGGCCTGGCCGGGCAAATGAATTATAACCTTGACACGATTAGCATCGTGGTGCATACTTGAGCTCTACGAAAGTGCTGGTGACCGGTGCGGCGGGCTTCATCGGCTCAAATCTCTGCCTGAAACTCTTGGACATGGGATACCATGTCAAGGGGGTGGACAATTTCGCCACCGGCAGCGATGAGAATTTGGTCGAACCCATGAAGAATGAAGCCTTCGGCTTCAAAGAGTGCGACATCAACGACCTGGAGACGATCAAGGACGCTATGACGGGTTGCAGATACGTGCTGCATCAGGCGGCCATACCTTCGGTGCCCCGGTCCGTCAATGACCCCATCGCTTCCAACAGAGCGAACATCGATGGCACATTGAGCGTACTGGTGGCCGCCAGGGACAGCGGCGTGAGAAAACTGGTGTTTGCATCGTCATCATCAGTATACGGCGATTCGGAGACCTTGCCCAAGGATGAGGGCATGCGCCCCGATCCCCTCTCGCCCTATGCGTTGAACAAGTTGACCGGAGAGTTCTACTGCAAACTCTTCACGGACCTTTACGGCATTGAAACGGCATGTCTCCGTTATTTCAACGTGTTCGGCCCCCGGCAGAACCCGGAATCGGAGTACGCAGCGGTGATCCCCAAATTCATCAGATCGATACTCGGCGGCGAGCCGCCGACCATATACGGCGACGGACAGCAGACCCGCGACTTCACCTTTGTGGACGATGTCGCAATGGCGAACATCAGAGCAATGGAGTCCGCGGCCACAGGCAACTACAACGTCGCCGGAGGAAAGAGGATAAGCCTCATCGAGCTCGTCGAGAAGATAAACGCCATACTGGGAAAGGATATCAAACCTGTTCTTGAAGAGGAGCGCCCGGGGGACATCAAGCATTCATTGGCCGATGTGAGCAGAGCGGCGGAGGCCTTCGGATACAAACCGGAACACTCATTCGATGAAGGGCTGCGGAGGACAATGGAATGGTTCACCCGTTGAAGGAGAAGATTGAATCAGGAGAGGCGGTGGCCTGTATCGTCGGCCTTGGATACGTGGGCCTCCCGCTGGCGGAGTCGCTTTCCAAGCACATCAAGGTGATCGGGTACGACATCAACCCATCGTTGGTCGCTACTCTGAACGATAACGGCGGCGATGTGGAGTTCAGCTCAGACCCGTCAGCGATCAAGAGAGCGGATTTCATCGCCCTCTGCGTCCCCACGCCGGTGCTGGGGACCAAGGAGCCGGAGATGCGCTTCATCGAGTCCGCCGCATCCGTGGTCGGTGAGAACCTCAAGAAGGGCGCGATAGTGGTGCTCGAATCCACCGTCTACCCGGGCGCGACAGAAGAGGTCGTGACCCCCATCCTGGAATCGAGGTCGGGGATGGAATGCGGCACCGATTTCAAGGTGGGCTACTCGCCGGAGAGGCTGAGCCCAGGCGATGATGAGAGGACTCTGCAGAAGGTCATCAAGGTCGTCGCGGGCATGGACGCGGAGAGCGCTGAGGCGCTCGCCTCCCTGTACGGACTGATAACGAAGGTGTACACTGCGGAATCCATAAAGGTCGCTGAGGCCGCGAAGGTGATCGAGAACACGCAGCGCGACCTCAACATCGCACTTTTCAACGAACTGGCGATAATATTCAACAAGATGGGCATAGACTCGGACGCGGTGTTCAACGCCGCCGCCACCAAATGGAACTTCCATCGCTACGTCCCCGGCCTCGTGGGCGGCCACTGCATACCGGTGGACCCCTATTATCTGGTGTACAAGGCCAACTCCATCGGCCACCATCCTCAGGTGATACTCGCGGGCCGGGAGGTCAATGACAACATGGCCCATCACGTGGCCTCGCGAACGATAAAGGAGCTGAACCGTACCGGCAAGGCCACCTACGGCTCCAGGATACTGGTGATGGGAATCACCTACAAGGAGAACGTCCCCGACGTACGCTCCTCCCCGGCGCTGCGATTGATCGAGGAGCTGGAGGACTGGGGCGCCGAGGTTCTGGTCAACGACCCCTGCCTCGACGGTGAGGCGATGTCCGGCATGGGGAAGGAGAACGTTCCTCTGAGCGAAGTGCACGACGTCGACTGTGCGATCGTCACGGTCCCGCACAAGGAATACCTGGCGATTGAGGCGGAGGAGCTGGCGCCGATGCTCAACTGCAGGCCCATAATCTTCGATGTGAAGAGGGCCTACGGCAAAGAGAGAATGGAGGCCCTCGGCTTCAGGTACCTCTCCCTCTGATCAGGGAACCGAGAAGTAAGTGGATTGGATAAAGGGTTTGCGATCAGAGCCGGTCGTCGTAGTCGCCCGCCTTGACGGCCTTCTGGAACTTCTTCGGCTCCTTGCCGTCGATGGTGACGCCCATGGACTGGCAGGTGCCGCTCACCTCCAGCACGTTGGCCTTGAGGTCGGCGCCGATGAGGTCGTCCATCTTCATCTCGGCGATCTTCTTCGCCGTGTCGATGGTGAGGTTGCCGACCTTGGACGACCTGGTGTCGGTGGAGCCGCTCTTCAAACCAAGCTCGCCCTTGATCAGGGCGGAGGTGGGCGGCGTGCCCACCTTGATGTTGAAGTTCTTCTTCTCGTCGATTATGACCTTGACGGGGACTTTCATCCCCGCGAAGGCCTTCGTCTTCTCGTTGATGGCGGCTATGACCTGACCGATGTTCACTCCCTTCGGTCCCAGCGCCGGACCCAGCGGGGGTCCGGCGGAGGCCTTCCCTCCATCTACCAATGCCTCAACGATGTCTGCCATGTGATATCATCTCTCCTTCTCTATGACTCTGACGTGGTCCCCTCTTACGGTCACGGGTATCGGCACCATGGCCTCCACCAGCTCCACGGTGATCTCCTCCTTGCCCTCGTCGATCTGCTGCACGCGGGCCTTCTCTCCTTTGAACGGCCCGGCAACCAGCTCGACCAGGTCTCCCTCCATGATACCCACCACGGTGGACAACGGAGTGAGGTAGTGGTCTATCTCCGCCAACGACGTTTCGCCGTCCACGAAGGAACGGGCCTTCCTTATGTCGCGGGATTTCTCGCGCAGGCGGTCGGTGTTCATCCCCTCCACGAGGACGTATCCTCTGAGATTGGTTGGGCTCAGGATGGCGAAGATGTCCTCCTCGCCCTGCTTCGCCTTCGAAGAGAGGCTGTCGGCGACGCTCTTCTCCTGGTCCATCTGCGTCTTCAGCGCTAGGATGGACTGCCTGGCGACCGCGTCGAAGGCCATCCCGCCCTCTCCGGAGGGAGAGGACACGTTCAACGTGACGGAGACGGCGTCCCCGTACCTCGCCCCCTTGGGGGCGGTGACCTCGAGGCGGAAGTCCTTGGGCTTGCCCTCCATCCCCAATGCGAACTCCTTCCTGGTCTGGGAGTCGCTCCACAGCTCGCCCACCGAGTCGTAGAGGGCCACATTCCATTCCGGCGAGTCCTCGGAGTCGGGGCCGGTGTTTACGTCAAAGGAGAACTTGACCTCCTCTCGAGCACCGCCTTGAACCTGGAACTCCCAGGCGGCTATGCCACCCGCCGGCACATGCTTCTCCTCGTCGTCGCCGCCCATGGCCAGGCCGCTACCGAACATTGTCTCTGTCATTGGCTCAAATCCGTCGTATCAAAGGTGGTCGGGCAGATGCGTCATCAGCCACATTATGGTGAATCCCACCAGCCCGAGTATCATGATGCCCAGGCCGGTGATCTGCAGTATCTTCTTGTACTCGTCCATGGAGGGCTTGCGGGCCATCTTCAGGACCCGGCCGTACTTGCCCTTGCCCAGCTTGCGCATGCGGGACTCTATCTCGTGCTGTATCTCCCAGGCTCTCTTCTCCACGTCCATGGACCTACCTTCCCCGCCATCCACCCAGAGGGTGTCTGGCAAGCCTCGCTCACTCCAGTGGCTAAGTCCTTGTTAGCACTGGAACGATGCCAAGGGTTTAGTCACTAAAAAGCATTCTCGTTTTAAAGGTTTCGGAGCGCTCTTGATAAAGAAGCAAGAGTCTTCACCGTTAATCATGCCAAGAAGGCTCAAACCATTATATATCACGATTGCCAATGTGTTTGTCAGACGTTGGTCGGACGTCACGACGGAGATGAGCTAGATGACCGGAACTGAGAGGATCACCATAAGGCTCCCCACTGTCAAGGTGGAGGCGCTGCAGTCCATGGTCGACCAGGGTTTGTACAGCAACATATCCGACGCCATCCGCCAAGCGATAGACGACATGCTCTACGACAGCGACTCGCCGGAGAACATCCGCAAGGTCACGGTGGAGTTGCCCTCCACCCGGGTGATAGAGCTGGAGTCTTTGGTGAAGGATGGTGACTCGGTGTCCTTGGACGACGCCATAAGGAACGCGGTGCGCGAGTACACGCGAGTGAGAGCGCAGATGCCATTGCCGGAGATGGAGTAGTCGCCATGGGGTTGTCGGATCTGCTGCGGAGGAAGAGCAAAGGGCCCACGGAGCATCCCTCGGAGTCAGGGATATTCGTGGTCGGCGTCGGCGGCGGCGGATGCAACATCGTCAACCGCTTCAGCCAACTCACCGACGGCAAGGCCAAGTCCATCGCGGTGAACACCGACAAGAAGAGTTTGACGAAAACCTATGCGGAGAAGCGCCTGCTCATCGGCTCGAAGTACGCCGACGAGGGCGCCAAGGGGAACATGCGTTTGGGAAAGGATTGCGCCATGAGCTCGCGGAGCGCCATCTCCGATTCGCTGCAGGGTGCGGAGCTCGTCTTCTTGGTCTGCGGACTGGGCGGGGGGACGGGCACCGGCGCCTCCCCCGTCATCGCAGACATCGCCAATAAGCAGGGCGCGTTCATAGTGTCTATGATCACTCTGCCTTTCGAGTTCGAGAAGAAGAGGAGGAAGCACGCCTTCCGCAATCTCAAGGCGTTGCGGAAGAGCTCCGACATTGTGGTGTTGGTTGACAACCAGAAGCTCATGCAAGCAGCGCCTGAGATCTCCGCCAAGCAGGCGTTCAGCGCCATCGACCAGCTGATGTGCGAGTCCGTCATGGGACTCATCTCCGCCATAGACCAGGACGCCCTGGTGTCGGTGGGGATGAGCAAGCTGCGCAGGATGGCCGATGAGAGCGGCCTGGCGACGATAATGTGGGGGGAGAGCCTCGACCCCTTCGTGGCGCTGAGTGACGCGCTAGGCAACCCGCTGCTCCCCATTGCAGTGGACGACGTGCAGTGTGCCCTCCTCAACGTCCACGGCGGTAGGACAATGGATGAGAGCAACGTCACCGCCATCTACCAAGGCCTGGTGGAGGCGGTCGGGGAGAGCAAGGACTCCTATTGCTCGGCGGACATCGAGCAGGGGAGGAATTCGTTCCGCGTGATGGTGCTGAGCAGCATCGCCGAGGACAGCGCCTAGTCTTTGCCGCGTAACCTTGCGGCGGCATCGCCGATTATGCCCATGATGGTGTAGAACTCCCATTTGGTGGGAACAGCGCGCCCCATCATGCGGCGGAACATCACCGAGGTCCTCTGCCGCCGATGCTCCGGGTAGTCCAACTCGTCCAAGAGCTCATCGAACCTCTGGAAGAGCATGGCCTTCTCCACCTCGTCCGCCTCGCGGGGCTTCTTCAATCTGCTCGAGGTCTGGAACACCTCGTACATCACTATTGCGGCGGCGTGCGAGATGTTCAGCACCGGGTACTCGCCATCGGCCGGAATGGTGACCAGCACATCGCATTTCGACAACTCGTCCTGAAAGAGACCTTGGTCCTCCCTGCCGAAGAGTATGGCCACCTTCTCATCGTAATCCTGAAGCCTACTCGCCAGCTCGCGGGCGCTTATCGGCGCGCGGACGTAATTCTTGTCCCCGCCGGCAATTATGCCGCTAGTCCCCGCCACCAGGAAGCATCCCTCGAGGGCTTCTCCTAAAGAATCGACCGCCGTCGCGTTCTCCAGTATATGCTTACCGTGCTTCGAGCGGCTCAACGCTTCGTCGCCGATATCGCAAGGATTCACAAGGAAAAGCTCATCAAGGCTGAAATTGGCCATCGACCTCGCTATCGCTCCCACGTTCCCCTCGAACTTCGG
>Ga0207421_10001796_pt1 | contig 27289 bp, 23 predicted proteins | sample SodLakKL_010_SED_4_FD_187542 | JGI IMG/M metagenome (GOLD analysis project Ga0207421, IMG submission 187542) | Alkaline sediment microbial communities from Lake Tanatar, Kulunda Steppe, Russia - 8KL_010_SED (SPAdes) (version 2) | ecosystem: Environmental > Aquatic > Non-marine Saline and...
GGGCCAGATCGCCCGCCACAAAATTCCCAAGTATATCCAGTTTGTTGATGCATATCCCATGACAGCCAGCGGCAAAATTCAAAAGTACCTTTTGCGTGACCAGGCGATTGAAGACTTTAACCTGAAAGCCTAACTGTAAAAGTTTGATGCACGTGAGGTTTTTACATTTTCAAGGTGCCCGCACCGTGCAGCGGGCACCTTTTTTTGAATAAAAACGGAGTTTTCCTTTTCACGGTATCGGGTCCGGTTATTTTTTTCTCTGTTATTGTTGTCATTACCAGGTGCCTGGTATAAAGTAAAAGAAAAACAAAGGTGGTCGTCATGAACTTGAAAAAAGTAACTGTGCGAGAGGTAGGTCCCAGGGATGGCTTTCAGATGGAAAACAAACTGATCACCGCAGAGGAAAAGGTGAAAATAATTAACCAACTTGCTGCCGCAGGGTTGAAGAATGTGGAGTTCTCCTCTTTTGTTCATCCGAAAGCGGTTCCCCAGCTTAAAGATGCAGAAGAGGTTGCTGCTATGCTTCTACCTGCTGAGGATGTTCTGTTCAGTGCCCTGGTTGTTAATGAGAAAGGTCTGGCACGGGCAGTAAATGCCGGGGTTCGGGAAGTGCAGATGATTGTTTCGGCCTCTGAGGCCCACAGTCAACGCAATGTTCAAATGAGTGTTTCAGAATCGCTCAGCCAAGCCGTCTCCGTTGCTGAGCAGGCTTTAGGGCATGGTGTTGCAGTGCGTTCTGCCGTCGCCATGGCTTTTGGTTGTCCTTTTGATGGAAAGATTGACCAGGAACAGGTGGAGCGTATTGCAGCAGAGATGGCGGAAGCGGGAATTGAACAGATAACCCTTGCTGACACGGCAGGCCTGGCGCATCCCCTGCAGGTTAAAGAATTACTGCATGTTTTGCTGAAAAAAATGCCCGGGATTCGCTGGGGGTTACACTTTCATGATACCCGTGGGCTGGCCCTGGCCAATATTAATGCTTCCATGGAAGTTGGGGTCAGCCTGTTTGAATCATCAATTGGCGGCCTGGGTGGTTGTCCTTTTGTTCCAGGGGCTACAGGGAATGTTGCTACCGAGGATCTGGTAAATATGCTGGAAATGATGGGTTTGGAAACAGGAATATCCCTGGAGAAATTACTTGCTGCCAGCAGGGAAGTGCAAAAAATCTTTCAACGGGACCTGCCCAGCAAGCTGCTGGCCCTTTCATTACATTAATGCTGATAATATTTTTTGGTAATGCTTACAACTATTTACAAGCGAAGCAGAAGGCGGTTCGTGCTCTGGGATAGACCGCCAAAAAGGCGGGGGTGAAAGAGGTTATAACAGTTTCGTTGAAGGAAGTGGCTGCACTATCATGATCCTGCCGATTCATGCGCTGGCAGCCGTAAAAATGAGCTTGAAGCTTTGACAGGGGAATACAGGGAAAAGCAGAAGCGTTCCTCTGCTTCGGTCCAACTGCTTCCTGGTTTTTTTCTCTTTACTGATTAAATTTCCTGTGTAGAAGGATTTTGAGGGTTTTGTATCGAAAGTTTAAAATAGATTTACTGTAAATTTTAAAGATTTCATTAATGCAGGACGGATGAGCGTGTTATGGATTCCAATGCCGGAAGAAAAAGGTGTTCAAGCAAGCCGGGGCATAGTATGTTGTTTTAGAAAACACTTTTTATTAGCCATTAAGGAGGCGGTGTTATGAAAGAGACGGTCATCGTAAGTTACGCCAGGACCCCCTTTGGACGAATGTTGGGAGCACTAAGCGAAATTCCTGCCGTTGATTTGGGAGCAATGGTGATAAAAGAGGTGATCAGTCGGGCCGATCTTGACCCTGCCTTGGTTGATAATGTTTTTATGGGAATGGTCGTCCCGGCGGGGACTGGGCAGATTCCGTCCCGCCAGGCAACGATTAAAGCAGGTCTCCCCTACGAGGTGCCTTCGGATACGATTAACAAAGTTTGTGCTTCCAGTTTGAGGGCTGTAAATCTGGCTGATTCCTTAATCCGTAACGGCGATGCGGAAATTATTATCGCCGGTGGCATGGAAAACATGAGCCTTTGCCCGTACCTGATGCCCAAGGGAAGAAAGGGGTACCGCATGGGCCACGGCAAGCTGGTGGATTCAATGGTCCACGATGGCTTATGGTGCCCGTTCTATAATGTACATATGGGGCTGCATGGCGAAATTGCGCGCACAGAATTCGGGGTAACCAGGGACGAGATGGATCGCTTTGCGCATCGCAGCCATAGCCTGGCTGTGTCTGCTTTCGAAGAAGGCCATCTGAAAGAAGAACTTATGCCGGTCTCCATACCCCAAAAAAAAGGGGACCCGATCATTTTTGACCGGGATGAAGCACCTCGAAAAGATACAACCCTGGAAAAACTTTCTGCTTTATCCCCCGCCTTTAGTAAAGAGGGTACTATCACAGCAGGAAATGCTCCGCCGGTAAACGATGGCGCTTCAGCTTTAGTTTTGATGTCCCGTGATAAAGCTGAATCTTTGGGGCTTCGTCCCTTGGCTGCAATTGTCTCCCAGGGCATGGCCTCCAGGGAATCGGCATATATTTCTACCGTTCCCTATTACGCCGGTGAAAAAGCGCTGACTAAGGCCGGCCTTACTTCGGATGATTTAGATTTAATTGAAGTGAACGAGGCTTTTGCAGCTGTTGCCCTGACCTGCATGAAGCTGGGGAACTGGCTGGAGGAGAAGGTAAATGTAAACGGAGGGGCTGTGGCCATCGGGCATCCCATCGGTGCAAGCGGAGGGCGTATCCTGATGACGTTGATTTCTGAGTTAAGGCGCCGTCAGGGAACATATGGAATGGCTACCATCTGTAGCGGTGCTGCCCAGGGCGAGGCAACAATTATCAAAGCACTGTAAGAGTGTGGAAAACAGATAGGGCTATATCCAGAAGATAAAAAAGCAACGTTTTTTTTAATACTATAGAAGGAGGGCGTTTCCATGCAGATAAAAAAGGTCATGGTGGTTGGTGCAGGCCAAATGGGGGGAGGCATTGCGCAGGTCTGTGCGCAAGCGGGTTATCCTGTCGTAATGAGAGATATCGAGGAAAGCTTTGTGGAGAAGGGTCTCGGCGCTATAGCAAAAAACTTGCAGCGAAGTGTTGACAAAGGCAGGATTAGCGAAGATGACAAGAAATCAGTCTTAGACCGAATACAGGGGACAGTGGAACTGAAAGATGGTGCCGATGCAGATATTGTTATTGAGGCCATTGTGGAACGAATGGATATCAAGGAAGAGCTCTTCAGTTCTTTGGACGAAATGTGTCCATCCCACACCATCTTGGCCAGCAATACTTCTTCTTTGCCGATCACCAATATTGCAGCTGTAACCTCGCGTCCAGAAAAAGTTATTGGTATGCATTTCATGAATCCGGTTCCGGTGATGAAGTTGGTGGAGATCATTCGCGGCCTGGCCACTTCCGATGAAACCTACCAGGTGGTTGAAGATCTAACCATGAAGCTGGACAAAGAGCCCGTAGAGGTAAATGATTTCCCAGGATTTGTATCCAACCGCATTTTGCTGCCAATGATTAACGAAGCCGTTTACTGCCTGATGGAAGGTGTTGCCCGTCCTGAAGCCATCGATAATGTCATGAGATTGGGCATGAATCATCCCATGGGCCCACTGGCACTGGCTGACCTCATCGGTTTGGATACGTGCCTGTCAATTATGGAAGTTCTGCATGAAGGGCTGGGGGACCCTAAGTATCGCCCCTGCCCGCTATTGCGAAAATATGTCGCTGCCGGTTGGCTGGGACGCAAAGCAGGCCGGGGCTTCTACGATTATAGTGGATAAAAAGCATAAGGTCCGATCACTTTAAAGGAGAACTCGCTTTTCTGGCTGGAGACTATTTTGCTGTGTAACCCTTTTATAACAGAGGCCAGGGCCGGGAAGCGGAAACTCTATTTCTATTCTATGAGGTTGGGAGTGTTCCATAGATGGATTTTACTTTTTCCGAAGAGCAAAAGATGATGAAAAAGCTATTCCGTGAGTTTGCTGAGAAAGAAATTGCACCCCGCGCCGACCATATCGATAAAACAGGCGAGTTTCCCCGGGAAAACCTCCAAAGCCTGGGCCGGGAAGGACATATGGGCATCCCTATTCCCGAAGAATGGGGGGGGGCTGGAGCCGATTTTCTGACTTATATGTTCTGCCTGGAGGAAGTGTCCAGGGCTTGTGCATCTACGGGGGTTATCCTTGCTGTTCATACCTCCTTGGGTATTTACTCCATTTTATATCACGGAACCGAGGAGCAAAAAAAGAAATTCGTAACCCCCCTGGCCCAGGGAGACATGCTTGGCGCCTTTGCTTTAAGCGAACCCGAGGCTGGCTCCGATGCTGCTGCCTTAAAAACCAGGGCCCGCAAAGATGGGAATCATTATGTTCTGAATGGTAATAAAGTTTGGATTACCAGCGCTGGTGAAGCAGATGTTTACGTTGTCTTTGCCACCATGGACCCCGAAAAGAAAACCCGGGGAATTACAGCCTTCCTGGTAGAAAAAGACACCCCGGGATTACTCATTGGACCCAAAGAGAAGAAAATGGGCTTGAATGGTTCGGCCACCTGCGAACTGATTTTTGATGACTGCCGTGTCCCTGCAGAAAACCTACTTGGAGAAGAAGGCGGTGGCTTCAAAATTGCCATGTCCCTGTTGGATGGTGGACGCATCGGTATTGCCGCCCAGGGCCTGGGCATCGCCCAGGCTGCTTTTGATCAAGCTCTGCAGTATTCCAAAACCAGGGAACAGTTTGGCCGGCCCATTGGTGACTTCCAGGCTATCCAGTTTAAGCTGGCCGACATGGCCACAGAGCTGGATGCAGCCCGTCTTATGGTGTACCGGGCAGCGTTTCACAAAGACAACGACCTGCCCTGTACCCGTGAAGCTTCCATGGCCAAGGTTTTTGCTACTGATTTGGCCATGAAAGCAGGAATTGAGGCCGTCCAGATTTTCGGCGGATACGGATACAGCAGGGAATATCCGGTAGAGCGCTATATGAGAGATGCAAAAGTTACCCAAATCTACGAAGGCACAAACCAAATTCAAAGAATTGTTATTTCCAGGGAGTATTTAAAATAAATAATTCGGCAGCAGTCATTTTAGTTTAACATAACTAATTTAAAAAAACGAAGGGGGAAGTATTAATGAATTTTACGATGTCGCCTGAACACGAAATGATGCGCAAGTCTATTCGAGATTTTGCCGAGAACGAAATTGCACCCGGAGCCGCAGAAAGAGACGAAAAAGAAGAATTCTCGCGGGAAATCTTCGAAAAAATGGCTGAAATGGAATTGACCGGTATACCGTGGCCAGAAGAGTACGGAGGAGCTGGCGACGATTATTTAAGCTACGCTATTGCAGTCGAGGAGATATCCCGGGTGGATGCATCGGCTGGAGTTACCCTTTCAGCCCATACTTCTTTGTGCTGCTGGCCCATTTACACATACGCTAACGAAGAACAATTAAAGAAGTATTTGACACCCCTGGCCAAGGGGGAAAAGCTGGGCGGATACGGCTTGACAGAGCCACAAGCAGGTTCTGATGCAGGCAGTTTGCAGACTACAGCTGTTCTTGACGGGGACCATTATATCTTAAATGGTAACAAGATTTGGATTACAAACGCTGATGATGCCGAGATTTACGTGGTGTTTGCTTCAACAGACAAGAGCAAGAAGGCTAAAGGGATTAGTGCTTTTATCGTTGAGAAAGGCACCCCTGGCTTTTCCTTTGGTACTAAGGAAAAGAAACTGGGGATCCGCTCTTCGTCGACCAATGAGCTAATTTTCGACGACTGTAAGGTGCCCAAGGAAAACCTGTTAGGCAAAGAAGGCGAAGGGTTTAAAATTGCTATGACAACATTGGATGGCGGACGTAATGGCATTGCCGCCCAGGCACTGGGCATTGCCCAGGGTGCATTGGATGCAGCAGCAGATTATGCTAAAACCCGGGAGCAATTTGGCCGACCCATAGCCGATTTTCAAGCCGTTTCTTTTATGATTGCCGATATGGCTACCAAGATTGAAGCAGCCCGCCTCTTAACCTACCAGGCCGCTTTCCTGGAAAGCCAGGGCCTGCCTTATGCCAAGGAATCTGCCATGTCCAAGCTTTATGCCTCTGATGTGGCTATGGAAACAACAGTAAATGCTGTCCAAATATTTGGTGGATATGGTTACAGCCGGGAATACCCGGTAGAACGCTTTATGAGAGATGCGAAGATCACCCAAATTTATGAAGGAACCAACGAAATTCAAAGGTTGGTTGTAAGCCGTTACTTGCTGAAGTAAAACTACTAAAAACCCGGCCGAGGAGTTGAAGAGGTTGTCGGAAACAAACAAAGGATTGGTGCTGGTCTACACTGGAGATGGAAAAGGAAAAACTACGGCGGCCCTGGGGCTAGCTTTCAGGGCCGCCGGGCACGGCTTTAAAATACTTGCGATTCACTTTTTAAAAGGAAGAGACTATGGAGAGGCCAAAGCTGCTGAACACCTGCCTAATTTTGAAACCGTTAAGGCGGGTAGAGACAAATTTGTAAACCGGGATAACCCTGATCCTGAAGATGTCAAGCTGGCAGCAGAAGGCATGGCCAGAGCCAGGGAATCGGCAGCAAAGGGAACACACAACCTCATTCTGCTCGATGAGATTAATGTCGCTTTGAACTACAACCTGGTCTCCCTGCAAGAAGTTTTGGAGTTAATCGATACTCGTGCTCCCGGCGTTGATCTGGTTTTAACCGGGAGAAATGCTCCTCCGGAGATACTGGAAAAGGCTGATATGGTTAGTGAGGTCAAGGACATCAAGCACCACTTTGCTTCGGGGACCAAAGCGCGCGAGGGCATTGAATACTAACCGACACAGCCCATTCAGCAACAACAGGGGATGAAAAACCTTGTTTGCGTCCGAGGTGCTGGTTTTTCTTGAACTAAGGCATACAATTAGGTGGTGTTAAAACATTGGATATTGTTGAGGGCTTACTAAAAGGTGACCGCAGGGCCCTGGCCAGGGCAATTTCCCTGGTAGAAAACGAAGATTCCCGAAAAAGAGAAACCCTGCAGCAGATTTATCCCCATACGGGCAATGCTTATATAATCGGTTTTACCGGTTCTCCCGGCTCGGGAAAAAGCTCCCTGGTGGACCGGATTGTCGGTATCATGCGCGGTGAAGGGAAAAAGGTTGGCATTATTGCTGTTGACCCGACCAGTCCCTTTACCGGGGGAGCTATCTTGGGAGATCGAATTCGCATGCAGGAGCATACAGAAGACAAAGATGTATTTATACGCAGTATGGGAACACGGGGCAGCCTGGGTGGACTGTCCAGGGCTACCCGTGATGTGGTGCAGCTTATGGATGCTTTTGGCAAAGACATTATTATCATTGAAACAGTGGGTGTAGGACAATCGGAAGTAGATATCGTTAAAAATGCCGATACAACCATAGTTGTTTTAACTCCGGCTGGAGGAGACAGTGTCCAAACAATAAAGGCGGGGATTATGGAGATTGCAGATATTTTCGTGATTAACAAAGCAGATCTGCCCAATGCAGATCGGACCCGCACGGAAGTAAGCGTGATGTTGGATTTAAATGAGAAAAGCAGCTGGAGACCTCCCATTGTCCAAACAGTTACCTTGAAAAATGAAGGAACCGATATATTATGGCAAGAGGTTCAGGGTCACAAAGGATACCTGGAAACAGAAGGGCTTCTGTCCAGTCTGAGACTGGCAAGGGCAAAACGTGATATTGAAGATCATATCGAGCATCTCATCAAAAGCAGGGTTTGGGACCAGGTTATAGGGACTAACATGTTTGAAAAAGCCATCAAACAGATTCACAACAAGGAAACGGATCCCTTTTCTGCTGCACAGAGCATCCTGGAGCGAATCAGTCTGGACAACAAAGATTAAAAGCTTGTAGGTTGAGAAAGGAGGTGCGTGCCCGGTTTTTTCAGGAAAGAACCGGGCAAGAACAATGTTTAATGAAGAAAAATTGAAAAAAATCAAAGAGGGCAAAGAAAAGTGGGAAAAAGAAACGTTACCCAAGTTTCAAAACAGGCCAGCCAAGTTTGTCACTGTTTCCAGCAAACCGTTGAAGGAACTGTACTCACCCCTGGACATTAAGGATTTGGATTATGAGAAAGATCTTGGATTTCCCGGTGAATATCCTTATACCCGTGGAGTCCAGGGCAACATGTACCGCGGCCGAATTTGGACCATGCGCCAGTTTTCCGGGTTTGGAACAGCCAAAGAAACCAACGAACGCTACAAGTATCTTTTAAAACACGGCCAGACCGGGCTCAGTGTGGCTTTCGACATGCCAACCATTATGGGCTACGACTCTGACCATCCCCGTTCGGTCGGTGAAGTTGGGCGCTGCGGTGTGGCCATTGATTCCCTGGCGGACATGGAGATCCTGTTTGACGGCATTCCCCTGGACCAGGTTACCACATCGATGACCATCAACGGACCGGCTTCAGTGCTCTGGTGTATGTACATTGCAACTGCTGAGAAGCAGGGTATTTCTTCGGATAAAATTGGGGGGACCATTCAGAACGATATCTTAAAAGAATATATTGCCCAAAAGTCCTGGATTTTCCCTCCTGAACCGTCTATGCGCCTGATTACGGATATCTTTTCTTTTGCCTGTGATCATGTGCCCCGCTGGAACACTGTCAGTATCAGCGGCTACCATATCCGGGAGGCGGGCTCCACGGCAGTGCAGGAGTTGGCCTTTACCCTGGCTGACGGTTTCGCTTACGTGGAAGCCGGTATTGAAGCAGGCCTGGACGTGGATGATTTTGCTCCCAGGTTGTCTTTCTTCTTCAATTCCCATATTGACTTCTTCGAAGAAATTGCCAAGTACCGGGCTGCCCGCCGCATCTGGGCCAAGCGCATGAAAGAAAAATATGGAGCCAAGGACCCGCGCTCCCTGCTCCTTCGCTTCCATACGCAAACCGCGGGATGCAGCCTGACTGCGCAGCAGCCGGAGAACAATATTATCCGTACAGCTTACGAAGCCCTATCTGCTGTTCTGGGGGGGACCCAGTCCCTGCACACCAATTCCATGGATGAAGTGCTGGCACTTCCCACAGAAAAAGCTGTCCGCATTGCCCTGCGCACCCAGCAGATTATGGCTTATGAAACAGGTGTAACCAATACCATTGACCCGCTGGCCGGCTCTTACTTCATTGAAGCGCTCACCGACGAAATGGAAGCAGAGGCCGAGGAATATTTCCGCAAAATCGAGGAGTTAGGCGGCGTGTTGCCAGCAATTGACCAGGGCTTCTTCCAACGGGAGATTGCCGATGCAGCGTTCCAGTATCAAAGAGAAATTGAAGAAAATGAACGGATAATTGTAGGAGTCAATGAATTCACCATTGATGAACCCATTGATACAGAAATCCTTAAAATTGACCCCGATCTGGAACGTGCCCAGTGCGAAAGAGTCCAAAAAGTTCGGGAAACCAGGGACAACGACCTGGCTCAACGCAGGTTGGAGGAATTAAAGAAAGCGGCCCAGGGGACAGACAACCTGATTCCCTACATGTTGGATGCCGTCAGGGCTTATGCGACAGAAGGAGAAATTATCGGCATGCTGAAGGAAGTGTTTGGAGAGTATAAGGAACAACCCATTTTTTAATACCGGGTAGGGAGGCTGAGAAAGAATGAATAAAGAGCATAAAATCAGGGTTTTGGTAGCTAAGCCCGGCTTGGATGGACATGACCGGGGGGCCAAGGTCGTAGCCAGGGCATTAAGGGATTCCGGTATGGAAGTGGTTTATACGGGACTGCACCAAACGGCAGAACAGGTTGTAGAAGCAGCGATCCAGGAAGATGTTGATGTAGTAGGCTTAAGCATCCTTTCCGGCGCTCACATGACTCTTTTCCCACGCATTCGGCAGCTTTTGAAAGAAAACAATGCCGACGACATTGTTTTAATCGGTGGAGGTATTTTCCCCGAGGATGATATGGATGAACTGCTGCAAAAAGGCGATGCGGAAGCCCTTTTCACCCCCGGAACACCTACCGAGGAAATAGTCAAGTGGATCAAGGATAACGTAAAAAAAGAAGGTGCAGGAACGACGTAGAAAAAGAAAGATTTACTGTCCAGCTAGAACAATTGATATGTTATAATTTAACCGGCTTTCTCACACAGAAGCCGGTTTATTTTGTTTTTTTCATGGAAGGTGCGGTATAATAACGGGAGGAGGGTTGAAGCAATGGACAAAAAAACGGCTGCTGAAAAAATTGAACAGCTGAAGGAAGAGATTAATCGCCACAACTATTATTATCATGTCCTGGACCAGCCGGAAATCAGTGATGCAGAATTCGACCGGATAATGAAAGAGCTTTTGGAGTTGGAAGACCGCTTTCCGGAACTGGTTACAGAAGACTCACCATCACGGCGGGTAGGAGGCAAACCTGTATCCACCTTTGCAGAGATTCGCCATATCGAACCCATGCTGAGCCTGGACAATATTTTTTCTGAACAGGATTATTTGGACTTTTACCGGCGAACGCAAAAGAACATCGGGACTGACGAAGGACTCGTTTTTGTTGGAGAACCTAAAATCGATGGTTTGGCCGTCTCTCTGTATTATGAAGAGGGTGTATTTCAGCGGGGTGCCACCCGCGGCGATGGGCAAACAGGTGAAGATATTACGCACAACCTTTTAACTATCTGGAGCCTGCCTCTGCGCTTAAAAGAAGACATTACTGCAGAATTTCGCGGTGAAGCTTTTATCTCCAAAAATAATTTTCTCAACCTGAATCAGGCCCGGGAAAAAGAGGGCTTAGCCACATTTGCCAACCCCCGCAATGCAGCAGCGGGTTCATTGAGACAGCAGGATCCCAAGATTGCGGCAAAAAGACCTTTGGATCTGTTTGTCTATTCCCTGATCCGTGTTTCCGGTGGTAAAGAGCCAGAATCCCAGTGGAAGGCTTTGCAGTACCTGGATGAACTGGGTCTCAAAGTAAACCCTGAGACCCGCTTGGTTCAGGGAGTTGAAGAAGGTCTGGATTACTACCGCTACCTGGTAACAAGGCGGGATGAACTACCCTATGAGATTGACGGGGCTGTATTGAAACTCAATAATTTCAAATACCAGAAACAGTTGGGTTTTACCGGCCGGGCTCCGCGCTGGGCGGTAGCTTTCAAATTTTCTTCGGAAGAAGCGGAGACTGTTGTGCGCGACATCCAGGTTAATATCGGCCGAACTGGCGCGATTACTCCTGTGGCCCTGCTTGAACCGGTACTTTTAGCCGGCTCAATCGTGAAAAGAGCCAGTTTGCATAATGAGGATGTGCTGTTAGAAAAAGAGGTGTTGATCGGGGACAAGGTGATTGTTCGCAAGGCTGGTGATATAATACCGGAAATTGTAAAAGTGCGAAAAGAACAACGTGACGGGAGCCAGCAGCGTTTTAACATGCCAGAATCCTGTCCTTCATGTCAAAAAGAGGTCTTACGTTTACCCGGAGAAGCAGCCCTGCGCTGCATAAACCCGGCCTGTCCGGCCCAGCTGGTTGAGCGTATTATTCACTTCGCTTCCAGGGGGGGAATGGATATTGCTGGTTTAGGTGAAGCCGTTGCCAGGTTGCTTTTTGATTCTTCGCTGGTTCGGGATGTTGGCGACCTTTATTACTTAAAAAAAGAAGATCTGGTTACCTTGGAACGGTTGGGCGAAAAATCGGCAGAAAACCTGCTGGCAGAGCTGGAGAAAAGCAAGTTTAACCCGCTGCACAAACTTATATATTCCTTGGGGATACGTTTTGTTGGTGAAAGGACTTCCCGGATCCTGGCTGAGCATTTCAGCAGCCTTTACCAGGTTATGGATGCAAGTTTGGCTGAATTAGAGCAAATACAGGAAATTGGTCCTAAAATAGCAGCTTCCATCTTTGAATTTTTCCGCCAGGCGGAAACAATTTGCGTGGTTGATAAGCTTTCCAGGGCAGGAATTAACTTTTACTCTGAAGAACCAATAAAGGATGCTGTTCAGGATCAACTTTTTGCGGGAAAGACTTTTGTTTTAACCGGGACATTAGAAGATTACACCCGAGATCAGGCCCGAAAGATAATCGAGGAAGAAGGAGGAAAAGTGGTTTCCAGCGTCAGCAAAAAAACAGATTACCTGTTGGCAGGCAGCAATCCAGGCTCAAAAATGCACATGGCCAATGAACTGGGCATACATATTTTGGATGAAGAAAGATTTAAGCAGATGGTGCTTAAATGAATATAGAACAATTTGGTTTCCGGCTAGTAATTACTATGTTTTTATTTTTTTTAAGGGATTGCAAAGGATTTGATTTATACAGTTCATAAACTAGTGCCTGGGATGCTCCTTGACCAGCTTAACTGCCTGGGTAATAGCGCCAACGATATCTATGTATCTTTGCAGTTCCAGCAGGTCAGCTTTACCGTATGAAGCCCCTTTACTGGTGACCACGTAGCGGGGGGGGAGTTTGTTTAAGGCAATGGCGGCAATATCCATACGACATTGTTCACATGAGCAGGTGCTCTTTTTATCCATGGTTTCATCAATTAGCTGTAAAACAGCGTCTTCCATCAAATTTTTTAAAACAGGCATTGTAACATCCTCTCCTTAGCTATAAATAATCGAAACAAATTGCTGAACTCGCCAGCAGTTATTCTTTAAATCTGTATTCGACATAAAACAATTCATTCCTGCTTGCCCAGGGAGGTGAAAAAAATGAATATTAACATTAAAGAAGTTGAGCATGTAGCTGAACTGGCCCGTTTAAATCTTTCCGAGGAGGAAAAACAATTATATACCCGGCAGTTCAATGTTATTCTGGAACATATTGATAAATTTAATGAGCTGGACCTGGAGAAAGTAGAGCCGACAACTTATGTCCAGCCGTTAAAAAATGTCTTGCGTGCTGATATGGCAGTAAGTAGTGAAAAAAAACTCCTGGAAGAAGTTCTGAAGCAGGCTCCAGATCGGGAAGGTGGGTTGTTCAAAGTTCCCCCAGTCCTGGAGTAAAATACGGAGGTATTATTTGATATGGAACCATATGAAATGAGCGTTTCACAAGCTGCCCATGCCCTTCAAGAAAGGGAGATTAGTTCCCGGGAACTGGCCAGCTCCTTTGTGCAGAGAATCAAAGAAGTGGAGCCCAAAGTAAAGGGCTTTGCCAATATCCTGGATGAAGCAAAAATACTTACAAGAGCAGAGCTGGTGGACAAACTTCGCTTGGCCGGGGAAAACACTTCTTTACTGGCCGGTATTCCCATGGCGTTAAAAGATAATATGTGTACCCGGGGCGTGGCCACCACATGTGCCTCCCGGTTTTTAGAAAACTACCTCCCACCTTATGATGCTCATGTAGTTGAAAAGTTGGAAGAGGCCGGGACCATCCTGCTGGGTAAAAGCAATATGGATGAGTTTGCCATGGGTTCTTCCACGGAAAACTCAGCTTTCCACTTTACCCGTAACCCGTGGAATACCGATTGTGTCCCCGGTGGCTCCAGTGGGGGATCTGCTGCCCTGGTTGCTGCCAGGGAGGTGGCCTTTTCCCTGGGTTCGGACACAGGAGGTTCAATCAGGCAGCCTGCATCTTTATGTGGTGTGGTTGGTTTGAAGCCTACATACGGGTTGGTTTCACGCTATGGGTTGATTGCTTTTGCCTCTTCCCTGGATCAAATCGGCCCTGTTACCAGGAATGTTCAGGATTGTGCCCTGGTTCTCGATGTGATTGCAGGGCACGATTCCCGTGATTCTACTTCCGTGGACAGGGACAAAGAGCACTACAGTCAGTTCATTGGGCGTGATATCGCGGGATTCAAAGTGGGGGTGCCCAGGGAATTTTTTGAACAGGGCATTGACCCGGGGGTAAAAGATACGGTATTAAATGCTGTAGAAAAATGCGAAGAACTGAATGTGGATATAGAAGATGTTTCTATGCCGCATAGCCCATATGCCTTGTCGGCCTATTACCTGGTGGCAACGGCGGAAGCATCGTCCAACCTGGCCCGTTATGACGGCATTCAATATGGCTATCGCGACAAAGAGAGTGAAAGCTTAATTGAGCTATATTACAAAACCCGCAGTGAAGGTTTTGGCCCGGAAGTAAAAAGAAGGATTATGCTGGGCACTTATTCTTTAAGCTCAGGGTACTATGACGCCTATTACTTAAAAGCTCTTAAAGTGCGGACATTGATCCGGGGTGATTTTGAAAATGCCTTTCAAAACTATGATTTTATCATAACCCCGACTTCACCAACGGTAGCCTTCAAAATCGATGAAAAAATTGATGATCCTCTAACGATGTATTTAAACGATGTCTATACGACTCCGGCTAACCTGGCCGGGGTTCCGGCGGTCTCTATCCCTTGCGGTTTCCATCAGGGGTTGCCTGTGGGGCTCCAGGTCATTGGTCGTCCTTTTGATGAAGGGAGGATGCTCCAGTTCTGCCATGCCCTGGAGCAGTCCCTGGGTGTTAAGGACATCATGCCATCATTCAGTGTGGAAGGGAGTGTATAATATGGATTTGGCTTATGAAATTGTAATTGGACTTGAAGTTCATGTTGAACTACATACCCAGAGTAAAATTTTCTGCTCCTGTCCTAACAGGTTCGGCCAGTCTCCCAACACAAATACATGTCCTGTCTGCCTGGGGCTTCCCGGCTCCCTGCCGGTTTTTAACCAAAATGCGCTATACCTGGCTTTGAAGGCGGCCCTGGCTCTTAACTGCCAGGTCGCTTCTTATAGCAAGTTTGATCGGAAAAATTATTTTTACCCAGATCTACCAAAGGCATACCAGGTTTCACAGTATGACCTGCCCCTGGCCAGAAATGGCAAAGTTGAACTTTTTAAAGAAGGGTCATTCATCAGGGAAGTCGGCATTGAGCGCCTGCACATGGAAGAGGATGCAGGGAAACTGCTGCACAATGAGCAGACAACAAGCTCTTACGTGGACTATAACCGCAGCGGGGTCCCCCTGGTGGAGATAGTTACTGCTCCTGATTTACGCTCCCCGGAGGAAGCGAGGCTTTTCCTGGAATCATTAAAACAAATCCTTCTTTATACCGAGGTTTCCGACTGTAAAATGGAGGAAGGAAGTTTGCGCTGTGATGCCAATATTTCATTACGCCCGGAGGGAGCCCGGGAGTTGGGGCGCAAGGTTGAAATCAAAAACATGAACTCGTTTAAATCGGTGCAGAAAGGACTGGAATATGAAGCGCTGCGACAGGAATCTATCCTTAAACAAGGTGGTGCAATCAACCAGGCTACCCGGCGCTGGGACGAAGAACTGGAAACGACTTTTGAAATGCGGAGCAAGGAAGAGGAGCAGGACTACCGTTATTTCCCGGAGCCAGACCTTCCCCCTATCGTAATTGAAGAGTCTACGCTGATCCAGGTCAAGGAGGGGTTACCCGAATTACCGGTCCAGCGCAGTCGCCGCTTCATGGAAAATTATGGATTGACCCCCTACCAGGCTGAAATAATCACCAACTCCCGAAGTCTGGCCGATTACTTCGAAGAAACGTTAAAATGCTACCACAGCCCTTCCCGGGTAACCAACTGGATTATGGGTGATGTGCTCAACCTGTTGAAGAAATCTGAACAAGAAATACATGAAATAAAAATGACCCCCGGCATTTTTGCTCGGCTGGTGAGAATGGTGGATGAAGATGCAATCAGTGGGAAAATTGCCAAGGAGGTCCTGGTTGACTGCTTTTACACCGGGAAATCACCCGATGAAATCGTCCAGGAAAAAGGCTTTGTGCAGATCAGTGATGCGCAGGAAATAGATAATATTGTGTGTCAGGTTATTGATGACAATCAGGATGCAGTTGAAGATTATTTATCCGGCAACGAAAAGGCGATCAAGTTTTTAGTCGGTCAGGTTATGAAAGCAACCAGGGGGCAGGCAAACCCTCAAATGGCTGCCCGGGGCCTGCAGGAAGCACTTAATAAGAAGAGAAACCTGTAAAGAGAAAACAAAATGAACAAAACCCACTATAAATCTTAGAATATCTGTAAAATTTATAATAACTTTTTCGGTTTTTTAATTTTTGTTGCAGGAATTTTGAAATAAAACGCTAATACTTAAATTGAATTGAATAATACATTCAAAACCACCAGCATTTTCTGAAGCGTTTTTTCATAGTTCGATATTTTTTTGTTTCTTGCCCAAAATTCAAATTAGCCTTGTCTTAATCTGGCTATATGTTCAGCGAGAGGTGGGCAAGAAGGTTGAGTTTATTGCGAATTAACAGTCAATTGCCATACTTTCGAAATGACTTGAGAAAGCGCTTCAGTGTCTGGGTAAAAATTTATCATCAAAAGGAGGGGATAGGATGCGAGAAGTTGATGTCAAGCTAATTGAGGATGCTGTTGCCGAGATGAGCAAAGAAGCAAATTACTACCTCGGCGACGATGTGATCCAGGCCTTTGAAAAGGGCCTGAAAGAAGAAGAGTCTCCTGTTGGAAAGGAAATGTTTAATCAGCTTTTAGAGAATGCCCGTATTTCCAGGGACGAAGAAGTTCCCATGTGCCAGGATACGGGTTTTGCGGTTTTGTTCGTGGAGCTGGGGCAGGATGTCCGGCTTGTAGGAGGAGACTTCAACGAAGCAATTAATGAAGGTGTCAGAAGGGGCTATACCGATGGGTATTTAAGGAAATCCATTGTTAGCGATCCGGTTGAGAGGGTAAATACCAAGGACAACACACCTGCTATTATTCACGTGGACATGGTTCCTGGGGACAAAATCAAGCTTACTCTGGCTCCCAAAGGTGGAGGCAGTGAAAACATGAGTGCTGTAGGGATGCTTAAGCCTGCCCAGGGGGCAAAAGGCCTGGTTGATTTCGTGGTTGATACAGCTAGCAAAGCCGGCCCCAACCCCTGCCCGCCCATCGTTGTTGGAGTGGGATTTGGTGGAACTTTCGAAAAAGTGGCCTACCTGGCAAAAAAAGCCCTGCTTCGCCCTATAGGAGATCCCAACCCGGATCCGTTTTATGCTGACCTGGAAAAAGAAATGCTGGAGAAAATTAACAACCTGGGCATTGGCCCCCAGGGTTACGGTGGACGGTTTACCGCTCTGGGTGTTCAAATTGAAGTGTTCCCCTGTCACATCGCCAGCATGCCCGCTGCTGTCAATATCAATTGTCATGCAAGCCGTCATAAAGAACGGGTAATTTAAAGAATGAGAGGAGGGAATGATTGATGGAACCCAAAAAAATAAGTGCGCCGTTGACGGATGAGATGATCATGGATCTTAAAGCGGGCGATAACCTGCTTATTTCAGGAGTTATTTATACCGGTCGGGATGCAGCACACAAAAAGCTGGTTGAACTACTGGAAAAAGGTGAAGAATGGCCGGTGGATTTAACAGGACAAATTATCTATTACGTAGGTCCGACCCCTGCCAAGCCTGGTGAGGTTATTGGCTCCGCAGGCCCGACAACCAGCGGCCGGATGGATTCCTATACACCGGCAGTGCTTAAAAATGGAGTGAAGGCCGTTATTGGTAAAGGGGCTCGCGATGAAGCAACCCGTAACGCATTTCAGGAGTATAAGGGCGTTTACCTGGGTGCTACCGGTGGGGCAGGAGCTCTTCTGGCCAAGCGAATTAAAGAAGCTGAAGTAGTTGCTTATGAGGAGCTGGGTCCTGAAGCCATTCGCAAGCTGGTTGTAGAAGACTTTCCTGTCACAGTAATCAATGATGCCCACGGGAATGATCTTTACCAGGAAGGTCGCAAACAGTACGCCAAAGCTTAAACTATTTGATTGTTTTCTTCTTAAATTACTAACTCAACAACTTGAAAGGAGTTGAATGTAAATGAATAAAGATGAACTGTTAGCAAAGGCGAATAAGCCTGCAGAGGATGCCATGAAGTTGCATCCCTTTTACCAGGGCAAAGTTGAAGTAACTCTAAAGTCGGCGGTGCGGAGCTATGATGATTTTGCCATCTGGTATACTCCGGGTGTTGCTGCTCCCTGTAAGGCCATTGCCGCTGATAAAGAAGAGGTATACAGGCATACCAACAAAGCCAACTTTGTAGCCGTGGTTTCCGATGGTACGCGGGTATTGGGGCTGGGGGATATCGGACCTGAAGCTTCCATGCCGGTTATGGAAGGAAAAGCGCTGCTCTTTAAATATTTGGGTGGTGTCGATGCATTCCCCATCTGTGTAGACACGAAAGATGCGGATAAACTGATCGAGTTTGTTAAAATGCTTCAGCCTTCTTTTGGGGGAGTAAACCTGGAAGATATTGCGAATCCCAAATGTTTCTATGTCCTGGATCGCCTGCGGGAAGAGTGCCATATTCCCATTTTCCACGATGACCAGCAGGGCACGGCCTGTGTTACCCTGGCCGGAATGATCAACGCCCTGAAAATTGTCAAAAAGGATATAAAGGAAGCAAAAATTGCCATGATCGGTGTGGGTGCTGCAAATGTTGCTACAGTAAGGTTGCTCCTGGCAGCAGGCGTGCCTTCAGAAAACATTGTCATGTGTGACAGCACCGGGATCCTGCACAAAGGTCGAACCGACATAAAAGAATCGCACCAGGATAAACTAAAGATTATTGAAATTACCAATAAGGATCAGAAGCAAGGCGGCATTCCCGAGGCAATGGAAGGTGCAGACGTGGTCATTGGACTCTCCAAGCCCGGACCGGATACCATTAAGAAGGAATGGGTGGAGTCCATGGCTGATAATGCCATCGTCTTTGCCTGTGCCAACCCAATTCCTGAAATCTGGCCCTGGGAAGCCAAAGAAGCCGGGGCAGCCGTCGTATCCACCGGCCGTTCTGATTTCCCCAACCAGGTAAATAATTCTCTCGGCTTCCCGGCCATTTTCCGCGGAGTGCTGGATGTTCATGCTTCCACCATTACAGATACCATGTGCATCGCTGCAGCGGAAGAACTGGCTGCCTGCGCCGCAGAAAAAGGGTTAAACCCTGAAGAAATCCTGCCCACCATGGACAACTGGGAAGTATTCCCCAGGGTTGCCACGGCAACCGCTATGCAGGCTATTAAAGAGGGCGTAGCACGGCGTGAACTTAGCAGAGACGAGATTTACAATCTGGCAACAGAAAAAATTAAAAGGGCTCAAGATACGACCAAGCTGCTTCAGGATAACGGCATCGTTCGCATGCCCCCAGAAGAGTAAAAGAAGATTCTTGTTGAATTAGTGCGGGGCTGATGGCTGGAAGGGGATGGCACTTTATTGCCCGGCTTTTCCAGCCATCCCTCGTATAACATTTTGGTCAAGCCAAGATTAGGGGAAAAAAAATATAATTGCTTTTGCACGAAGGCTAGAAGGAGGTATACAGTAAAATGCCCCAAGTGGAAATGGTTGATATTTATATAATGGGCAAGAAATATTCGGTGCCTGAATCACTGACGATCATGGATGCCATGGAATTTGCCGGCTATCAGCTTAAGCGTGGCTGTGGCTGTAGGGCAGGTTTTTGCGGTGCTTGCGGTACCGTTTACCGTATTGCCGGTGATTATGAACTGAAAGTGGGCCTGGCCTGCCAGACCAAGGTTGAAGCGGAAATGTACCTGGCCCAGATTCCCTTTTTCCCGGCAGTAAAAGGAATATATGATATCGATGAGCTGTCCCCGACGGCCGCTTCAATTGCCAAGTTTTACCCGGAAATATACCGCTGTATCGGGTGTAATTCCTGCACCAATGTTTGTCCTCAGGACTTGAACGTCATGCAGTATATAGCTTATGCCCAGAGGGGTGACATATCCCGCTGTGCCAGTGAATCCTTTGACTGTGTCATGTGTGGTTTATGTGCTTCTCGTTGTCCGGCACATATTGCCCAGTACTTTGTCGGCATCCTGGCCCGCCGCCTGCACGGCAAACATGTCCTCCCTAAAGCTGAGCACCTGCAGCAGAGGTATGAGGAAGTCCAGGCGGGGAAATTCGACGCAGAGTTTAAAGACCTGATGAACAAAGATCTGGAAGAACTCAAGTCCCTTTACAATAACCGCGACATTGAATAAGCAAACCAGGCAGACCTGGTTAAACTTACACGGAAGGAGGGCTTAATCCTGGTTGTTTTCTGCCAGGTAAACCTTTATGTATACACCTCAGATGAAAGAATTAATCAAAAAGGTTGAAGAAACACGCCCTAACCGGGTGGGTGTCCATTTCCCCAGAATGAGCCCGGAAGATAAACAGGAAGTTTTAAAAAACTATCACCCAGACTTTATTGAATCAGGCTTTAGTGAGATAACGGTCGGGGTCAATAAAGGGGATCGAGTCCCCCTGGAACTGGCTGAACTAATTGATGCACGTAGTTTTATTGAAAATGTTGAGCTGGATCTGAATAAAATTGATTATGATGTGGACGTGCTTGTTGTCGGGGGCGGGGGTGCAGGAGCATCTGCAGCCTTGTGTGCCCATGAAAAAGGGGCAGATGTGTTGTTGGTTACCAAGCTTCGCTTTGGTGATGCCAATACGATGATGGCTCAGGGTGGAATACAGGCCGCTGACAAACCCAACGACTCCCCACCGATTCACTACCTGGATGTCATGGGAGGTGGCCACTACCATAACGTTCCTGAACTGGTCCGTGCCCTGGTTAATGATGCGCCGGTAGTAATCAAGTGGCTGGAAGACCTGGGGACCATGTTTGATAAAGAAGCAGACGGCTCGATGGTCACCAACCACGGCGGCGGGACTTCCCGCAAAAGGATGCATGCGGCCCGGGATTATACTGGTGCAGAAATCATGCGCACCCTGCGGGATGAAACCCTGAACCGGGGCATCAAGGTGGTCGAATTCACAACGGTCGTTGAGCTCTTGCTGGATGAAGACGGAAAAGCTGGCGGGGTTGTCCTCTATAACCTGGAGACAGAAGAATACCAGATCTGTCGCGCCAAAAAAGTGATTTTTGCTATGGGCGGATCTGGCAGGCTACACTTCCAGAATTTCCCTACCACAAATCATTACGGTGCCACAGGCGACGGTTTGATTATGGGCTACCGTGCAGGGGCAAAACTGGCTTTCCTGGATACAATCCAGTACCATCCTACCGGTGCCGCATATCCTTCCCAGATCCTGGGCTTGCTGGTAACCGAAGCGGTTAGGGGCCGGGGTGCTACGTTCTTAAACATTGATGGCGAGCAGTTCGCATATCACCTGGAAACAAGGGACGTTGCTTCTGCAGCGATTATCAGGGAGTGTGTTGGCCGGAAGAAAGGGATCACGACACCTACTGGCATGACGGGTGTATGGCTGGACTCGCCCTTGATTGAATTGATCCACGGTGAAGGCGCAGTTGAAAGAATGCTGCCAGCTATGGTTCGGCAGTTTGGTCGCTTTGGTATTAATATTAGCAAAGAGCCAATGTTGATTTACCCCACCCTGCACTATCAGAACGGCGGCCTGCTGATTGACGAAAATGGTGAAACCAACATCAAAAACCTTTACGTTGCCGGTGAAAATGCCGGTGGGATTCATGGCCGCAACCGTCTCATGGGCAATTCCCTGTTGGATATTATTGTTTTTGGCCGGCGTGCCGGATATCATGCTGGTGAAACATACAAAGATGTCAAGGTGAAAAAGCTGACACTGGAGCATGTTGATCAGTATCACAAAGAACTGGAGCAAAACGGAGTGGATACAGGTGGTAGAGTTGCCCCGATGATTCTGCCTCGCTATACTCACGAGGAAGTTCTGGAAGCAGCTAAGCAATAAATAGATTCAGCATATTTATATCGCAAAAAGTAAGCAGCGGCCTCCAATCAAGGGGGTCGCTTTTTTTATGGCTAATAGATTTTCCGTTAGAGATATTTTAAAAGAGGATGTAATAGTAGAGATACAGAATTATTTAGATGAGTATGAAACCACAATATTTTTCAGGAGGTGTTTAAAGTGACTGATGCATTAAAAGGGATAAAAGTTCTTGACCTGTCCAGGCTTTTACCCGGTCCTTACTGTACTTTGATTTTGGCAGACCATGGGGCGGAGGTGATTAAAATAGAATCCCCTGAAGAGGGTGATTACATACGCAAATTGGGGGTCATGCTTGATGAAGACAGTGCCTATTTTTGGCATCTAAACCGGAACAAAAAAAGTGTTACTTTAAATCTGAAAGACCCTGAAGGCAAAGAAATATTCAAGCGCATGGTTAAAGAGGCAGATGTTTTGGTTGAAAGTTTTCGACCGGGGGTGATGGAGTCTTTAGATCTTGGATATGAGCAGCTATCTAAAATAAACCCAGCCCTGATCTATTGTGCTATTACAGGTTACGGTAAAGATGGCCCCTATAAATCAAGAGCCGGTCACGATCTTAACTATACAAGTATTGCCGGGATCAATGCCTTAAGTGGGGGAAAAGGTGAATCCCCCATCGTGCCCATAATGCAGTTGGCCGATGTTGGAGGCGGTTCACTTTGGGGAAGTATTGCAATATTAATTGCATTACAAGCCCGCTCAAATACAGGACGAGGGCAGTTTCTAGACATTTCCATGACAGAAGGAAGCATTGCTTGCCTACCCCTTCAGGTTACCGAGCTTTTTTCTAATCAACCAATTCCACGTCGTAATGAAGGTCTATTATCAGGTTTTTTTGCTTGCTATAATATTTATGAGACAAAAGATGAAAAGCACTTAAGCTTGGGGGCTCTGGAAAGGAAATTTTGGAAGGTTTTTTGTGAAGCTGTTGGTCGTCCGGATTGGGTTGACCAGCAGTTTGGCCCTGCTGAAGTTCAGCAAAAATTAAAAGAAGAAGTTGCACAGCTTTTCTTTGAAAAAACCAGGGATGAGTGGGTTGATTATTTTTCAGATAATGATGACTGTTGCGTTGAGCCTTTATTGGAATTGCATGAAGTGGAAAAACATCCACAAATAGAGTTTAGAAAATTCTTTCTGGATGTGGAGCATCCGCAGAGAGGAAAACTAAAACAACTGGGTTTTCCCTGTAAGTTGTCAGAGACCCCTGCAAGGGTAACCAAAAATCCTCCCCGGTTAGGTGAGGATACAGAAGAGGTGCTATCAGGCCTGGGGCTCTCTGGAGAGGAAATTAAAGCATTAAAAAGAAAAGGTTCCATTTAATCTAAAAAGAATGCAGGAATCGTTGGGATGAGCATCGAATATGTATTGAGTGAAATCTTTCTATATTATGAATAGTAGGATAACTTGAAAGGAGAGATGAGAATGAGTGAACAGTCCAGGGAAAGTTTATTTGATGACTCCCAACAATTTGCTCCTCCGGAAGATTTTAAGCAAAAAGCATTAGTTGCTGATTCAAAATTATACGAGACTGCTAAGCAGGACCGTCTGGCGTTTTGGGCTTCTATGGCTGAAGAAGTGGAATGGATAAAAAAGTGGGATACCGTTTTGGAAGATGATGAAGCACCTTTTTACCGTTGGTTTAATGGTGGAAAGCTTAACGTTAGTGTCAACTGTGTGGACCGTCACACCAGAACGCACCGTAGAAACAAGGCGGCCCTGATCTTTGAAGGGGAGCCAGGAGATTCTTTGACCCTGACCTACCAACAGCTTTACCGGGAAGTGAATAAGTTTTCTGCGGGCCTGCAAAGCATTGGCGTAAAAAAAGGTGACCGGGTTACCATATATATGCCCATGATCCCTGAGGCCATTATCGCTATGCTCTCCTGCACCCGCATTGGTGCCATTCACAGTGTTGTTTTTGCCGGCTTCAGTTCTGATGCTTTAAAAGACAGGATCGTCGATGCAAAAGCGAATATTTTAATTACAGCCGATGGAGGCTACCGGCGCGGAAAAATAATTCCACTTAAAGATAACGCGGATACAGCTGTTGAAGAGTGTCCTACTATTGAAAAAGTCATTGTGGCCAGGCGGGTGGGAAATGAAGTAAGCATGGATAGTCAGCGTGATATATGGTTTCACGACCTGATCAAAGATGTTCCCGACTACTGCCCCCCGGAAGAGATGGAAGCCGAAGATCCCCTCTATATTCTTTACAGCAGCGGAACTACAGGGAAACCCAAAGGAATTCTTCACTCGACTGCGGGGTATCTCGTGGGAGTGCATGTTACCCATAAATACGTTTTTGACCATAAGGACGAAGATATTTTCTGGTGTACTGCTGATATCGGGTGGGTTACCGGACACAGCTACATTGTTTACGGCCCCTTATCCAACGGCTCTACGGTTGTCCTTTATGAGGGCACACCGGACTACCCGGAAAGGGACCGTTTCTGGGAAATTATCGAAAAATATAAGGTGAATGTATTCTATACGGCGCCGACAGCTATCAGGGCCTTCATGCGCTGGGGCGAGGACTGGCCGGCAAAAAGGGATCTTTCCAGCTTGAGGCTGCTGGGGACAGTTGGAGAGCCCATTAACCCCGAAGCCTGGATGTGGTACCATGAAAACATTGGCAGGAGAAACTGTCCGATTGTAGATACCTGGTGGCAGACGGAAACGGGGATGATCTTGATTACTCCTCTTCCTGGGTTAACATCAACCAAGCCGGGTTCTGCGGCAAAGTCTTTCCCTGGCATTGAGGCCGCCATCCTGGATGACCAAGGTGAAGAAGTTGAACCTGGAAACGCCGGCTTCCTGGTGATTAAATCCCCCTGGCCGGCCATGCTGCGTACCCTTTACCAGGATCCGGAGCGGTTCAAGAATACTTACTGGCAGCAGTATCCCGGGATATACTTTTCCGGAGACGGAGCCAAGATGGATCAAGACGGCTATTTCTGGATTATGGGCCGTGTTGATGACGTGATTAATGTTTCCGGGCACCGGATCGGCACCATGGAAGTAGAAAGTGCCCTGGTGGATCATAAGGATGTTGTCGAGGCAGCAGTGATTGGCAAGGCTCATGACCTGAAAGGGCAGGCTATCTCAGCTTTTGTTACCCTTAAAGAGGGAATGGAGGGATCTGAGGAGCTTTTGGAAGAACTTAAAGCCCATGTAGTAAAGAAAATAGGGGCCTTAGCTCGTCCTGAAGATATCTTTTTCACCAGCGAACTGCCCAAGACACGAAGCGGTAAGATCATGCGGCGCCTGCTGCGTGATGTGGCTGAAGGCCGGGCTTTGGGAGATACAACCACGCTGATGGACCCGACTGTAATCTCGGGTATCATGGATAAATATAAAGGTGAATAATCCACTAATTTGATGGTTTTTCATGATAACAAATAATCACACGTTAACTGGTAATGGACTGCCCCCGTTTTTTGGGGGTATTTTTTTTTCAAAAAAAAAATTCGTTTGGCGTTAGCAATTGGATTGGAAAATAGCCAATTTCTAGCAGGTATTAGTCTCTAAAATAAAGAACTGTTCTAACAATACTAACCTTTACTGCCCATCCTGCCACAACAGGAGATTTTAGAAAGGAAGCATCCAAATGGAAGCTCAAAATGGTGATCATCTTGTTGCATTAAGGGACCAAATTTATGAGACTTTGCGAAATGCCATCCTGGAAGGACGCTTAAAAGTTGGGGAGCGATTAAAACAGGATGAGCTAGCCTCCAGGATGAACGTAAGCCGTATGCCTGTTAGGGAGGCTTTAAAACTTCTCCAGGAAGATGGATTGGTCACAGTGAAAGCGCATAGAGGGGCCTGGGTCAATCATTTTTCCATGGATAATTTAATCGAAGTGTACCTGCTGCGCAAAATTCTGGAGCAAAAAGCGGTTGAACTTGCTGTACCTTATTTCAAGCCTGAGGATATTTCGGTTCTGATTGCCTTGAACCGGGAATTTGAACAGGCCGTTTTCGCGCAAGATTATACGGAAATGATCAGGATTAATGAAAATTTTCATTTTGCCCTGTACAACAAAAGTGGATTCAGTTACCTGGTTAAAATCATTAAAGACTTATGGAGCAATTTTCCTCGTTATACTTTTAACCTTGTTCCCAAACAGGGGGACAACTCTGTCCAGGAGCACTGGAATGTAATTAACGCCATTAGCCAGGGGCAGGTGGAAAAAGCAGGTCTTTCTGTGCGTAACCATATTGAGAATGCCCAACAGGCGTTGATCAACCAACTGCAACAACCTTAACAGTTCGCTGTAAAAGTGGGCAGGGAAAGCGCCAGAACCGTCCCCACAGCTTTGCGGCGTGTTGCGCAATCACATAAGAGCTGAGCAGTTATAAAAATAAAATAAGAACAAATTGGAGGTCTGAATTTATGGAAGAAATCAGAATGGTGGCACCGACAGCCATCCTGGGTTACGGTTTTCCCCTGGATTCGTTCCAGCGGGCCATACAGGAGAAGCCTCATCTTATCGGGGTTGATGCCGGCTCTACTGACCCGGGACCCTACTACCTGGGCAAAGGCAAATCATTTACTGATAGGGCTTCTGTAAAGAGGGATTTGGAGTTCATCATGGAAGCAGCCTGTCAGCTGGATATTCCTGTCTTGATCGGAACGGCTGGAGGTAGTGGAGGCAAGGTCCATGTGGACTGGACAGTGGAAATTGTCAAGGAAGTGGCCCGGGAGAAGAACCTGGCTCTGCCCATGGCCAGGATCGATGCCGAATTTGAGAGGGATTTTGTTCTTTCCAAGTTGCAGGCCGGGGAGGTTTCTCCACTGCCTGGGGTTCCTTCACTCAAGGAAAAGGATGTGAAAGAATCCACGCGGATTGTTGGGCAGATGGGCCTGGAGCCCTTCCAGGAAGCTGTCCGGAAAGGGGCTCGGATTATTGTGGGAGGTAGAGCTTACGACCCTGTCTGTTTTGCGGCACTACCTGTGCTCCAGGGTTTTGACATGGGGCTGGCCCTGCACCTGGGGAAAATACTGGAATGTGCTGCAATCGCTGCCTCACCCGGCAGCGGGCGAGACTGTATGCTGGGTGTGCTGCGCCGAGACCATTTTTTGCTGCGTCCTGCAAACCCTCAAAGACTCTGCACTCCTGATTCTGTAGCTGCTCATTCATTATACGAAAAATCGGATCCCTTTTTCCTGTATGGCCCCGGTGGTTCCCTGGATTTAACAGAAACCCGGTATGAGCAGGATGATGAAAGGACCGTTAAAGTTTCCCGGACAAAGTTCATGCCTGCACCTTATGCTGTGAAGCTGGAGGCAGCTCGTAAAGTCGGTTGCCGCTCCATCTGCATAGCCGGGACCAGGGACCCGGTAATGATTGCCCAAATTGAAGAGATTATCCAGGGGGTCAAGGAAAGCGTAAAGGACAACTTTGGACAAAACGACGACACATTTCTGCAATTTCGCCTTTATGGGCTGCATGGTGTTATGGGGGAATTAGAGCCAAAACCTCAGAAAGGTCACGAACTGGGCATTGTCATTGAAGCGGTGGCTTCATCCCAGGAAAGGGCCAACACCCTGCTCAGTTTTGCCCGTTC
>Ga0207421_10001798_pt1 | contig 27285 bp, 20 predicted proteins | sample SodLakKL_010_SED_4_FD_187542 | JGI IMG/M metagenome (GOLD analysis project Ga0207421, IMG submission 187542) | Alkaline sediment microbial communities from Lake Tanatar, Kulunda Steppe, Russia - 8KL_010_SED (SPAdes) (version 2) | ecosystem: Environmental > Aquatic > Non-marine Saline and...
CGAAGGCGGCGTCGCCGTATTTGAATCCTCGATCCTCGACGCTGACGGTCGCCTCGCTCGCGGGCACGAGCCGACCGTCGACGTGATAGGACAGTTCGTCGCTCATCGTGAGCTTACGACCTCTCGCTGCTGGCGGCCGCGGCGAACTGACAGAAGTTCTCGATCATCCGCTTGCCGACCGACAGCGAAATGCCGTCCTCGTCGCCTGCCAGCGCTGGTTCTCGCGTGAGGATACTCTCGGGGTGGAACTGGACGCCGATATGCGGTCGATCGCGGTGGCGAACCGCCATCAACACGCCGCGTTCGTCGGTCGTCCGGGCGGTTTCGACGAGCGACGTCGGGAGGTCCTCGCGTTCGACCGCAAGCGAGTGATACCGGCCCACCTGGAAGTCCCCGGGAAGCCCGGCGAAGAGCCCCTCGCCGTCGTGGCTGACCGTCGAGGGCTTCCCGTGGACGACGTCGGGGGCGTGAACGACCGGCGCACCGTTGGCCGCACAGAGCGCCTGATGACCGAGACAGACGCCGAGGATCGGATACTCGGTGTCTGCAAACAGCGGGATCGAGATTCCCGCCTCCTGTGGCGTACCTGGCCCCGGCGAGACGACGATCCCTGTTGGCTCGATCGCCGCGAGATCGGACAGTTCGATCGCGTCGTTTCGCCGGACGACCACCTCGTCTGCGATCTCGCCGACGTACTGGACGAGGTTGTACGCGAAGGAATCGTAGTTGTCGACGACGAGAATCCGGCTGTCGGTGGGTGTCTCGCTGTCCGTCTCGACTGCGGTCGTGTCCTTACGCATCCGGCTCACCCCGATCGGCCGTCGGTTCGGAGACGGTGCCACCATCCGTCTGGAGTCGCATCCCTGCTCGCTCGCCAAGCGCCTCGTCGACGGCGGTGATCAGGGCTCGAGCCTTGTCCAAGGTCTCGTCGTACTCCCGATCGGGATCGGAGTCGTGGACGATCCCCGCTCCGACCCGAAGGTGGTAGGCCTCGGCCTGGCGGACGAGCGTCCGGATGACGATGTTCAGCGTCGCGCGGCCGTCGAAGCCGAAGATCCCGACGCTGCCGGTGTAGGGGCCACGGCGGGTCCGTTCGAGTTCGTCGATAAGCTCCATCGTCCGCGGTTTCGGAGCTCCCGTGATCGTCCCACCGGGGAAGACGGCGGCGATCGCGTCCGCGAGCGACTGTTCGGGCCGTAGCTCGCCGGTGACGTTCGAGACGAGATGCATTACCTCGGAGTAGCGATCGATCCGGCGGTACTCCTCGACGTCGACGGAGCCGTACGCACAGACCTTCCCGAGATCGTTCCGCTCGAGGTCGACCAACATCGCGTGTTCGGCTCGCTCTTTTTCGTCGGTTCTGAGGTCCGCTTCCAGGGCCGCGTCCTCCTCGGGCGTCGAGCCACGCGGCCGCGTCCCCGCGATCGGCTCTGTTCTGACCGTGCTCCCCTCGCGGTCGAGCAGCAGTTCGGGGCTCGCACTCACCAGGTCGGCGGCCCGGAACTCGAGGAGACAGGAGTAGGGGGCCGGGTTCACCCGGCGAAGCGCATCGTAGGCTTCGACCGGGTGGACCGCGGCGGGTGCACACAGCCGCTGGGAGATATTCGCCTGGAACGTCTCGCCGTCGCGGATGTACGCTTTGGCTCGCCGGACGCGATCGGCAAACGCCGATCGCCCGCAATCGCTCTCGAACGTTGCCTCGTGGGTCCCGACGGGAGGGGCGCCGACCTCTGGGTCGCCGTCGAGCACGGCGTGGGCGAGTTCCCGTGCCCGCTCCCGGCCGCGTTCGTAAGCGGCCTCGATTGCCGCCGCTGGTGGCGTCTCGATCGGCCCGTCCTCACGAGTGTGCACGTCGATCCGTGGACAGGCCGTGATCCGCAGGGTAACCTCGCCGTCGGTCGGTGCCTCCCAGGCCGCGAGGCGATCGAAGACGCCGACTTCCAGCCGTGGAAGGGTGCGATCGTCGACGGTGGCGTCGGGAAGCGTTTCGAGCTCGCGGGCGACATCGTAGGAGAGCCAGCCGATCGCACCGCAGGGGTAGGGTACCGAGCAGTCGCCGCGGGCGAGCGTCGTGGCGTCGAGTACACCCTCAAGGGCGGCAAGCGACGGTGACTGGGCGTCGGTTCGTGACACCGCCTCGGAGCCGACGGTGAGCCGATCGATCGGATCGATGCCGAAATACCCCCACCCAGGCTGGCCACCGGTCGTTTCGAGGAAGACACCGCCGCCTCCGGATCTGGCACGACGGTAGGCGAGAAACGGATCCGGAACCCTCACGCGCAGTTCCACCGGAACCCGCAGTTCGCGCGTCGTCCCAGCGCTGGCGGGGATGCGATCGGAAACGGCAGCCCGAAACGCGGCCAGCGAGGTTACGACGCGCGGATCGCTCATGTGTGACGGGGAAGTGGCCGAAGACTAATCCTCTTGCGGTTTCGGGACACGACACGAAAAGAGCGCGTGGGTGACGGCGCCGTTATCTGACTTCAGCTCTGTCGATCCAACCCTGGATTCGCGTCTCGGAGATATCGGTCTCGGCTCCGAGGGTCGCCGCGTCGGCGGCCGCGAGATCGTCGACGGTGCTGATACCGGCAGCTTCGAGTCGATCGGCGTAGGCCGGTCCGATTCCCTTGATGACGTCGACGGGTTCGCCGTCGGCTTCGGTATCTGTTTGGGCGTCGGCTTCCACATCTGTTTGGTCGTCGACTTCGGTATCTGCTTCTGCGTCGGCTTCGGTATCTGCTTCGACATCCGGTTCCACGTCGGCGTCCTGATCGGCATCGGCCACTGGGGCGTCTGCCTCGTCGTCGGCCTCCTCCCTGTCAGGTTCAGCCGCTTCGATGGCGTCGTCCGTTTCGGAGACGGACGCGTCGGCGTCGTCGTCCACTGACGGCTCGTCGTCCCCAGGTGTCGGCCCGGCAGCGTCCGCTGGAGTCTTTTCGGTCGTCGGAGCCGCGTCTGCCTCCGTCGGCCCCGTCGCTTCGGCCGGTTCGGCAGCTTCCTCGACGCTATCGGGCGGCTCGACGATTGAGTCGGTCGTCCCGGCGGCGGTCGTCCCGGCTGCTGCAGGTTCGTCGTCGGCTTCGGGTTCGTCGTCGGCTTCGGGTTCGTCGTCACTCACCGAGGAGGGTGGCGGTGTCATGTCGGCCGTCGATCGGTCCGATTCCCCGGCGTCGGCCGATCGGTCCGATTCCTGGGTCGTGCCTTCCCGTTCTACGGTAACGCCGACCTCGTGGGCGTCGTCGCGCTCCGGCCCCGAGTCGCCGAGTCCAAACAGTGATTTCAACTTTTGGAGGATTGCCATTATCCCGATATAGTTTCCACCGGCACTTAAATTCGGCTGATACGACAGTGACAGGGCGTTCACTCGGCGCAATCGGGCCTTACAGCCGGGAGCGCAACGCCGCGTTCATCGCATCGACTGGCGCGTCCTGACCTGTCCACAGTTCGAACGCTTCGACACCCTGATACAGTAACATCCACGCGCCATCGACGGTCGTCGCACCGGCGCCAGCGGCAGCTTCGAGCAGTCGCGTTTCGAGCGGGCGGTAGACTGCGTCCATCACGGCGAGGTCGTCGTGGAGCAACTCGGCCGGAACCGGCGTTGCATCCTCCTCCATCCCGACGCTGGTCGCGTTGACCAGCACGTCGGCATCGGCTACCAGCGTCGAGAGTGCGTCGAGTCCGTGTCCCGTCGCCGCTGGGACCGCCGCTGCGAGGTCGTGGGCCGTCGATTCGGTCCGGTTTGCGATCGCGACCGTCGCACCCGCGTCGGCGAGGCCGAACGAAACCGCCCGACCGGCCCCACCAGCGCCGACGACGACCGCGTCGGCGCCGTCGATCGTCACGCCGTGGTCTCGGAGGGCTCGCAACGCACCTGCTGCATCCGTGTTGTGACCAGTCGGTTCTCCCGCGCCGGTGAAGTCGATCGTGTTCACCGCCCCGATCCGTCTCGCCATTTCGTCGGCGTCGACGAGATCGAGGACGTCCTGTTTGAACGGGATCGTCACGTTCAGCCCCGCGACGCCGAGTTCCGCGGCGCCGTCGACTGCGGCAGCGATCGCGTCACGGTCCGGTTCGAAGGTGACGTAGCGTGCATCGAGATCGAGTTCGTCGTAGGCGGCCTCGTGCATCGGTGGTGACAGGGAGTGACCGACCGGGTTACCGAGCAGTCCGTAGACGTCCATACTCATACCCCACTTCGCCGCGGTGGGATCATAATCGATGTGCTTCGTCGTCCACATCTGCGATCGAGTTGCCTGGCTGTTCCTCATCGTCGTCCGTCGACAGTCCCGCCGACCACGCTCGTCACTGGGTATATGATGATTAATTTTTTCATTAACTCACGAAAAGTATATATGTATGTGCCCCATTCGCACACTTGATGACGGAATCGCATTACAAGTGCACAGAATGTGGCTTCGAATTGCACTATCAGACGACGAAGCATAACGGCTGTCCGAACTGCAGCTTTCTGCCGCTCCACAGTTCGGATTGAGAGGAATCGTTGTACCGAGTTACTCCCAATTGACCCCGAGTTCGGCTACGAAGCGATCGAGCGCAACAATGGGTCGTCCTGGTCCGTTTCGGGATTCTTATACGGCGTTCTCCAGTACCGGGGCGTATGCTCTCCGGCGTCTCGGTCGCAGTTCTCTTGCTTGCGGCCGGGATTATCGCACTATACGTTGGGGCTGAACTTCTCGTCGCTGGTGCTGGCCGACTCGCACTGGGGATCGGTCTCCGGGCGGCGACCGTCGGCGTGACGGTCATCGCCTTCGCCACCACGGCACCCGAACTGTTCGTCGCGACGATCGGTGCACTCGACGTCTCGACCGATATCGGGCTCGGCGCAGTCATCGGCTCGAACATCGCGAACATCGGGCTGGTTCTGGGGATCGCTGCGCTCATCAAACCGCTGTCGGTCTCCAGGCTCGTGATGCGGCGTCACGTGCCCTTTATGTTGTTCTCGGCACTGTTGCTCGTCGCTCTCGGAGCCGACGGCACGATCGGCCGGCTCGAAGGTGCCATCCTCTTGCTCTCGCTGGTCGCTTTTACGAGCTCTCTCCTCTACATGGTCAACGCCGATCCGGCACCGATGCACGACAAACCCGACGCCGGTGAGGGGGTTGCACTCCGGGACGTCGCGCTCGTTCTCGGTGGGCTCCTCGCGCTGGTCGTCGGCTCGCGATGGCTCGTCGCCGGCGGGACGACACTGCTCTCGGCGCTTGGCTTCTCGGATCTGTTCATCGGACTGACGGTCCTCGCACTCGGGACGTCACTCCCCGAACTGGCCGCCTCGGTGGTCGGCGCGTTGCGAGACGAGACGGCCTTTGCGATCGGCAACGTCGTCGGTTCGAATATCTACAACGTCCTTGCAGTGCTCGGAATCGTCGCGCTAATCACGCCGATCGAGATCGCGACGTCGACGCTTCGCTTCGAATTCCCCGTGTTGGTCATCTTTACCGTCCTGCTGGTCGCGATGATGGGGTATGGCCGTCGACTGAGTCGACTCGACGGTGTCGGACTCGTCGTCGGCTACGTCGTATTCCTCTACTTGCTTTTGCTCTGATCGGCCGACGATCGACGACGGGGTTCGAAGGCAGGATCTGCGTACAGCAACCAGTATCAGGAGAGCAGTCCCGATCGCAGCGAGCCCCCGCATTTCGGACAGCTGGAACGGTAGGAGTGTGGATAGACCGTCTCCGAACAGTCGTCGCACCTGTATCGGCGTCTACTCATCTCGAATCACACTGTGTGGTAACAATACTCACACAGATAACTCTTTCGCGCCAGCTGCCACGACCGGCCCGGCGCCAGCGACGTGTGGTGAGCTCCGATCGACCATCTCCCCGCTGACTCCCGGAAACCGATCGCACCAGCCGGCGTGGGGAGAGCGCAGCGTATTCAAACATCCGCCACCGAGATGGCGCTGTGATCGCGATCGTCCAAAGTCGTGCCGATCGGGCGTCGGTGCACATCTGTGACCAGCTTCGGGAGCTCACGCCGTGGGAGAAATACACGGACGACGACCGGCCGGCGGCCGATGGCGGTGGCACCTACTACCGGACCGAGGGGGCCGAACTCCGCTCTTTCGAGGAGATCCACCTCGAACTCGAATCGCCTGCAGCGGCCTTCGACTGTACGCCCGACCTGCTCGTCTTTGCCTCGCGCCACGCCGGGGAGACCGGGGCGCTCCTGACGGGCCATTTTACCGGCAACGTCGGCCCGGCGGAGTTCGGCGGCGACGACAACGCTCTCGCCGCGGCGTGTCCAAACGCACTGGCGCATCTTCGATCGGCCTTCGAGGACCACGCTCCCGACGGCTACGACGTCGGGATGGAGTGTACACACCACGGCCCCACTGACGTCGGCTGTCCGTCCCTGTTCGCGGAACTCGGCAGCAGCGACGGGCAGTGGGACGATCCGGCGGGGGCGGCGGCCGTCGCACGCGCGATTCTCGATCTACGCGGCGTCGATCCACATCGATCGCGACAGGTGGTCGGCTTCGGGGGCACCCACTACGTCCCCCGGTTCGATCGGATCGTCCGCGAGACGCCGTGGGCGGTTGGCCACGTCGCCGCCGACTGGGGACTCGAAGCGATGGGGCGGCCCGAAAGCCACCAAGAGCTTATCGATCGGGCCTTCGAAGCCAGCGCGGCCGACCTTGCGGTCGTCGATGGCAGCCATCCCGATCTCGAAGCGACCATCGAGCAGCTGGGGTATCGTGTCGTTAGTGAGACCTGGCTCCGCGAGGTCGGCGATCGGTCGCTCGACCTCGTCGACCGCGTCGAGACGGACCTGGGTGCCGTCGACGATGGGATTCGGTTTGGCGACCGTCGCGACGCGTCGTTCGTCACCGTCGACCTCCCCGACGAGCTGATCGACGCCGCGGAGGCGATCGATCCCGATCGCGTTCGGGCAGTCGTCGAATCAGAGACGATTGCCTTCGAGACCGAAAACGGCGGGAGCCGGGTGGGTTCGACCGCAGCCGCTCCCTCGACCGACGCCCGCGAATCGATTATCGAGGCGCTTTCGGCGCTTCTCGAACGGAAGTACGAGACGGTGACGATCGGAGACGACGCCGTCGTCGCCGAAGAGATGGGGTTCGATCCGGCACGTGCACGAACGATCGGCGTTCCCGAAGGGCCGAAGTTCGGTGCGCTCGCGTCGGGCGAATCGGTGACGATCGACGGCCGGCGGATCGATCCGGAGACGGTTTCCAGTCGCCGAACACACACGTTCCCGATCTGACAGTCACATACCCAGAGAGTACTCCGCCCGATACGGAGGCAGCCACGAATTGCTCGTGCCGTCCGTTCGATCGGTAGCTCGTGGCTAACGTGTCAGACGCCTGTCTGACATATAGGGGAAAGGTAATTATGCTCCATTGATTAGGGGTGGTCAAGAATGGACTCACTCATCGACGACGCCATCGACGAGGCCGAAAACGGGGATGGGGCGGCTCCCGAAGACGGTCAGGAGCCGGCCGAGGATGTCTCCGATAGCCCACGAGAGACGGGGACAATGACCGACGACGAACTGGAAGACGTTCTTCAGGACCTCCAGACCGACATCACCGTCGTGGGCTGTGGTGGTGCCGGCGGAAACACCGTCAACCGCATGCACGAAGAGGGGATCCACGGCGCGAAACTCGTCGCCGCAAACACCGACGTCCAACACCTCGTTGAGATCGAGGCCGACACGAAGATTCTGATGGGCGAGGAGAAGACCGGCGGCCGCGGTGCCGGCTCGCTCCCACAGGTCGGCGAGGAAGCCGCACTCGAAAGCCAACAGGACATTTACGACGCGATCGACGGCTCGGATATGGTGTTCGTCACCGCCGGGCTCGGTGGCGGAACCGGAACCGGCTCTGCGCCAGTCGTCGCCAAAGCCGCCCGCGAGGCCGGTGCGCTGACGATCTCGATCGTCACGACGCCGTTTACCGCCGAGGGTGAGGTACGACGGACCAACGCCGAAGCCGGGCTCGAACGGCTTCGTGACGTCAGCGACACGGTAATCGTCGTCCCCAACGATCGCCTGCTCGATTCGGTCGGCAAACTCCCCGTCCGGCAGGCGTTCAAGGTCAGCGACGAAGTGTTGATGCGCAGTGTGAAGGGAATCACGGAACTGATCACGAAACCCGGCCTCGTCAACCTCGACTTCGCCGACGTCCGCACCGTCATGGAACGTGGCGGCGTCGCCATGATCGGTCTCGGCGAATCCGACTCCGAGGCCAAGGCCGAAGACTCGGTGAAGACGGCGCTGCGATCGCCGCTGCTCGACGTCGACATCTCCGGGGCGAGTTCCGCACTGGTCAACGTCACCGGCGGCAACGACATGGCGATCGAGGAGGCAGAGGGCGTCGTCGAGGAGATCTACGACCGAATCGACCCCGACGCACGCATCATCTGGGGGACCTCGATCGACGAGACCCTCGAGGGCAGTATGCGGACGATGATCGTCGTCACGGGCGTCCAGTCGCCCCAGATCTACGGTCAGCCCGACGGCGAGGCCGTCCAGCCCGAGACGCCGGCACAGGGCGACGACATCGATTTCGTCGACTAACTCCCGACCGTGTCGGGGATGTGTCCAGCGCGTGCACGACCGCCGACACTGGATCCACTCGTCATCTAGACTGCATCCCAATCTCCCAGCAGCGATTCACTGGCCACGATTGAGCCAGGAGTGTTTTGGCCACACCGCCGACAGCATCAGTCGTCTGCGACGGCCGACTCGTCCGAGCCATCGGCTGCGACGTCGCCTTCGATACTCGGTGGATACGTCCCACGATCGAGTTTCAGATCGGACTGTGGCCGGGCCATACAGGTGAGCGCGTAGTTTTCGGCTTCTGTTTCGGTCAGCCCACGGGCGGCGGGCTGGGTGACCTCTCCCTCGATGATTTCGGCCGAACACGCCAGACACATGCCAACCCGACAGGAGTACTCCTGGGCGATCCCTTCCTCGAGACACCGGCTCAACACGGTTTCTTTGTCCGAACACGTGATCGATTCGCCAGTCCCGACGAATTCGATCGTATACTCAGTCATACTGTCGGCTACGGACGACCGCATCAAAACTCTTTATTACAAATCTGTTGGGATCAAAGCGACGGAATACCCCGGTTGCGATCCGATCGAATCGACAGTCACTCGATTACGAGCGATCGGTCAGTGTCGATCGTGAGGGACCTCCCCGGCGGGAACCGCACATAAAACGTTTTCATACCGCGGTGTCCACTGTGCTGATATGAGCACGCAGGAGCAGTCCACCACCGCGACGGCCGACCGGCACTCGCCCGACGTCGTCGTCGTCGGGGCCGGGACTGCAGGATGTTACGCCGCTGCAGCGATCGCCGGCGAGGGGTACGACGTCGTCGTCCTCGACCGAAAGACCGCAGACGAGGCGGGCCACATCGCCTGTGGCGACGCGTTGAAAGGTGCCGATGCCTTCCCCGATGCGATCCCGAAATCACAGCTCGAACCCGCCTTCACCAACACCGACGTCGACCACGGTCGCTTCGAGATCCCACAGGAAGACACTGTCCTCGAGATTCCGGTCCCCGGCGAACTGGCGGTCATCGATCGCTGGGAGTACGGACGGCTGCTCATCGAGGGGGCAAGCGATGCCGGAGCCGAGTTCCACTACGACACCGTCGTCAAAACCGTCACGCAGGCTGACGACGGCCGGGTTACCGGCGTCGAGACGATCCGCAAGGGGACGCCACAGACGTACGAGGCCGATATCGTCCTCGATGCGGCCGGTTCGCTATCAGTGCTCCAGGACAACGTCGATTTCTCCGATTCGACGTTCGATACGAACGTCAACTACTCGCACTTCTGTTCGGCCTACCGCGAAATCGTTCACGTCGACGAGCCAGTCGAGTGGTCCGACGCCCTGGTGTTCAAACCGACCGAGCGGGCAGCGGGCTATCTCTGGTACTTCCCTCGAACCGACACCGAAATCAACGCTGGGCTTGGCTTCCAGATGACCGAAGAGCCGATGGAACTCGTCGACGACCTCAAGCGCGATCTCGAGAACCGCCCCGAGTTCGAGGGGGCCGAAGTCGAGGACAAACTCGGCGCTGCCCTCCCGACGCGTCGGCCCTACGACTCCGCGGTCCACCCCGGCTACATGGCCATCGGCGACGCCGCCGGCCACGTCAACCCCACCACTGGCGGCGGGATCGCCGGTGCCGCCTACGGCGCAACCTACGCCGCCGAACAGGCGATCGAAGCGCTCGAAACGGGCGACTACGGCGAGGCCACCCTCTGGCGGTACAACGAGCGCGTGATGGACCACTTTGGGGCTCGCTACGCTGCCTTAGACGTCTACAACATCCTCTCGACGGCGATCGACGTCGACGACCTGATGGGGCTGCTCGCCGCAATGCCCGGCGACAAACTCGCCGAGGCGCTCTACTCGGGGAGTACGGATATCGGCCTGAAGCTCAAAGTCGAGTCTCTGCTCAAGAGCCGTGGCCACTGGGGAACGATCTGGAACCTCTACCAGACGAAACGCCGCGCCGACGATCTCCTGGCACACTATCAGAACTATCCGTCCCACCCCGGCGCGCTCGCGAGCTGGCAACGCCGGCGTGACGACCTGATGGAGGCGGTCTACGAGACGACTGGCGCTGATCCGAAGTACTAACGACGGAAACGCTCGTCGTGTACCGGCCACGACGACCATTGTCGGCTGACACAACAGTCTGTACGAACCGACCAGTCGGCTGTTCGGACGCACTCCTTACCTGCACTGTTAGGGTATTTTGACTTGCGGACCAACGCCCTACATGTAAACGATGTCACAGAACCAGACACGGCGGCGTGCGCTGTCGATCATTGGTGGAGCAGGTGTGGCGATGGTTGCTGGCTGTCTTGGTGGCGACGACGAGTCCGAAAGCGGTGACGACCATGACGACGAGATGGACGACCACGAAGACGAAATGGCCGGAGACGAAGCAGGCGTCCGTGTCGCACACCTCTCGCCGGATGCCCCGAACGTCGACGTTTATATCGACGGTGACGCGGTACTGGAAGACGTCCCGTATCTGGACGTTAGCGACTCCCTCGACCTCGAATCCGGAAGCTACGACGTGATGATCACGGCTGCTGGAGATATGGACACCGTCGTCTACGACGAGGAACTCGAGATCGGTGACGGCGACTACACGATCGCTGCACTCGGCGAACTCGACGAGCAAAACCAGCCGTTCGAGCCAGCAGTGCTCGAAGACGATCTGAGCGATCCAGGTGAGATGGCTCGCGTGCGACTCGTCCACGCATCGCCGGACGCCCCCGCTGTCGACGTCACAGTCGGCGACGGCGAGGTCGTCCTCGTCGAAGATGCCGCGTTCGGCGACGCCGCTGCAGTCGAGGTCGAACCCGATGACTACACCCTCGAAGTGCGACCCGCGACCGAGGACAACGATGGCGACATCGTCGCGGAGTTCCCCGTCAGCCCCGATGCCGGCACTATCTACTCGGCGTTTGCCGTCGGCTATCTTGATCCCGAGGCAGCGCCCGACGATGTCGACGCACCGTTCGATCTCGAACTCGTCGTCGACGCCTCTCACGGAGACGAGGACAGCGAAATGGACGACGATGAAATGGACGACGCCTCTCACGGAGACGAGGACAGCGAAATGGACGACGATGAGATGGATGACGCCTCTCACGGAGACGAGGACAGCGAAACGGACGACGATGAGATGGACGACGACGGCGGATACTGATTTCGGCTCGCCTCCTTCAGCCGCGGCCACTTCGCCGGTCGATCGTGATGGCTGACTGTGGCTGTTGCGTTCGATTGTACCCGCAACTGTCTCGACACCGTGGCCGATCGTCGCCTCATCGACGGCGGATCTGATGGGGCCGCTCGCGGCGATGGCCGGAGACAAACTCACCGAGGGGCTCTACTCGGAGAGTATGGACAGCAGGCTGAAGCGCAAATCCGAGCCTCGACGCAAAAGCCGCGGCCACTGGGGGCCCATCTGGAACCGCTACCAGACGAGATACCGCGCCGACGAGTTGCTTGTCCACGACGAGAACTACCCTCTCATCCTGACGCACTGGTGAACTGGCAGCGCCGGCGTGACGACCCGATGGAGGCGGTCTACGAGACGACTGGCGCCGACCCGAAATAGTAGACCCAATCTGAGACGAGCCAGCGTTACTGGCTCCCGGCACCCGCGCAGTAGCGGTATACCCCACACCCGATCGGCTGGGATCGGACTTTGTTATGTGTCGCCTGAAATTCGTTGTGGAGAATATACTGATTGTGTCACCGATGGTTGGGTCATGCGTATGGAACGCGACCAGAAGCGACGACGTGTCCTGTCACTGATCGGTGGAGCGGGAATCGCAACGGTAGCTGGCTGTCTCGGCGGCGACGACGAAGACGGTGCAGACGACGAAGACGGTACGGACGATGAAGACGGTGCGGACGACGAGGCCGGTACGGACGACGAAACCGACGACGAGCTGGATGGGACGGCTGGCGTTCGCGCTGCCCATCTCTCACCCGACGCGCCGAACGTCGACATCTACATCGACGACGACCCGGTCTTGGAGGACGTCCCGTACCGTGACGTAAGCGAGTATCTCGAACTCGATGCCGGGATGTACGACGTGATGATCACGGCGGCCGGCGACGACGAAGCCGTCTTCGACGAGGAACTCGAAATCGGCGACGGCGACTACACGATCGCCGCACTCGGCGAACTCGCCGACGTCAACCAGCCCTTCGAGCCGGCGGTGCTCGAAGACGACCTGAGTGATCCCGGTGAGCAGGCCCGGGTCCGACTCGTCCACGCCTCACCCGACGCCCCCGCGGTTGACGTGACGACCGACGACGGCGAGACAGTCCTCGTCGAAGACGCCGCATTTGGCGACGCCGCTGCGTTCGAGGTCGATCCCGGGGAGTACACCCTGGAAGTGCGAGGAGCGACCGAAGACAACGACGGTGAGATCGTCAAGGTGTTCGGTGTCGAACCGGAAGCCGGGACCGTCTATTCGGTCTTTGTCGTCGGCTATCTCGATCCCGAGGCAGCACCCGAGGGCGTCGACGCACCGCTCGACGTCGAACTCGTCGTCGACGCCGATGGTGCGGACGAAGACGACGAGGACGAAATGGATGACGACGAGATGGACGACGACTACTGACCGCGTTGTGCTGTCAGTCGCTTGTTTTTTCGCCAACTGACTGCGACGGCCGATCGTGACCGATCCGTTCGATCGCCCCCGCGAGCGTGTCGATCCCGTGTTCGATCGTCGCCTCGTCGACGTCGAACGTCGCGGTGTGGTGGCCGCCGGGGTGGTCGGTGCCGATACCGACGTAACAGGCGAGTCCGCCCTGTTGTTGGACTGCCCGCATCAAGAAGGTCGCGTCCTCGCTACCACCCAGTGTGTCGCGTTCGAGGACGGAGTCGACACCCGCGACCGACCCCGCGACGTCGGCAACGATCGAGACGAGTTCCCCATCGCTCCGTGCGCTCGGGGCCTCCGCACCGATCTCGATACCGAGTTCGCAGTCGTGCATCTCGGCGGCACTCCGGAGGATTTGCTCGGCTCTGTCGTGCATGTACTCCATCAGGTCGGTCGTCTCACCGCGCACTTCGGCCCGGATCAGGGCGTCTTCGGGGACGACGTTTGGCGCGCTACCGCCTTCGACGACGCCCGCGTTGACCCGGGTCGCGCCGTCGTTGTGCCGTGGAATGGCGTACAGATTCTGGACAGCAGTCGCCATCGCCTGGACGGCGTTGCGGCCCTGTTCGGGGTGGCCGCCCGCGTGTGCAGACTGACCCGTAAACGTGGCGTCGAGGTGTCGCACGGCGAGGAAGCCGTCGATTCCGGCGACGACCTCGCCGGTCGGGTGGTCAAGCCCCACGTGGAGTGCAAGTAGGTAGTCGACGTCGTCGATATGCTCGCTCTTGGCCATCGACTTCCCGCCGCCGATGACTTCCTCTGCGGGCTGGAAAAACACCTTGAGGGTCCCCTCGAACTCGCTTTCGGCGATCCGATCGAGCACCCCGATCCCGATCGTCGCGTGAGCGTCGTGGCCACAGGCGTGCATTGCGCCCTCGATCTCCGAGCGAAAGCCCGCTGCGGCAGGGGCGTGGTCGGGGTCGTCGCTTTCCGCTCGCGGGAGGGCGTCGATATCCACGCGAAGGCCGACAGTCGGCCCCTCACCGCGATCGAGGACGGCGACGACACCGGTCTGTCCCCCCTCGAGCGTGGCGAGGACCGGCTCGTCGACGCCGGCCTTACGGGCCCGATCGACCCACGTCGAACGCTCCGCGTCGTCGGGGACGCCCATCCGGTGGTCGGCGGCGATCGCGTCCGGTCCGACGTGGAGTGCCGTCAGGTCCAGTCGCTGGAGTTCCTCGACGATCCGTGCAGTGGTGTAGAACTCACACCAGGCCGGCTCGGGGTGGCGGTGGAGGTCACGGCGCAGCGAAACAAGCGTATCGGTGTCCATACGGTGGGGTTGTCGGGACGGATAAAAAGCGCCTCGCCGGTTGGGGTCGGACGAGATCAGTGGGGGCACCCGCCGCGATCGGGGGCGGACGGTGTCGGGGACAGCCACGATGGAGTGCGGTCGATGTCGATGGAGGCCCCAAGCGGTGGTCGCGTGGCTGTCCGTTCAGGGACGCCGAATCGAATGCGAGAGCGTCCCGACACCCTCAACTTCGATCTCGACCTCGTCGCCGTCGGCGAGCGGTCCGACGCCCTCCGGCGTCCCCGTCGCGATCACGTCGCCCGGTTCGAGCGTCAGGTAGGTCGTGATCTCGGCGATCAGCTCGGGGATCGGGAAGATGAGCTGTTCCCGGGAGCCGTCCTGTTTCACCTCGCCGTTGACCCGCGATCGGACCGCCGCGTCGGCGGGCACCTCCTCGGGCGTCGCGAGACAGGGGCCGATCGGGGCCGCACCGTCGAAGGCCTTGCCGCGGATCCAGTTTTGTTCCTCGCGTTGATCGTCGCGGTTCGAGAGATCGTTGATGCAGGTGAACCCCTCGACGACGTCCATCGCAGCGTTTTCGGGGACGTCTCGACACTGCTCGCCGATGACGACGCCGAGTTCGGCCTCGTAATCGATCCGTTCTTTTCCCGCGGGTGCGGTGACCGTATCGCCGTGGCTCGCGATCGCGTTCGGCGGTTTCAAAAACAGCAGCGGGCGATCAGGGACGTCCGACCCCATCTCGTCGGCGTGATCGGCGTAATTGCGACCGATACAGACGATCTTCGAGGGCTCACACGGCGGGAGCACGTCGATCGCGTCGCCGTCGATCGCGTAGCTGTCGGTGCCAAAGTGGACGCGGCCGTCGTCGAGTTCGCCACGACGGACGGCGCCGGCCGGATCGCGAAATCGGACGTATTTCATGCTCACCCCGTTGGTCTCCGGGCGCAAAAGCGTTGAGATCGATCGTTGGTCGTCGGCACTCGCTCGCTGTGTCGTGTGCCGATCGACGGAATCGACCCGATCGGACGGCTCGAGACCTGACGGCGAGTTGAGCACGACACGGCGTGTCACGACGGACGCGGAACGGAACCCTTTTTACTAGCCCCCAGCAATCACTGAATGCGTTCGCTCCGTTGGTGTAGCCCGGCCAATCATTTCGGCCTTTCGAGCCGATGACCTGGGTTCAAATCCCAGACGGAGCACTACATTTGCGGGCAAATGACTTCAAAAGTCATTTTCCAGTTTTCTCTTGATTACGCAATCTGCATAGATATCACCGGATATCAGCTCTCATTGTTCAATCTGTTGAAGAGTGTCATAGGCACGAGTGTTTCTCCGGTATGCTGCCGGTTCCTCTCGAGTACGGGTTGGAACCTCGAACATCATGCTTGGCGGACATCTGATGGCCGGATTCCATAGCCCTCAGGCTGTAGAGCAGGTCAATCCGAGCGACTCTCTTGGTGTGTCGTCAATTGAACTCCCGCTCGAGTTCCTCGTATCGACGTTTTATCGCTTGGTTGACGCTCGAGCTCGTGCTTTTGATCGCGTGATCGAAGTGCTCGGCAGTCACTGTGATCGTTCCGACACCGTCGTCGACGTCCGACGGTGTCACCCCATCGACGTACTCTCGTGCAGCCTCCATCGCGGCCTCCCGACAGATCGCCTGGACATCCGCGCCGACGTATCCCTGTGTCCGACCGGCGAGACGGGCAAGTTCGACATCGTCGCCGATCGAACGGTGTGCCGTGTGGACGGCAAAGATTTCGCGACGTGCCTGCTCGTCTGGTATCGGAACATGGATCTGACGGTCGAACCGTCCCGGACGCAACAGTGCGTCGTCGATGAGGTCCGGCCGGTTGCTGGTCGCAATCACGACGACGTCTTCGAGTTCCTCGAGACCGTCGAGTTCCGTCAGCAGTTGGGATACCACGCGTTCCTGAACGCCGGAAGCGTCTCCACCACTCCCACGTTCGGCAGCGATGGCGTCGATCTCGTCGAAGAAGACCACCGTTGGCGCGTTCGAGCGAGCCTTCTCGAACACCTCTCGGACTCCTTTTTCGGATTCACCGACGTACTTATTGAGCAATTCGGGCCCTTTGACCGAAATGAAATTGCTCTGGGCTTCGCTCGCGACGGCTTTGGCCAGCAACGTTTTCCCAGTCCCTGGGGGCCCGTACAGCAAGACGCCGTTTGCCGCACTGAGATGGAGTTCGTCGAAGACGGGTGAATACGCGAGCGGCCACTGGATCGTCTCCCGAAGTCGCTCTTTCGTCGTCTCGAGACCGCCGACCTCGTCCCAGGAAGTGTCCGGCACCTCGACGAACACCTCACGGAGCGCGGACGGATCGACGCTGCTCATCGCGTGCTGGAAGTCACGGTTCTCGATACGGATCGCTTCGAGTGCCGCCGCGTCGATCGTATCCGCCTCGAGATCGAGGTTCGGACGGACACGACGGAGTGCCCGCATCGCCGCTTCCTTGGCGAGTTGTTCGATGTCAGCACCGACGAACCCGTGGGTATCTACGGCGTACTCGCTGAGGTCGATCTCTTCGGACAGCGGCATTCCACGGGTGTGAACCTCGAAGATTTCCTCGCGGCCGTCTCGATCCGGAATGCCGACTTCGATTTCTCGGTCGAAACGACCACCTCGTCGGAGCGCGGGATCGATCGCATCGAGACGGTTGGTGGCACCGATAACCACGACTTCACCGCGCTCTTCGATCCCGTCGAGCAGTGAGAGCAGTTGTGCAACGATCCGACGCTCGACATCGCCGCTGGTCTCGTCGCGTTTCGGTGCGATAGAGTCGATCTCGTCGATAAAGACGACCGCAGGTGCGTTTTCCGTCGCGTCCTCGAAAACGGACCGGAGCTGTTCTTCCGACTCACCGTAGTATCGAGACATGATCTCCGGGCCGGAAATATCCGTAAAGAACGCGTCTATCTCGTTGGCGACGGCCTTTGCGATGAGTGTTTTCCCTGTTCCTGGCGGCCCATGTAACAACACGCCCTTCGGTGGATCGATCCCCAACTGCTGGAAGAGTTCGGGGTGGCGCATCGGCAGTTCGATCATTTCACGGACCTGCTCGAGTTCGTCGTCGACGCCGCCGATGTCCTCGTACGTGATGTCCGGCGATTCCGTCTGGGTCTGCGATTCGGACTGGGACGCAGACGCCAACTGGTCGTCGCTCGAGTCCTCCCGATCCTGCCCTCGTTTTGCCGGTCGTTTTTCGACGGTCAGTTCCGTCGACTCGACGACGACGGCGGTATCGCCTGGCTGGATTTCCGCGACCTGTATGGGGATCCGTCGTTCCGAGATCGACGAACCGGGCCCGAGAGCGAGCGAAATGTGGACGGTTTGTCCGGGATCAATTGCCCGCGCTTTGAGCTTTCGCTTGACGATGGGGGCAAGATCACCGTCGACACGGAGCGTCTCTGGAGCGGTTACAGTGAGGGTCGTTGCACCCGGGAGATCGGCAGCCGACACGTCGACGGTGTCATCGATATTGGTATCGACTGCCTTCCGAAGCCGTCCGTCGATACGAAGAATCCCCAACTCCTCGTCTTCGGGATATCCTGGCCAGACGCGAGCGGCTACCTCGCCGCTATCACCTTCGATAAAGACGTAATCGCCGTTTTCGATCCCGAGTTCAGTCATCGCTGCGCGGTCGACGGCAGCGAGGCCGCGACCGGCATCTTTCTGGCTGAGTGATTTTACGGTAAGTTCCATTCGTCTAGTTGATAGTAGCGTATCACTCACCATTAATACGTTCCTATCGAGAATTAATTAGATAATTATAAGTATATAGATTATTTATGTGAGGTCGTCTCGATTACGCACACCTATTCGCTCACTGTTACTACCAATCGTCCGCTCATTTGGTTTGGTCCGCGAATATTTTCTACAGAAATCCCAAAGTATTTATATTTCTCTTATAGAATGATATTAGTAACGTAGGTATGAATAGTAGTATAGCACGCTCGAGTGGTAGGGCATCCATAATACGGGCAGGATCTCATCCAACGAGGGTAGAACGGGAGAAGAAGCGACGTCAATGGCGTCGGATTCCCCCGGTTTCGCCCGGAGTGCTACGAACCGGTGTTCGCCACCGTCGCCGTGGTCTACTGGAGTACGCATCGAACCGAGCGCAGAATACTAGACAATGACGATCACAACAAAAGCAAAGAAAGCGGTTGCAACGTCGGTGAACCAGTTTATCAAACCGGTTCTTCCCGCTGTGATACTCGCAACGGCGATCGCGGTCGCGGTGACGCTGGGGTTCTGGATATTCGGATGGCTCGACATCGTGCCACTGGTGACGATACCTGTCGTGGGATGGGAGTTGGTACCGATGCGAACTATCTTCCTCACAGCGTTTCTGTCCGGACTTCTTCTCGGCGGCTGTTACCTCTTGTATCGGAACAACGGCGAGACGGTCCACCAGCGCTGGGAGCAGTACTCGACGTGGGCAAAAGCGATGCTCAGCGGGTGGGTTGCGGCCCTGTCGGTCGCTGTCGTATTGGCGGCAGGATACGCCCTCGGCTGGATCTCGGTACCGATCCTGTTCGTTGGCATACTACTAACCTGGCCGCTTGCAGTCGGAGCGGTGTTGTTAGGCTACCGAAAGAGCCGACGGACGTCTCCGACACTCGGATCGATTAGGGTCGGATACGTGCTTACTCGAGGGTTAGAAAGCCGAACCCTCGCGATGATCGTTGGTCTCCTCGTCGCGATCGGTAGTGGTCTCATCGTCGGCGTCGTCACGTGGTCTCTCGATCGATATCTCTGGTGGGTTCCCGTACTCTGTGCCGGGCTACTCTGGGGAGTAGTGACGCTACTGCTTTACAACCGATACGAAAAACGAACGGTCGAACGCACTGATCTCATCATTACCGACATCAGGACTCCGGAAGCGCGGAACAGTTTCGAACTGATCGTTCGGAACCGCTCGGACCGATCGATCGATCTCTCGGCATCGCTGATCAGGGACACGGATCTCGATCTCTTCAGACCAGGCGTCGATACGACGATCAGGCCGGGAGAAGAGGGGACCTTCGAAATAGACGAGGCGTTCTCGCTCAAGCCAAACGACGATGCCCTCAGACTCCCGCTCGGATACAACCTCAAACGAGGCGGAGAGACGCCGACAGTGTTTACGAAAGACGGAGAGGTCTACTACCTCCAGTGGACGAACCTGGCTGCAAGCGCAATCGGTCGGAACAGCTCGAAACACGTGACTGAATCCGTCCAAGAAGACGACGATAGCCGTCACTCAACCGCCAGCACACCCGATTCGGTCGTTCGTGCAGCCGGTAGTCCAACACCGCAGGATTGAGACTCGAGATATCGATCACATACGTATGTTCGACCCTGAATCCGGACCCAAACGGTCGCCAAACCCTCTTGAGGAACCGATTCGTGACATCAGCGTTAGTATGGACTGGAGCGACGGGACTGCACGACGAGAATCAGAATACACCGACGGGACGAGTGAACGACAGCCAGTCAGCCAGACGAGTGTTGGCCACCACGTGGCAGGCGTTCAGAACCGGCATCGCGGCATTCTCACACTCGAGCCATCGCGGTTGATCGGCGGATTTGCGCTCCGAATCCGCAATCGGTATTCGACGGCCGATCGAACGTACCGTCTCCGCGACCAGTATGCTCCTCCGCCGGCGGACCACGGGGAGAAATTCGCCGAGAACGAGAACGATACAGCCGACCACCAGTCAGTCCAAGAATTAGCGGAGGTGTCGTTTCTCCCCGACGACCCACCGGAACCGTTCGGACTCGACACCGACGGTAATCCACCGTCGTGGATCGACACGTCCACAGCGGACCAGCACGGCTCGCCAGAGTGGAGAGAAACGCAGAGACGAGCACGCGACCGCACGTTCGGCGAGGCGCCCGCCCATCTCCCGCCCGCGGCTCCCGAAGCCGAGTCGGCGATCCAAAAGAGGGACACGAATCGAGACCACCGGGCCATCGAGGAACAGTCCCCGACCCGGAACAACCGAATACCCGGTCCAGTCAGCGAGACGCAATCTCAGAGCGAGACCGTAGCTGAATGGATGTCCGTCGCGAACGAATCGACTGCGACAACAGCGGACGAACGAAGCGGAACAGTCGCTGTCGAGACTGGGATTTCGGGTGCTCCCGAGTTCCGGTACCGACAGCGCACACCCTCGAGGGCGTCAGTAGCGACCGACGACGTGCCCGCGGCGACGACCCACGTTGATCAACGGCCGTCACGAGAGAGGGGGAGAACGACAACGACGGACGATGGCCGTTTGTCGATCGCGACAGAGCAGAGGGTCCACGGGGTCCACGCTCGCCGATCGACGCGCCCCATCGGTACCGCGGTACCGACCGGACGAGCCGTCGATAACAACATTCGACGACTTCGATCGGGCTGGACAGCAACACAGCACCGAAGCCAGCGGAGCCAGCGAAGCGAGGCGAGCGAATCGGTGTCGACTGTCGTCAGGTCTGGCGACAGTGAGTCACCGACGACGGAGACGACGGGGCCGTCCAACGCCACGTCGTCGCACCGAGAGGACCCGTTCGATAAGTGCCAGCAGGGAGACAAGTATAGATCACGGAACGTCAATCTGGCTGACGACGGAGCGGGCGAACCACCGGTGCTCGAGCGCCAACGGTCCACTGGCCGAAATCAGCAACCCGTTCGAACTGTTGGCGCGGCTCGAGCTGACCGACGAGCTGATACCGACTCCGATAGACCCACGGTTCGAGACTCGTCGAACCTGCTCGACGGCATCGGATTGCCGGCGAGTCATCGAGACGTGACTGGAACGGCGGGCCGACGGAACGCAGCCAACAGTGGGGGAGCATCGGCCACTACTGGCATAGTTCGATCAGACGCCGGCGGTGCGTCGGTGATCAAACGTGGCAACCGACCGCGACCAACGGACTGGAGGCCTCGAGCCGGCCAACGGCCCGTTCCGGCGGTTCCGGAGTCGACAGCCGATGAGCACCGAGCGGCAGGTCGGCAAGGCAGTCAGCGAGACAGCCAGCGAGACAGAATGACGGTCCTGACGACTGCCAGTCGCTCGAGCACAGTCGGATACCGATCCGAATCTCAAACGGGCGCAACTAGTGATGGTACCAGTTCGCACGGTGATAGCGACGGATCGTCGTCCGACAGCGGATGGTCTGGCAGCCCCGTCCGTTCGACGACTGCAGTCATCCCGCGTCAGCGGTCTCCACGCGTTTCGGGCATCGACGTCGGATCAAAAGGAGTCGAAGCGGCGGATCGCGTCGCCGCTGCAGACAGCGTGTCGCCAGTAGCGGATCAGTCCACACCTGTGAGATCGGATCGGCAGCGGCGTCGATCTCGAGTTGACCCCCAGTATCCCGCAGTCCGTGCTAGGTCCGACACCCACAGCGGATCCGGTCGTCACTGGACCGAAACCGAGACCGAGGCGGTGACCGCCGATTCTTCGCCGGGCGGGACGAGTATCGATCCCGGGGAGACAACTCCCACCAGCGACGACGCGTCCGTCGTCGGCTCGGAGTCGTCTTCGAGCCCTCACCCGACCGACTCGAGCCCGCGAGCCACAATCGGATCGCAACTCGTCCGTAGATCGACTCGGATCCATCCTGCAGCACAGGGCGAGCGCGGACGACAGTCACTCACGGCGTGGAAACTGACCCGATCGAACGAGGTCCACGCGGGACCGCCAGCAAACGAGAGCGGTGGTGATCACCGAGGCGGTGCGGTTTCGAACCGGAATACGGCTGGCGGGGACACAGCCACGACGGAGAATCCAGATGCTGCAACCGCGTTGGGCCTCGCCAGGGAGAGTGGGGGGGACGTAGATGGAGTTCGAGTGCGTGGACCCGTCGATCGATCGGCGTCGTTCGGATCGACGACGGTACCACCGTCCCAGGCCACCCTCGAGTACCGCGGTTCGGATTCCAAACGGTCGTCACGACGCCAAGCTTTCCGAACGACGACATCCGAGAACACGCGACCGGAGACGACCGGACCCACGTCACGGATCGGAGCGATACTGACCGATATCAGCCGGAATGCGTCCCACTCGCCGTCCATCTCCCGTCTCGATAGCCACCCGCCAGCCGAACCCAAACCCGCAGAGACGGCAACGGACGCGTCGAACGGCAGGCCAACCGATCGAACTGCGAAATCACAGCAACTCGTCTCGGCCGCCTCCACCGATCGTCCGAGGGATCACGGGACAGTCCGAGGCCAGTCGAACCACCCATCGCAACAGTCGGTATCGATATCGGCGACAAGCGTACCGTTGCCGGGTGAATCAGCAACCGACCGGTCCTCGACAAACCCGAATGCGGATACGACGCCGATCTCACGGGCGACCAGTACCACATTCGTCACCGAGCGTTCCGATGCCAGTCGTCGCCCCTCGATCAGGTCGATCCCACACCGCCCCGGCGACCGGATTGCATCGATGGGGTCGCACACTGGGGCTACGGGTGTCCAACTCGCAACCGACAATCCCCGGACGACGCGTTCGGGGGCGGTACCAGATTCGTCGGCTGCGACCGCCCGGGGGATGGCGTCACGAGCGACAGTCACGACTTCGGGGGCATCTGCGGAGGCCGTCTCCGTCGATCGACCGGAGGATCACGGGACAGTCCGAGGCCAGTCGAACCACCCATCGCAACAATCGGTATCGCTATCCGCGACGACCGCACGCTCGTCGCCGAGTGAATCGGTTGCCGACCGGATCTCGACAAATCCGCATGCGGAGACGACGCCGGTCTCACAGGCGACCAGTACCGCGTTCATCACCGAGAGTTCCGACGCCGGTAGTCGGCTCTCAATCGGGTCGATCCCACGCAACACTGGCGATCGGGTCGCATCCATTGGGTCACACACTGCGGCCACAGATGTCCGAATCACGTCCACTAGTGGCGTGAGGACACCCTCGAGGGCGGTGCCGGCTTCGTCGGCTGCGACCGCCCGGGGGACGGGGTCACGAGCGAGGGTCACGTTTGCGGGGACGAGGACGGTGGCGGGGGTGGAGGAACCTGCGAAAGCCGACTCGCTGCTCGAGTCGACGGGTCGACTCTCCAGTCCGACAAATCAGGATACAAATCTGTTCTCCGGCCTGACGAATCAGGATACGGGCCGGATGACCGCCGAGCAGGGACAGATCGGGAACGACGCGACCGAGAGTTCCGGGACGACGGTCTCAGCTACCGAATCCGAAACCGGTGGTCTCGGGTCGGTGGCGACGTCGGAACGATCCGCACCCACGCTAGACAACTCGGCGGGACGGGCGCAAACAGCAGTGCATAGCGAACGCAGTACCAATGCAGGACGGCCACGTCGTAGCCGTCTCGGCGTGCAGTTCCGTTCCCCGACGGCCCACGCGGATGCGACCCAAAGGCAGGAACTCCACGCGAATCGCACACCAGAACAACCAGAACGTCACGAACGCGCCTCGAGTCCGATGGCGTCGACGCCGAGCAACCGTACGGTACCTCGAGCGTCGTCACCGCGGCTCTCTTTCGGTACCGGTAGTTCAGTCAGTGGCAGTAAAGCGAGGAGTTCTGTTTCAGAAACGGCGGCCGCTGAAGACACTGCTGGGATGGGGCGCAGTCCTGGCCGGGCTTCCATCCGTTCGTCGGGGGCAGGCTCTTCGTTGGGTACTCGTACGGCGACAGTGGGTGGTCCAGTCGGATCCAGAATTCGAATCCTTGGAACGCAGTCGACGCGTCGTGACGTCTCGGGTGGCTCGAGCACGGCGGGGATGGAGCGCCGACCGTCGAGTGACGAGTCGTCTCTCGTTTCCCGGGTGAGCAGCGTCGCAACCGAACGATCGCCGAGTAACTCGCAACTCGAGCACCAGAACCATCAGCAGGACAGTCACCAGCGGCAGCGATCCTCGTTCGGACAGACAGCGATCGAAACAGGTACCGAATCGGTCCTGGAGAACGACGAGACCGCGAGCGTACCGAGTGTCGTCGACTCGTCGCCGTCGCTTACAGTCCCGAGACGAGTTCAAATGACTGGCGGAGAACGGGCAACCGAACCGGCAGAAATCAATGCTGAAGACGAGATAAATAAATATAAACCATCTCGATCTAAAAGCAGTATAGACGAGTCGATGGTTGGGACAGCCAGTTCGCATACTGATCGGCCCGCTCTCGTCTATCGAGCCCAGCAGCCAATCGACACTACCGGCGGCGAACAGCAGTCTCGTCGCGGTGGCGGTGGGGAGGCTGCGTCGGCACACGTCTCCGCACCCCTCACCGGCGACCGGAAGCAGAAAAACGCGTTGCGATCCCAATCGGGTCCGCGGTCCGGTGACAGCGTGGCCGCGACACGGAGCAGGCCAAACGGGAAACGGGCGGACCGGCGTGTCCAGAGCCGCCGGACGGAGAAATCGCGACGTCCCGACACATCGGACCGATCCAGACACGGACGACGACACGAGCCGGTTACGAATCGATCGGCGGTCGAAGGAAACTCGAGTCCCGAATCGGGGCCGCCATTCCCTCACGAGGACCGACGCTCCGAAAGCGTCGATCGGACCGGTGGGTCGCCACCTGCGCTGTCGTCAGCCGGCCCGATTGGCGACTCCCGCGATAGACACCGAACTCACATCGATCAGGCGTCCGGTGTGCCGGCCCACCACGCCACCGATGATCACAGCGCACAGCCCCGTCGAGCAAAGAGCGGCGTTCAGTTACCGGACGAATCGCTCCGATACGAGGCAGACGTCGATCGTGTCGTCGAACGCCTCCATCGGAAACTCGAGCGACGAAAGCGAATCGAACGTGAACGAAGAGGTCAGCAATGACGAACGGGAAATTAGAGAAGGCCCAGATTACGATCCTCAACGGGAAAAAGCAAGGCGAAACAATCGAGTGTCGGTTCAACCCGAGTTCGTACGCACTCGAAAAGAGTGTCAACTACGGCGAGATGAAAGCGACCGGATCGGGAGCGTCGATCATGCAGTTTGTCGACGGGAATGCGGAGACGCTATCGATGGAGTTGTTTTTCGATACGACGAACGAACTCGGCTCCGACGACGCATCGTCCGAAGATCTCGACGTCCGTCAACGGTATACGGACGCGATCGATTACTTGCTGACCGTCGACGGTGAACTTCACGCCCCGCCGGTCTGTCGGTTCGTGTGGGGAGATGGGATCGATTTCACCGCGTTGGTCCAACGCGCGAACAAGCAGTTTACGAAGTTCCTGCCCAGCGGAATCCCGATACGGGCTCGCGTGTCGATCGTCTTCAAAGAGTACAAAACAGCAGATTATCATAAGTCGGTGGTTTCTCCGGAGTCGACAGATAAGACGAAAGTCTGGACGGTCGCCGAAGGAGATACGCTCTGGTTAATCGCCGACGAGGAGTACAGTGATCCATCACATTGGCGAACGATCGCGGATCAGAACGACATCGACAACCCTCGGGCGATCGATCCAGGAGATAAGCTCGAGTTGCCACCACTGTAGCATGATCGAGTACATCCCACACCGAGTAGCTCGAGCGACGCCGCGTGTCGTGTCGAGGGAGGTGACCGAAACGTGAGCTACGACATCGACAACCATCCTCGGTATTCGCCGCGGTTCGAAGTCGTGATCGGCGACCAGCGGTTCCAGGAACCGGGTGGCCGGATTGCCGATCTCGTCGTCGAGACGTCGTTCGACGGAGCGGATCGGTTCTCGTTCGGTCTCAACTTCCCGTTCGACGAAGAACTCGACGAGTTCGCCGGGCTGTCCTGGGATGAGTTTGAGGTCGGGACCGACGTGGAAATCGCCATGGGGTACGGTGACGAGGGCGAGTTGGCACCGCTTCTGTCGGGAAACATTCAGTCGATTACCGGCGAATTCACCGTCGATCACGGTCCCGAAGTGCAGGTTTCGGGATACGGATTGCTGTGGGAAGCGATGCAAGGATCCCGGTCAGATTCGTGGGAGGAAGCAACCATCGGGGAGGCCGTCGAAGACGTGCTTTCGACGTACCCGTTCTCGACAGTCGAAGTCGAGAGTGCAAACATCGAACGCAAAAAATTGATTCAAAACGGCTGTAGCGACTATCGATTCGTCCACGACCTCGCAGCCACGTACGGGTTCGAGTTCTACGCCGAGCGGTCGACGGTGAAGTTCGTTCCCCGGTCGTCGGCTGTCTCGGACGAGCCGGCTGTCGAGCTGTGGTACGGCGAGGATCTGCACGATTTCACCGGCGAGATATCTCACCGTCGGGACACACACGAGGTCGAGATCAGGTCGTGGGATGTCGAACAGAAAGAAGAGATCGTCGAAACGGCGGGCAGTTCCGACGCGAAACACAAGGAGGTGTTCTGTGTGCCAGCGATGTCACCCGACGAAGCCGAGCGAATTGCAGAGACGAAACTCAACCAGTTTTCCGACGAGGTCGTCCAGGGGTACGGTGAAGCGGACGGGATTCCCGAGTTACGCGCGGGCGAAACGATCGAACTCGTCGAGCTTGGCGACCGGTTCTCGGGAATCTACCACGTGACGAAGGCGACTCATCGGATGGGTGCAGCCGGCTATCGAACGACCTTCGAAGCAGTGGAGGTGGGCGCATGAGTCAGCCCGGATTTTTCGATGGAGAAACGTCGGACGGCGGGATGCACGGCGTCGTCGTCGGTATCGTTACCGACAACGAAGATCCGAAGGGGCTCGGACGCGTCAAACTACAGTTCCCCTGGCGAGACGCCGACGACGAGAGTTACTGGGCCCGTATCGCGACGCCGATGGCCGGCGACGAATACGGCTCGTATTTCTTGCCGGAGGTCGACGACGAGGTATTGGTCGCGTTCGAGAACGGTGATATCCATCGACC
>Ga0207421_10001799_pt1 | contig 27282 bp, 23 predicted proteins | sample SodLakKL_010_SED_4_FD_187542 | JGI IMG/M metagenome (GOLD analysis project Ga0207421, IMG submission 187542) | Alkaline sediment microbial communities from Lake Tanatar, Kulunda Steppe, Russia - 8KL_010_SED (SPAdes) (version 2) | ecosystem: Environmental > Aquatic > Non-marine Saline and...
CCCCCCCGCCACTGTCGCGGTAGGTTTGCAGCAGGGTCTGCGTACGCTCGATCAGGTCCGCCGGGCGCGGGTAGGTGTAGATGATGGCGCCAGTGGGGCAGACCGTCGCACAGATACCGCCACCCTGGCAGAGCTCGGGCTGCACCTCGATGGTCTCGCCCAGCGAGCGGATCGCGATCGCCGGGCAGGCGTCCAGGCAGCGCGTACAGCCCTTGATTCCGCTGCGCCCGTGGGCACAGATCTCCGGGTCGTAGCTGAAGAACTTGGGCTTCTCGAATTCGCCCTTCAAGTCGCTGACATCCTCGATGGCGCGGTCCAGCGCCTCCGGGTCCCCGAAACCGGGGGCGAAATAACCGACCGGTGGCCACTCGGCCAGGATCAGCGGCGCCAGGCCCAGATCGAGGACCAGGTCGAAGTACTCCCAGTTGCTCCGCAACAGGGTGGCTACGTTCGCGGACTTGCCTCCCACATCCAGGGTCACACGAAAACGGCCCAGGTAGCCTTCAATCAGCGGCTCGCGTCCGTTCGAATGGAGCACCGGTATTCCGTCGATCTCGCGCGCATCACCGGAGGTGGTCAACAGCATCGCGGGGTTCAGAGGCTCGCGAAGGCGGCGGGCCGCATCGAGAACGCCCTCCTCATCGACACCGATGATCAACACCCGACCCTGCGAGTGGTAGGTGACCCGTGAGGTGGGTTCCACGGAAAGCTGCATCGCGGCCTCGAAGGCCTTGCCGCGTGCGAGCCCGTTGCGTTCGTGATCGATCGCCATCAACTCTTCATCCTGGTCTGGTCATCGGAGGGGCCCGCACTGTCCGCGTGCCCCGGCGCCTCGGAACCGGCCTCTGCCCCGGCATCGGCCTCGCCCGCCACATCGGCCGCGGCAGGTTCGCCGGGCGCGGGCCGATTGTCTTCCCCGCCCGCCGGCTCTTCCGCGATCCGATCAGGCTCGGATGGCGGCGCATCTTCCGCAGCCCTTGCGACACGGGCCGCCTCGCGCTGCGCCTCCACTTCCGCCATGTGGCGCATGTCTGCGGTGACGATGTCACCGAGAGGCTGAAAATTCAGGAAGTCGTCCTGAAAGTCGTCCAGGCAGGTCTCGACATTGAACTTCGGCTGCCGGAACAACTGGCGCAGGGCGGTCTGGCGCAGTTCGGGACTCACGCCACGGGACAGAAAGGGACTGTAGTCGGAATCCTGATCAAGCGAATCCAGCGATGGCATGTCAGCGTCCGACCGCTCCGGGGGGGCGCGCGGCGGCACCTCGGCAGGCACCCGGGCCTCCCTGGCCTGGTGGGGGGCTTCGGGAAGCTCGACCTGACCCGCTGCAGCGGGATCCGGCGCTGCCGATGGCTCGACAGGGTCCGGATCGCCTTCGCGCGCCTCGGCCTTGCGTTTGGCCCAGCGGCGCAGGAAGCTCTCGCCTTCCGGATCCCGATCCTCTTCCCGCAGTTTCTTCCAGTCGGATTTCGTCATCCCTGCGCCCACATCTTCGGCCTCGACGCGCTCACTCGCACTCGCCCCCCTTGCCGGCACGATCCCGCTTGCGCTTGATCCGGCGTTCAGGAGCATAGTTCTCCAGGACGTATTGTTCGACCCAGGAGTACAGGACCGGTGGCAGCACGGCGCTGTAAACCATTTCATCACAGCCCGTTTCGTAGGCGTTGGCCTCGTCGTAGCTCAGCGACACCAGGAACGGCTCCGGCGCGCCGTCGGGGTCCGTGTGTGTGATCACGAAGATCTTTGGCTCTGTTGACAGCAGGTTGTGATAGTAGCTTTCCAGTTCGTCGCGATGCAGCCGAACCCGGAAGCCTGACCAGAGATACTGCTCGCCATGGTCCGATTGCCGGATACAGCGACGGCCCTCATTGGAGGCGGACGCGGCTTCGAGCACCACGCCGAGCAGATCCCAGCTCTCGCGCAGCCAGCGCGAATCCGGCCGATCGCGCCGCTCCATCAACACGCCGACATGGAAGCTGTCGGGCAACGCGGGATCCGGAGCGTTTGACGCGGTCGCCGCGGGGTTCAGATCTGGTTTCGATTCATTCATGTGCGGCTCGTCGCGATACGTGTTTGCTCTGCTCCGCCTAGGCGCACGCAAGACGCGTACCACGCCAAACGCCGGCCCAGCCCGGCTGAATTACCAGCCAAAGATCTCGGTTGAAGCCCGGACTCTGCGGCGACAAGGACATTTCGACACATCCAATTGCGACATTCTGTCCCACCGAGGTCCTTCAGACTGGCCTTTTTCACCGCGATTAACAAGGGAATGAATTTTGCTTCATTCCCACGGTGAGCACAGTCTCGATCCCGTCAGCCGAGGACATCCCCGCGCAATGAACTCCCCTGCAGAAGGCCCGCGCTACCGGCCCGTGATGACGGCTGCGGGTCTGTCGCCATCGCACCCGGTCGAAGTGGTCGATGAGTACGGACTGCCGCGCGACGTGCATGTCGCCGGCGAGCGACCGCTAACCCTCTATGTCGACAAGCGCGAGATCGTGACCCTGATGACCTTGGGCAGCGCTCCGGAACTGCTGGTCCTCGGGTACATCCGCAACCAGGGTTTCCTGCAGTCGCTGGAATCCATACGCTCGGTCCAGGTGGATTGGGAAACGGACTCGGCCGCAGTCACGACATTGAACGGCGTCGATGACTGGGAGCAGAAGCTCGCGCATCGCACGGTGACCACAGGCTGCGGCCAGGGGACCGTCTTCGGCAACCTGATGGACAAGCTCGAACAGCTCCGGCTGCCCCCGGTGGTGCTGCGCCAGTCGGAGATCTACCGAACGCTGCAGCGGGTCAACGAGTACAACGAGGTCTACCGCCGCGCGGGCGCGGTGCACGGCTGTGCGCTGTGCCATGGGGAGGCGATCGAGATCTTCGTGGAAGACGTGGGCCGGCACAATGCGGCCGACGCCATCTCCGGACACATGTGGCTCCAGGGCCTGTCCGGCACGGGACGGATCTTCTACACCACCGGCCGCCTGACCAGCGAGATGGTGATCAAGGTGGCCCTGATGGGCATCCCCATCCTGGTATCGCGTTCGGGAGTTACATCGCAGGGAATGGACCTTGCCCGACAGATCGGGGTGACCCTGATCGCACGCGCGAAGGGCCGCCATTTCCTGGTCTACCACGGCGCACAGAGCCTGGTCTTCGACGCGATTCCCGAGGCTCGACCCGAGGCACGACCGGAGCCACGCAGGCGCGCAGCCGCAGATGAGGCGGAATAAGTCATGAACGCAGTCACGGAGTCTCCCCGCTTCCTGAGCGTGAAGCAGGTGGCGGAGTACCTCAACCTCCATGAAAAGAAGGTCTATGCGCTGGTCAGCGAGGGCAAGATCCCCGGCACCAAGATCACCGGCAAATGGCTGTTCCCGCGCGAACTGGTCGACAAGTGGATGCTGGAATCCAGCCACGGCGGCCTGCTGACCGACCGCCTCATCGTTGCCGGCAGCGACGATCCCCTGCTCCATCGCGTCATCCCGAGGCTCGCCGATCGCATGCGCTCCCGGGCCCTGGTCAGCTTCACGCCGATCGTCACCCGTCTGGGCCTGGAACTGCTGCAGGGGCATCGCGTCGACGCCTGCTGCGTGCATTGGGGTCCCGTCCAGGAAAGCCAGTTGCGCCATCCGGCGCTGATCCGGTCGTTTCCGCAGCACCGGCATTGGGTCATCGTGCGTGCCTTCCACCGTGAACAGGGATTGATCCTGAACCCGGCGGTCGCCAGCGCGCACCAGTCCCTTCAGGAACTGGTGGACGCGGGCCTGCGCTGGGTGATGCGGCAACAGGGCTCCGGAACCCAGCGGTTCCTCCGCGAGACGCTGGGACACGGTGCCGACGACCCGAGCAAACTGAACACCGTGACGGTTGCACATTCCGAGCGTGAGTCGGCCGCCCTGGTCGCGATGGGGGAAGCCGACATCACCCCGGGCACGCGGGCGGCGGCACGCGAGTTCGGCCTCGCCTTTTTCCCCACGGGCTGGGAGGCCTTCGATTTCGTGCTGAACCGCTCGATCTACTTCCGGACCCTGTTCCGGGAACTGCTGCTGCAGATCCAGTCGGGAGAGTCGCGCCGCGAAGCCGACAAGCTGCAGGGTTACGACTTCTCGGAGTCCGGGCGCATGCTCTGGTCGGGAGATTGACAGCCTCGGAACCCCGGAGGATCTCGAACGGGCGGCCCCTCCGCTTCCGTTCCGGGCGCTCGCCCTCGCGTACGGATCCGTCTCTCCGCCCGTAGCTCGCGCAGCGCACGAAGGCCCTTCGCCCTCTGCGCACGCAGCACACTCAGCTTGTTGGCAAGGTCCGCGCGCTGGTCCCCCTCCGTTACTGCCGCCGTTTGATCCAAGAGCGCCTTCTCCCTGCTCCGGAGATGAATCAGTACCCTTTCGATCACCCTAATGCGCTCGTGATCCGCAGCCCGCTGCGGATCTGCCCGTTCCACCAGTGTCAGCCAGAGTTTTCGGATATCCATCGCCTGCACTTCGAACAGACTCCCAAGTGCGGAGTCTGCCCGGCGCGGGTGACATCCTGATGACGTTTTTATGACTGCCCGCGGCCCTTGCCCGCGCCACACTCCCGCTTACGGAGTGCGGTAGCGTGCTCCCGCTGTTCGTAGCCGGGGAAAACCCAGCTCCCCACAGCGGCGGCAAGCCGCCGCACTGCATAGGCGCTGCGTTTTGATCATTCGGGGTGGCGCGCCGTTCGGTCGCCGAGCGGGCTCGCCTCCCGCAAGGGACCGCCATGCAGGGGAGGGCGTTGCGCACGAGCGGATTCCCTGCGGAGCTTTGGTGATGATCAGGCCTTCACTTCTCTTCGGGAACCGTACCCGTTGCGATCGCTTCCATTTCCTTGAGATCGATGTGACGGACATCGCGCCCCTTGACCAGGTAGATGGTGTACTCGCACATGTTGCGGGCGTGATCGCCCACCCGCTCGAGGGCTCGCGCCGCATAGGTGATGTCCAGCATGCGCCCGATATTGCGCGAGTCCTCCATCATGAAGGTCACGTTCTGGCGCAGGATGGCCTCGTGGTCACTGTCAATCGCGAAATCCTGTCGAACCACGTTGACCGCTGCCGCCGCATCCATGCGTGCGAAGGCATCCAGTGCATCGTGCAGCATCGTGATCACGCGGTTGCCCATGGTTTCGATGTCCCGGAACAACTGTTTGCGCGGGCGATCCCCCTCCGCCTGGCGAATCGCCATGCGCGCGATGGCGCCGGCCAGATCACCGATCCGTTCCAGATCGGTGATGGTTTTGATCACGGCGACGATCAGGCGGAGATCCATCGCGGCCGGCTGGCGCCGGGCGAGAATCTCGACGCAACGCTCGTCGATGCTGACTTCGAAGCTGTTGACCCTCGCGTCGGTCTCGCTGACTTCCTGCGCGACCTGCGTATCACCCTCGATAAAGGCTCGCAGTGCATTCGTGAGCTGTGCCTCCACGAGCCCGCCCATCGCGAGCACGCGGTTGACGACCTCCTCGAGTTCGGAGTCATACCGATGCGAATAATGTCCACCGATCCGTTTGTTTTCCATCCCGACCTCTCGTTGATGTCGCCAATCGTCAGTTTCGTGGTGATAGCCATGCGGCCCTGTCAGCCGTAGCGGCCGGTGATGTAGTCCTCAGTGGCCTTCTCGCGCGGGTTGGTGAACAGGTGCATCGTGTCCGCATACTCGATCAGTTCGCCCAGGTACATGTAGGCGGTGTAGTCCGAGACGCGCGCAGCCTGCTGCATGTTGTGGGTGACGATCAGGATCGTGTACTGCTCCTTCAGTTCCTCGATCAGTTCCTCGATCTTCGCCGTGGAGATCGGGTCGAGCGCAGAAGTCGGCTCGTCGAGCAGAATCACTTCCGGTTCGATCGCAATCGCGCGGGCAATCACCAGGCGCTGCTGCTGGCCGCCGGACAGGCCGAATGCATTGCTCTGCAGCCGATCCTTGACCTCCTCCCAGAGACCCACCGCCTTGATCGAACGCTCGACCACCTCGTCCAGTACCCGCTTGTTGTTCACGCCCTGCAGGCGCAGACCATAGGCCACATTCTCGTAGATCGTCTTCGGAAACGGATTCGGTTTCTGGAACACCATGCCGACCTGGCGACGAAGCTCGGCGACGTCGGTTTTCCGGTCGTAGATGTTGGCGCCATGCAGGTTGATCGCACCCTCGATGCGGCAGGAGTCGACCAGGTCGTTCATGCGGTTGAAGCAACGCAGCAGCGTGGATTTGCCGCAACCGGAGGGGCCGATGAACGCCGTGACACGCTGCTTTGGAATCTGCATGGTGATGTTCTTCAACGCCTGCGCATCCCCGTAGTAGAGATCCAGGCTCTCGACCGAGATCGCGATTTCCTCGTCCGCCAGCGAGCGGACCGTGCGGGTGCTGCCCTCGAACAGGCCGGCACTCATGCTGGCCGCTGCGGGGTTCCTTTGGCTCATGGGAGTCTCCGATGCCATTACGTGGGTACCTTATATTCAGGGAAAGGCCCGAGCTTAATCACTCTCGGCCCGATATTTCTCGCGAAGATGATTGCGGATGGTGATCGCGGTGAGGTTCAACATCACGATCAGCAGGACCAGGATCAGCGCCGTGGCGTACACCAACTGTTCCGCGGCCTCGGCGTGCGGGCTCTGGAAACCGACATCGTAGATGTGAAAGCCCATGTGCATGATCTTGCGTTCCAGGTGGATGAACGGGAAGTTCCCGTCGATCGGCAGCGTCGGCGCGAGCTTCACCACCCCGACCAGCATCAGCGGCGCCACCTCGCCTGCGGCCCGCGCGATGGCGAGAATCAGTCCGGTCATCATCGCCGGCGTGGCGAGTGGGACCACCACCTTCCAGAGCGTTTCGCCCTTCGTGGCGCCCAATGCCAGCGAGCCCTCGCGGATGGTCGACGGGATCCGTGCAAGACCTTCTTCGGTGGACACGATCACTACCGGAAGCGTGAGCAGCGCCAGGGTCAATGAGGCCCAGAACAGGCCAGGGGTGCCGAAAGTCGGTGCCGGCAAGGCCTCCGGGTAGAACACCTGGTCGATCTGGCCACCCAGGAAATAGATGAAGAACCCGAGGCCGAAGACCCCGAACACGATCGACGGCACCCCGGCCAGGTTATACACCGAGATCCGGATGGTCTTGAGCAGCGCCCCCTGCTTCGCGTATTCACGCAGGTAGATCGCGGCCAGCACCCCGAACGGGGTCACGATGATGGACATCACCAGCACCATCACCACGGTGCCGAAGATCGCCGGGAAGATCCCGCCCTCGGTATTCGCCTCGCGCGGGTAGCCGAAGATGAAGTCGAAGAAGTCGCTGACGTAAAAACGGAGCTTGGCGGGAACCGACATGTTGTTCGGCTGCCAGGCCTTGACGATGTCAGCGAGGCGAACCGTCACTTCGCTGCCATCGGCCGCGCGCATCACAATGCTGTCGCGGGCGGCCTCGGCGTAGAGTTGATTGAGCCGCTGTTCGAGGACCGCGTACTCGGCATCCAGCGCCTGCCTCCGTTGCTGGAGTTCCGCCTCCAATTCCGCGGTCAGGGTACCCCTCAGCTCGGCACGGCGCCGATCCAGGCGCACCCGCTCGATGCGGAAATTGACGTTACCGATCGCACCCCGCTCGATGCTGCGAATCTCGTCGAAAAGGTCGTTGCTGCGGCGCAGGCGCTGCTGGAATTCCGGCCACAGCGCGTCACCCACGGCCACCGTGCTGCCCTGTTCCAGCAACCGCAGCGGCTTGCCGAAGAAATCGCCCCATTCGCGCCGTTCCAGGACGGCCATGTCCTCCGGATAACGCCACTCCTCCATGAAGTCGTCGATGAAATAGCCGAAGTCGCGCCCGGTCACATCCCGGTTGCCCATCTTGATCAGGTGCCGCTGGACCAGGAGCTGGTCTTCGGGGATTTCGACCCCGGCCTCGCGCATCGCCTGTCCTGTCAACATCTCCGACCGACGCAGTTCACCGACAACCCGAACCGGGGTATCGGCACCGGGGGCCATGTATTGGGTTTCCAGCACCGGATGCGGCCAGAAGTTGCCAAAGCCGCGCACCAGGATCAGCAACAGCAACCCGAAGACCATGATCATGCTGATCGTGACCGCCCCGCCGTTCAACCAGATCCAGGGGGCGCCGCTCTTCCACCACTCTCTCATTTCATCGTCCTCGAATCGGTTCCGGGTTTACAGCGACGCATAGCGCTTGCGCAGGCGCTGGCGCACGATCTCCGCCGCGGTGTTCAGCACGAAGGTGAACACCAGCAGTACCAGCGCGGAGAGGAACAGAACGCGGAAGTGGGTTCCGCCGACCGCAGTCTCCGGCAGCTCCACCGCGATGTTGGCCGCGAGCGTCCGCATGCCCTCGAACAGGTTGAAGTTCACGACCGGACTGTTGCCCGAGGCCATCAGCACGATCATCGTCTCCCCCACCGCGCGGCCGAAGCCGATCATGACCGCCGAGAAGATTCCGGGACTGGCGGTCAGCAGCACCACGCCCATGACGGTCTGCCACGGCGTGGCCCCGAGAGCCAGGGAACCGTTGGTGAGGTGGCGCGGCACGTTGAACACGGCATCTTCCGCTATGGAGAAGATGGTCGGGATCACCGCGAAGCCCATGGCCATGCCCACGATCAGCGCGTTGCGCTGGTCATAGGGAATGCCGACATTGGTAAACCACTGCCGCATCGACCCGTCGAAGAACCAGATCTCGATCCACGGGCTGCTGGCGGTGACCAGCCAACCGGTTCCGATCACCACCGGGATCAGCAGTGCGGCTTCCCACCCGGAAGGCACCCAGCCTCGGACCGCCTGGGGCAGCCGCGACCACGCGAATGCGGCGACCAGGATGAGCAGCGGGAACGCAATTGCGCCGGTGAACACGATCGGCAGGTTGTTTTCTATATAGGGGGCAAGCCAGATGCCGGCCAGGAAGCCAAGGATGACCGTGGGCAGCGCCTCCATCAGCTCAATCGAGGGCTTGACCACCTTCCGTATCGACGGCGCCATGAAGTACGCGGTGTAGATCGCACCCATGATCGCCAGCGGCGTCGCCAGCAGCATTGCGAACAACGCCGCCTTCAGGGTGCCGACCGTAAGCGGCACGATGCTGAACTTGGCCTCGAAGGCATCATCGGCCGAGGACGACTGCCAGACGAACTGCGGCTCGGTGCGGCCCTCATACCAGACCCTGCCCCAAAGGGCGCTCAGCGATGTCTGCGGGTGCGGATTGTCGATCGCGAGGACCCGAAGCAGATCCGAGCCCTCGGTCGCAATCAGGGCACGACTGTTGTTCGGACCCATGGCCAGCCGCGAGATCGGACTCTCACCCACCGGTTTCATCGCCAAGGTGACCCCGGATGTCCCGTAGTGCAGACCGACGGTGCCCGTATCGTCACCGGTCAGGAAACCCTTGCGCAGATATTCTGGTTCGATGAAGGTGACCGCGCTCGCATGGCTCTGAAAGGTCCGCACGCGGGCCATCCGCAGAACCCCGGCCTCTTCGTCCCGGACGAGAAACCACTGGCTTACGCTGCCGTCGGACCCACCGACAATCAGCGAGCGCGAACCCACGAGGAACTGGGCCGCGGTCACCCGCACACCTTCGCCGACCAGGTTCACTTCCTCGATCAGGAACGGGTTGTTGCGGTCGACGATGTCGAACACGAACAGCTGCCCGCGGTCGTCGATCGCGAACAGGTTGCGCAGCGACTCGTTCACCAGGATCTGGCGCACCGGCCGCCCGATCGATGGCAATCGGAAGTCGTTGCGCTGGATCTGGACCGCCCCCGTCATCAGGTTGGTCCGGGAAGAAAACAGCGCCATGTCCAGGTAGCCATCCTCGGTGCCACCGGCAACGATATAGCCGCCGCGACCCTCGACGACCGCGAGCGCCGAATAGGCCTCGGTATCGCGGGTACCGACGCGGATGGGTTCCTCGCCCAGCGGGAACGAGAGTTCCGGCCGGATCTGTCGCTGGCCGGCAACGAAGACCTGGGTGAAATTGAGCTTGACCGGCAGCACACTGCCGTCGGAAAAACCGTAAACGAAGAGGCTTCGGCGGCTTTCGGCGCGGCCGAAAGAGGTCACGTCCTCCCCTTCGGGAGCCGGGACCTGCAACCGCTCGCGCACGACGCCGGTGCCGGCATCGAAGAAGGTGATGGCGCCGGTCTCCGAGAAACGACCACCGATCTGCTCGAAGCGGTCGAGTACAAAGTGCAGAGAGGGCGCATCGTCCGCATCCCCCAGCACCGTGAATTCGGTCGCCATTTCCACGCTCACGGGTTTGAGCAGCGGAAAGGTCTCGTAGAACAGGTAAACAAAGATCAGGGCCAGGGCGATGATCACACCGATTCCGCTGGTACCCACGCCATAGCGCGAGATGCCGTCACGCAGCGCCCGCTTCTTGCGCAGCTTCTGGCGCCGCTCCGTGCTTGGCAGCAAGGAGCCCGCCGCAAGCGGTTCTTCGCTCGTGGATGCAGACATGATCTACCCCTGATATCTCGAATCGTTGCCCAAAACACAGGCCCCGGCACGCCTTGTGCCGGGGCCTGTCGTTGACTGTCGAGAGAAACCTCAGTCGAGGTTCATCTCCTTGCGGAAGCGCTCGGCGGCGGCAGCCGACAGGGTCACGTAGCCATCGCGGTGCACCACGCCCTGCCCTTCGGCGGACAGTACCATGCGGAAAAATTCCTTCTCCATCGGGTTCCAGCCGTCGTTCGGGTGCTGGTTGGCGGCCACGTAGAGGAACCGGGCCAACGGGTAGTCGCCGGTGGCGGCGTTGTCGCCGGTCGCCTCGAAGTACTCACCGCCGTCGGCCGGGGCCAGCGGAACCACGCGGACGCCGGAGGTGCGGTAACCGATACCCGAGTAGCCGATACCGTTCAGGGTCTGCTCGACCCCGCGAACGACTGCGGAGGAACCCGGCTGCTCGTTCACGGTCGGCCTGAAGTCTCCGCCGCAAAGGGCATTTTCCTTGAAAAAGCCGTAGGTCCCGGAGACCGCGTTACGGCCATAAACCGTGATATCCCGGTTCGCCCAGGCGCCGGTCATGCCGGCATCGCCCCAGGTACTGATGTCCTTGTCGTGGCCGCAGGCGCGGGTGGCGGAGAAAATCGCGTCTACCTGCGGAAGCGACAGACCTTCGATCGGGTTGTCCTTGTTCACGTACACCGCGATCATGTCGATGGCGACCGGAACCAGCGTGGCCGGGTAGCCCCAACGCTCCTCGAAGGCGCGCTGCTCGGAGTCACGCATCGGGCGGCTCATCGGGCCGAAGTTGGAGGTGCCTTCGGTCAGGGCCGGCGGCGCGGTCGAGGTGCCGGCGCCCTGAATCTGGATGTTCACGTTCGGGTAGAACTTCGCGAATTCCTCGGCCCAAAGGGTCATCAGGTTGTTCAGCGTATCGGAACCAACCGAGCTAAGGTTGCCGGAAATACCGGAGACGCGCTCGTAGTTGGGCAGGTTGGGATCGACTTCGGCGGAGGCAATGGAAACGGACATGCCCAGGGCGGCAACAACGCCCAGGACCAGGGATTTCTTCGTCGTCATGATCAGTCTTCCTCAGTTGGAATGGTGGTCACGAACAGGCCAGGCATCGAGGCCGGTGCCGTTGATTCGCGGTGGGCAGTATTACGCCCCTGGATCACAACGATATGACTGAAACATGACAAATACGTGACAGGCGCCCCGGCGTGAGCGTCATGCGTCGGGGGCAGGCGCACGGACCGGTGGCGCGAGCCGCATTTCCAGGCGCACGAACTCGTTCACACTGCCCGCGTTCTCGATCAGTCGCAGGCGTTCGGGAAGCAGGGCCCGGTCGAGCCAGCGCCAGCCGAAATATTCCACACGCACCCGCTCGTGGCTGCCCGAGTCCAGGAGGTCCAGGGTTGCGGGCCGGCCAGCGGGATCCAGCCGCAACTGAACCTTGTGACCCGTGGCGGCCACCCGTCCCTGCAATTCGCTGGCCTCCAGGCTGCCGTCCCAATCGATCACCCCGTCCAGGAACCAGCCCCAGGGTGCCAGCACTCCCTCGCCGAGGGCCTGGGCCTGAAGCGTCAGCGGCGACGGGCCGAATCCCGGTGGGGCGACGCGGTACAGACCCAGCCACCAATAGCCGCTGGTGACATGACCAGCTTCGAGCTCGTGTATCTCGTCGATCCAGCCCAGGAACCGCAACCGCACCCGGCGGACCTGCGCCCACCAAAGCCCAGGGATGCAGTAGGTTTCCGCCGTAGCCAACCGCTCCCGGTCGTCACTGTCGTAACGCAGCCAACCTCGCGACTTCCAGGACGCAGGCCCCGGAGAAACCCCCGGCCCGACCAGACCCTGCAGGAGCCGCCGGGAGGACTCGCCGTGAATGCGGGCGAAGAGGGCCGCCAGGTTGGGCGTCTGCGGGTCGAACTCGGCCACAGCGGACAGGTAACGCGCCTCGACCTGGAGCCGGATGCGTCGCAGACGTAGCCAAAGTAGGCCCGGCAACACCGCGACGCCAAGCCCGAGACCGACGACCCAGAGCCCAACCAGCCAAAGCGAATGCTCGGAGAAGTTCATGATGCGATATGTCCCGGTTTGGCCGGGAATCAGCGCAGCCCGGGCACCGGCTTCTCCCACTCGGGCCGCTCGCGCGGCCGATCGGGCTCGACGATGGCCAGCAGCTCGAGTTCGAAGACCAGGGTCTCCTCCGGGCCGATGATGCCCCCGCCCGGTCTACCGTAGGCCAGCTCCGGAGGCAGCACCAGTTTCACCCGGGTACCCACCGGGATCGACACCAGCGCCTGTCGCCAGCCCGGAATCGTGCCCGAGACGGTCACCGTCGCCGGCTCCTCCTTGCGCCAGGAATTCTCGAATTCCCGTCCGTCGACATGCCAGCCGCGGTAATGGACCTGCACCCAGTCATCTTCGGTCGGAACCGGACCGTCCCCTTCGCGCAACACCTCGACCTGGAGTCCGGTCGCCAGGGTCACCACGCCGTCCCGCTCGCGATTGGCGGCACGGTAGGCTGCGCCTTCCTGCACATTGAGGTCGGCCAACAGGATCTGATCCTCGATCTGCTCGGGAGTGAGGCCGCAGGCGCGGGCACCGAGGAAGACGAACACCAGCGCGACCAGGCTGAAGAGGATGACTCGTAACATGGGGAAGCCCTCAGCGCTGCTCCAGCGCCCAGTCCACCGCTCGCTGGCGGGCCTCGTGAACCTGCTCCGGGTCGAGTTGCTCATCGAGCATCAGCCGCAGCCCATGACCCAACGAATCGCCGTTCGCCGCCGCCAGATTGGCCCACTTGGCGGCCGTGACCAGATCCTGATCGACCCCCTGGCCGTTCACATACATGAACGCCAGCCAGCCCTGCATCTGGCCGTGGCCATCGTCCGCACCCAGCCGCGTGTAATACGCCGCCAGGTCGTCGTCCACGGCCTGCGCACCAATACCCTCGATGTAGATTCGGGCAAGAAAATAGGCGGCGAGCGTGAGCCCGTCGTCCAGGGCTTGTTCCATCAGTTCCCGCGCCTCGAAGACCCGCTCCGGGTCGCGCCCACCCTGCGCATCGGCGATCAGCACCGAGGCCCAGGCGATCCGGGCCGGCGCATGTCCCGCATCGAGGGCGTGGCGAAACCAGGACTCGGCCCGCTCGCGGTCCCGGGCCACGCCGTCGCCACCCAGGTACATCCACCCGAGTTTTACAGCGAAGTCGTGGGCCCCCGCGCGCGCCGCGCGGCCATACCACTCCGCCGCCTGGGCACCATCACGAACCACACCATGCCCCTCTTCATACATCCAGCCGAGGTAGCTCATGGCGGTGGGAGAACCCTGCTCAGCCGCCACGGTAAAGGCTGCCCGCGCAGCGTCCCAGTCCGGTGGCTCCAACGCCATATGGGCATGCGCGTGGGCCTCGACATCCTGCCCCATCGTGTCTTCCGGCTCGCCCGCAGTAGCGGTCATGGCTAGCGACAGGAGCATGGTGATGGCCAGCAGGAACGGGATTCCCGAAAGCTTCGTGAACCGGCGCAGGCCCGGTGGCGAAGGATTCATCGTAGTCATTATCTACAGGCCTCGTGAGGCAATACTTTGTAATGGATGTCAGGCATGGCGCATGTCCCACCGGGCGGGTCAAGCCCGCACGGGTTCCCGCGTGCCAAGGGGCTGGCGCAGGATCCTGGGGGGAAATGAGCAGGTAAACGTGCTGCCCTTGCCCGGTTCGCTGTCGATCTTCAACTGGGCGCCGTGTCGCATCAGTACATGCTTGACGATGGCCAGTCCCAGCCCGGTGCCACCACGGCTCTTCGAGCGGCCGTTGTCGACACGGTAGAAACGTTCGGTGAGGCGATCGATGTGCTGCGCCTCGATGCCGATGCCGGTATCCCGCACCTGAAAGTGCCCTCCTGCTGCATCGGCAAACCAGCGGAGTTGGACCTGCCCTCCTTCCGGCGTGTAATGGACGGCATTAAACACCAGATTGGCGAATGCACTGCGCAGTTCCCGCTCGTTGCCCAGCAGCAGCAGTCCCGGGCTGGCATCGAGGTCGAGCCGATGCTGCCGCTGGCCGGAGAGCAGCCTGGCCTCCTCTGCCACACCGCCGAGCAAGGACGGGACATCCACCCACTCCCCGTTGCGCGGCCCATCCCCCGTCTCCAGCCGTGAGAGCAGCAGCAGGTCATCCACGAGATTCTTCATCCGCTCGGCCTGTTCCCTGAGCAGATGCACCGAACGCGCCAGCTCCGGGTGGTCCCCGATCCCGTCCTCGAGGGTCTCAGTAACCCCGTAGACCACGGTGAGCGGCGTGCGCAGTTCGTGGGATACGTTCGCGACAAAGTCGCTGCGCATGGTCTCGAGGCGCCTCAGGGCGGTGGTGTCCCGGGCCAGGAGCAGGTGGCGCTTCTTGGCGTAGGGAACGAGGCGAACCTCGAGCCAGAGTCGCCCGTCGACGGGGGAAGGGAGCGAGAGCGACTTCGTCTCCCGCGAGTCCCGGTCTAGGAAGGCGACGAACTCCGGGTGCCGGAAGATGTTGCTGATGCGCTGCCCCTCGTCACGCGGCCACTGCAGACCCAGCATGTCGCGGGCCGCCTGGTTGCACCAGTCGATCCGATAGTCGGCGCGCAGCACCACGGTCGCATCGGGCATGGCCTTGATGGAGTCGCGGTAGTTCCGGACCAGGTTGCGTCGCTGCTTGTCCCGCTCCCGGGCACGCATGCGCATACGGTGCAGACCGTCGAAGATCTCGCCCCATAGCCCCAGGGACTGCGGCGGATCGAGCTTCCGGGTCAAGCGCAGCCAGTGTTCCAGCCGGCGCAGGTTGATGAAGTCCCAGACGAGAGCCCCCGCGGCCGCCAGCAGCAACACGAACAACCACTGGCCGGTTCCCCAACCGATCAGGACCAGAGCCAGCAGCGCGAGAACCAGCCTCGCATAGGCTGCAGGCCAGGGATTGCGGGGTTTCATCTCAGGTCGCAAGGCGTTTCATCCCTATCCGCGGGCGGCAGCCAGTGACCCCACCGGGAGGAGACCGCGTTCAGGGCTGCCGCGAAAAACGGTAGCCCGCGCCACGAATGGTTTGTACCAGGCCGTCGTGCCCGGAGCCGGACAGGGCCATGCGCAGGCGGCGAATGTGCACATCGACCGTGCGCTCCTCGACATAGACGTTCGTGCCCCATACGTTATCGAGTAACTGCCCACGGGTGAATACCCGGTCCTGGTGCGTCATGAAGAAGTGCAGCAGACGGTATTCGGTCGGCCCCATCTCCAGGGTTTTCCCGTCAGCGGTCACCCGGTGGCTGACCGGATCCAGGCGCAACCCGTCGAGCTCGACCGGTTCGTCGCTGGTGGTCGGCGCCGTGCGCCGCAACACGGCCCGGATCCGCGCGATCAGTTCACGCGGCGAAAACGGCTTGGTGACATAATCGTCGGCACCCACTTCCAGGCCCCTCACGCGATCCTCCTCCTCGCCGCGCGCGGTGAGCATGATGATCGGCAGATCGCGGGTGTGCTGCGCGGTCTTGAGATCACGGGCCCACTCGACCCCGCTGATGTCGGGAAGCATCCAGTCGAGCAACACGAGGTCGGGGGCATGCTCGAGCAGGGCCTGCCGCGCCTGGTGTACATCCGTGGCCTCGATCACGTTGAAGCCTGCCTTCTGCAGGGGCAGCGCCAGGACCTCCCGCACCGCCGCGTCGTCCTCCACCAAGAGGATATGGATTGTCATGGGAGTTTCCCGGTCTCTAGACTCGCGGCATTAGATAACAGGGATGTTACATACATTTGACAACAATCCGCCGCCACAGCGGGTAGGCGTGTCATTTTCAATGGGTCGGGACTAGACTTTGGGGGTCTGGTCCGACACCGGGAAACGGGTCAAGCACCGCTCCCACCTGTCGCCGGACCTTGTGGCAGGCACAGGTGGGCCGCCGATACCGGGGATTCACCGATGCCGGAGCATGTACGAAAACGTAAGAACCTCGAGGCGAAAAGCCCGACGGACCACTCTCTGGAGGAGACAGTTCCTATGAGCATCAAGCGTCGTGATTTCCTGAAACTGGGTCCGGCCGCAGCAGCCGGCGCGAGCATCCTGGCGGCCCCTGCCATCGTCAAGGCCCAGGAACGATTCAACTGGCGCATGACCACGACCTGGCCCTCCGGCCTGCCGTTCTTCCAGACCGGGCCGGGGAGCGCCACCGATTTCGCCAAACGCGTGGAAGAGATGTCCGACGGGCGCATCCGCATCCGGGTCTACGCAGCCAACGAGCTGGTACCCGCCTTCGAGGGCTTCGATGCCGCCTCCGCCGGTCGCCAGGTACAGCTGAACCACGGCTGTGCCTACTACTGGGCCGGCAAGTCCTTCGCCGCCCAGTACTTCACCACCGTCCCCTTCGGCATGACCTTTCAAGGTCACAATGCCTGGATGAACGAGGGCGGCGGCTATGAGCTCTACGAGGAAGTCTACAAGCCCTTCGACCTGGTGCCGCTGGTGGTGGGCTGCACCGGCGTGCAGCCGGTGGGATGGTTCCGCCGTCCGGTGACGAGCCTGAGCGACTTCCGGGGCCTGAACATCCGCATGCCCGGCCTCGCGGGCGACATCTACAATGCGATCGGCGCCAACGCCCGTCTGCTGCCAGGCGGCGAACTCTTTGCCGCCCTGGAGCGCGGGGCCCTCGACGCCGTGGAATGGGTCGGACCCTATTCCGACCGGGCGCTGGGCCTGCACAACGCCGCCAAGAACTACTACTCCTCCGGCTGGCACGAGCCGGCGACCAGCACCGAGGTGGTGGTCAACCGCAAGGCCTGGGATTCGCTGCCGAGCGACCTGAAGGCGATCATGCGCAACGCCGCAGCCGCCTGCAACATCACCTCGCACGTCTGGCTCGAGGCCCGCAACGCCGACGCCCTGGACGACCTGATCAACAACCACGGAGTGAAGTTCGGACCGCTGCCCGACGATGTCATCCAGGCCCTGCTCGAGGCCACCAAGGACATCCTCAGCGAAAATGCCGCCAAGGATGCCCTGGTGCGCCGGGTCCACGAGAGCTATTTCCGGTTCAAGTCACGTCACGACCGCTGGCAGGAGAACTCGGAGACGGCCTTCCAGACCCAGATCCGCGATCTGGGACAGACGATACTGGGCTGAGGGGGCGCCGACGGCCGGCGCGCACGCCGGAACACCGCTGAATGACACTAGCAGCCTGGCGGGCTTGGGCTGCTCCTACTGCGCCGTGTGGGAGGCCAGCCTCCGGGCGCAGGTTTTCCGCCGTTCGGTCGCCGAGAGGGCTCGCCTCCCACAAGGAACGGCTATGCAGTGCGAGAGTGTTGCGCACGAGCGGATTCCATGCGGAGCTTGCGTGATCATCAGGTGGGAAAATGAATCCGCCTTGTGCAAAGGGTGAGCGAGGATGAAACGAGCGCTACTTCGCGTCGAGAGGCTCCTGCGGATGCTGACCGGCTTGTCCGGCGTCCTGTCTGGGCTCGGCATGGTACTGATGATCCTGCTCGTCTTCGGCAACATGGCGGCGCGTTATCTCTTCGGCACGGGAGCCGTCTGGCTGCAGGAACTGGAGCTCTACCTGCTGGCCTTCACGGTGATGACCGGCTTCGCCTACGCGATGCGCCACGATGATCACGTGCGCATCGATGTCTTCTCGAGTTTCCTGAACCGTACCGGCAAGCTCTGGCTGGACACGTTCACCATGCTAGTGGTCGCGATCCCCATATCGGTGCTGATTCTCCACTACGCCTGGCCCTATATGGCCGTGTCGTACATCCGCGGCGAGGGCTCTCCGAACGCGGGCGGCATGCCCTGGCTGTTCCTGCCCAAGGCGATGATCCTGGTCGGTTTCGCGCTGGTGCTCACCGAGGCCCTGCGCCAGGCACTTGCCGGCGGGCGACGGCTGGCCTTCCACTATCGGCACCCGCGCCGAAACCACAAACCCGCTAGGGAAAACTGACCGTGCCGCTTGAATACATTGCCCTGATGATGGTGGGCGCGTTTTTCGTACTGGTGCTCACGGGGATGCCCGTGGCCTTCGCGATCGCGGCCGTAGGCTTCGTGTTCGGCTTCATCGGTTTCGACGGCTGGCTGTTCGAACTGCTTCCCGCGCGGATCTACGGAACCATCAGCAACTACACCCTGCTGGCCATTCCGCTGTTCGTCTTCATGGGCGTGATGCTGGACAAGACGCGGGTTGCCGAACGCATGCTGGAGGTCATCGGCTACGCCAGCGGTGCCCTGCCGGGCGGCATGGCGCTGGCGGTGATCGCGGTGGGGGTGCTGCTGGGGGCGGCAACCGGGATCGTCGGCGCGGCAATCGTGACCCTGACCCTGATCGCGCTGCCCACCCTCCTGCGGCGCGGCTACAAGCGTACCGTGGCCTGCGGCACCATCTGCGCCGCGGGAACGCTGGGGCAGATCATCCCGCCGAGCCTGGTCCTGCTGGTACTCGCGGACACGATGAACCTGTCGGTGGGCAGCCTCTTCGCGGCGGCGCTGATGCCCGGGCTGATGCTGGCCGGCCTCTACGTGCTCTACCTGATGACGCTGGCCTGGTTCTACAGCGCCGACGTACCCGCGATCGATGCCGCCGAGCGGGCGAAGATGAGCAAGCGCCAGATCGTGAAGGATCTCTTCACCGCCGTACTGCCGCCGGGGCTGCTGGTGGCGGCGGTGCTCGGGTCGATCATAGCCGGCATCGCTGCGCCCACCGAGGCCGCCGCGGTCGGTGCCGTCGGCGCGGTGGTCGTTGCTCTGGTCATGCGCCGGCTCAGTTGGCCGGTCTTCAGCGACGCGGTGATGTCCACGGTACGCATCACCGCGATGGTCTTCTTCGTGCTGATCGCCTCACAGGTGTTTGCGCTGGCTTTCCGGGGCCTGGACGGCGAGTTCCTGATCGAGGCCATGTTCGACTGGGTGCCCGGCGGGGCCTACGGGACCCTGCTGTTCATCCTGTTGCTGATCTTCCTGCTCGGCTTCTTCCTGGAGTGGATCCAGATCACCTACATCGCAGTGCCGCTTTTCCTGCCCTTCCTCGCGGGCTACCCCGAGTTCTCGCTGGTGTGGATCGCGATCCTGATCGCGATGAACCTGCAGACCTCGTTCCTGACGCCGCCGTTCGGCTGGTCGCTGATCTTCATGAAGGGGGTGGCCCCGCCGGACATCCGAACCACGGAAATCTACCGTGGTGCCATTCCCTTCGTGATCATCCAGCTGGTCGCACTCGGCCTGCTGATCGCGTTCCCAGGCATCGCGCTGTGGCTGCCGGAGGCCATCGGCTGGTAGCCTGGACGCGTCGCCTTTAGGCGACAGTGTGTGGTCAATTCATCACAACTTAACTGAATGCTCATAAAACGGTAACCCCGGACCCCCATTCTGGCTCCCGTCGTACTTGCCCCCCGGCATCACCGACATCTTTGAATAACGAGCCAATTTCCGGGAGTTACCATCATGAAACAGAAGCGTATCGTAATCGCACTGCTCGCAGCGAGCATGGTCATGCCGCTCGCTGCCGCAGCCGAATGGACCGTGTACGGCCGCGCCCACTTGTCCGCAGACTTCCTCGATGACGGGGCGGATTACAGCGAATTCAACATTTCCAGCAACTCAAGCCGCCTGGGGTTCAAGGGAGAGCGGGAGTTCCGCCAAAACCTGACCGGCATGTTCCAGATCGAACAGGAAATCTTCTTCGACGACGCGGGTACCGAATTCGCCACCCGTGACACCTTCGCCGGACTGAAGGGCGACTGGGGGATGTTGCGGGTCGGCAAATTCGACACGCCGTTCAAGCGTGCCCGTGGGCCAGCGAACTTCTTCGGTGATCAGTTGGGCGACCTCCGCAACGTTGCCAGAACCCGCACCTATGGCCGGTTCGACGAGCGCTTCCGCAACAGCCTTCACTACCGTTCCCCGAGTCTCAGCGGCTTCGTCTGGGACATCCAGTATTCGCCGGAGCGTACCGACCGGACCACCACGGAAGGCAGCGACACTGATGGGGTTAGCACCTCGATAGGCTTCCGCCAAGGCGGACTGAATCTTGCTGTTGCCTACGAAAAACAATTCGATGGAGCCGAGGATCCGGATGGCTTTCGCCTCGCGGCATCCTACCGGGTGATTCCGGCACTGAATGTCGGTGCGCTTTACCAGGTTACCGAGAGCACGGCTGGTGACGAAGGCACCGTCTTCGGCATAGGGGGACAATATCGCATCAACCCTGAGATGTTTCTGAACGCGCACTACTTCATGCTGGATGGCGATCTGAATGAAACCGACGCTTCGCTGTTCGCGATTGGCCTGGAATACCGGGTCGATAGCGCGCTGCGCTTCTACGGCAACATCGGGGCGGTGAGCAACGACGACAACGCGGCACTGACACCGTGGGGAGCGGGCCGCTCCGCTACGCCAGGCGGTGCCGCTGGAGAGACCGCTAAGGGCATCTCGTTCGGCATGCGGTACGACTTCTGACACTGGGGAGTTCGTCGCGCACAGGCGTTCCGGCAATACCCAGGCCGGGCATCAGACGCCCGGTTTCTCCCAGGCACTGCGGCACTTGCTGGAACGTTTTTGTACCCCGTCAGCGATGGCGGGGTTTTTTTCATGATGAGCACGAAAGCGCCAACAAAGCCCGTTTCATGCACTGCGCGGTCCGGGTCCCGGCAGGCCCCTGCAAGATCAACTCCCGCACCGCTGCAATCCTCGAGAGCGGGACTTGAACAAGGGCTCGACGAAATGTGGTAGTCCCCGGAGATCCCCGACCTACGGATCCTCAGCGCGGCAGAAGTTGCCGATGATCCCGGCGCGTACGGTCATCACCAGGAAGACCAGGACCAGGATGGCCACGAACACGAGCAGGGTCAGGCCCGCCCAGAGATAGGCCATGTGGCCGGTCAGCTGCGCCATTTCCATCAGCGCGACGCTCATCGCTGCGAGCGGGAAGGTATAGGACCAACTCGCCAGCGAAAACGGAATCTGCGCCTGCCCCCGTATGCGGGTGAAGAGCAGGACGGTCAGGAACAGCGCAATGAAAAACAGGATCCGCGCAAAGGCATCGAGTTCGTCCGTCAGCCGAACATAGGCCAGGAAACCCACGGCGGGCGGCGCAATGAGGATGTAGAGGGTGGGCAGCACGCGGGTGGCGAGCGGCTCATGAAACAGGATCCGGTAGAAGACGATGGTCATCAGGATCGCCCAGAACAGGATCCCTGCGCTGAAGAAAAACCACGCGACTTCGATGAAACCGAAGGCGACCGCGGGAATGGGTATTAGCACGTTACCGATCGAGGGAATGAACCAGGCCGGGTTGACCTGCGTGATCGCGAAGCGTGCATGGTGCATCCAGAAGTTCACGACCAGGATGGTGACGATCAGATGGAAGCTGGCCCCGAGGGCGAAGATGCCCAGGGCCGGCACCGGCTCGTGGGGGCGCAGCACCATGCTCATCAGCACAATGGAGATCGAGATCGCGGCCAGATAGTTGAGCCTGATCGGGTGGCGCAGATCGATGATCGTTTCCGCGGGATAACGCACGGCCTTGAAGATGAAGAGCATGCCGAGCAGGAAGAAGATGAGCCAGGCAAACATCAGTACCGGCTCGCCCAACCCGGCCGGGCCGCCCTGCTCGCCCCAGGTGCGCAGCCCCAGACCCAGCCCGGCAATCCCCATCACCGCGGCAAAGGTCGACAGCGGAAAGTGCTCGACGCAATCCCGGATGGACCTGGACATTCCTGACTCTCCCAGCAATGGATCTCGTATCATGACATCGACTGCATGCCGTCGATCGCCAGCGCCCGTTGCGCTCTTTTGGAATCGCCGATCCATCGTTGTCGACAGACTCGGGACGACAGACACATCGATGCCGCGCTTCGTCGGCGCGTCGAGGCGTGAGCGGAATCAACTGCTTCAGCGCTTCCCCTGACGCACCGAAGAACCGTGGCTGCCGGATCGCTGCGGATGCCGCAGCGATCCGCCGGCGAAAGGCTACCACAGTGGCCGGGACAGGCAACCTCCAAATCCGCGGCAGGAAGGGCCTGATCTTGGCGTTGATGGGGTTAACGTGAAAATCATGGGCCGCCGGTTTCCGGACCAGCCCCCACGAACAGGTCCCGGGCGCAGTTGGTCGCGAACGATTCGAGGGCATCCGAAGGGTTCAAATTCCGCACGAACGCAGGCCGATGCTGCGGCGCAAGCCCGGTTGCTGCTACCGTTCAATCCTGTCGAAATGCGGAGCAAGCCATTGCCCTACCACCAACAGAGCATCACATCGCTACGGCGCTGGTCGCCGAAGACCTTCACTTTCAAGACCACCCGCCCGCCCGGCTTCGCGTTCCAGAACGGGCAGTTCGTGACCTTGGGGTTGCGACGGGAGGGGAAGCTCGTCCCGCGCGCCTATTCGATCGTGTCGGACCCGCGCGAGCCGGACCTCGAGTTTCTCAGCATCCACGTCCCGGACGGAGAGCTGACCAGCCAACTCGCCGAGGCCGACATCGGCGACAGCGTCTGGATCAATAACAAGGTCACGGGCTCCTTGACCGTGGATCACGTCCTGCCGGGTCGGAACCTTTACCTGCTGGCCACGGGCACCGGCATCGCGCCGTTCATCTCCCTGATCCGGGGTGAAAAGGTCTTCGAGCGCTTCGAGCGGGTGATCCTGGTGCACAGCGTTCGTACCGCGCCGGAACTCAGCTACCGCGGGGAAATTGAAGAGCGGGTCGGGCCGCAACTGCGCTATGTACCGACGGTTACCCGCGAACCCCACTGCAACAATCAGCGCGGTGCGGACCTGTTTCGCAGCGGGGAACTCGCCCGGATGCTCGGCCTGCCCGCCGCCGATCCAGAACACGACCGGGTCATGCTCTGCGGAAATCCGGAGATGAACCGCGACATGGTCACTTTCCTGAAGGAACATGGCTGGACCATGACGAACTACAAGGGGGTCGGCAACTTCACGGTCGAGCAGGCCTTCGTCGGTGCGCCTTCCTGCGAGTGATCACGGCCGAGCCGATCACCAATCGATGAAGAACAGGATGGTCGTGACGGCTCCGACCAGAACAATCGTATTGCGCAGGATCACCGGCGCCAGCACGCGGCCGACCCGGGCACCGACGAGGCCGCCCAGGGTCGCCGCAATCGCCATCGGCAGAATCTCGCCCCAGGAGATGAGTCCTCCCGCTGCGTAAACCAGCACCGCGATCAGCGTGAGCACCGCCGATAACAGGTTCTTCAGGCCATTGGCGATACGCAGGTCGTGCACGCCCAGCAGGCGGAACATCGCCAGCATCACGATGCCCATGCCACCATTGAAGTAGCCGCCGTAGGCGCATACGCCGAGAATGCCGATCCTGGCGCCGGGCCCACCGGTCCTTCTGTCGCGTCGGGCAAGGACCCGCTGCAGGGCGGGGCCGAAGGCGAACAGCAGCGTGGCAAAAAGCAGCAGCCAGGGCACGATGCCGCGAAACGCCTGCTCCGGTGTCGCGAGCAGGAGCAGCGCTCCACCGGCGCCACCGAGGGTCCCGAGGATCAATACCGCCACCAGGGACAGGCCGACCGGTGCCTTTATCAGGTCCCGGTAGCTCCAGGCGCTGGCCAGGTAACCCGGCAGCAAAGCCGCGGTTCCCGTGGCGTTGGCAGACACGGCTGGAACCCCGGCAAAGACCAGCGCCGGCAGCGTCAGGAAACTGCCCCCCCCGGCCAGGGCATTGATGCCCCCGGCGAAAAAGGCCGCCACTGTGATCACCAGCAGCGGCAGCAGATCCGGTGTCACCTTGGGTCACCTCTCCCGACGATGCGGCGCGATGCCCCGCTGGCCAGCGCCGATGCCGCCGCCCGGTTCAGGACGGCAGGTCCCGCGACTTCACGCCGTCCACCGCGCGCCGGCTGATCTCGGCCCGGTAGAACCACTCGTTCCCTGGCAGGGCATTGGGGTTCGGAAAGACGATGAAGCCGTCGGCGGGCGACCGAACGATCTGTCCGTCGGCACGGATACCGATTTCCTCGCCAGCGCAGACCCGGTCAAAGCTGCGCCAGGGGCGGGTGAACCCGTCGCGCATGTCGTCCCGATCGATCACCTCGACCAGGCGCAGGACCTCGAGATCGGTCCGCGGGGCCGGCGGCGGCAATTCCATCAAGCCCAGGTGCGCCAACGTGTTCAGGATCGCCTGATACGCCACTTCCGGCGCCTCGGGGTCGTCGTGCTGTCCGCACTCCAGCGTAACGCCATAGCCACCCTGGCTGCGCATATACTCGGTGGTGCCGATGCCATAGCTGGGATCGGTACTGAGCATTTGCGCGCGCAGACTGGCGTTCGGGTTGCGCAGGCGACGGGCCACCCCCAGGGAATAGGTGTCCAGCCAGCCCTCGACAATGCGCCGGGGTCCGAGCCGTCGCACCAGGGCCTCTTCCTCGGGCGCCCGCCGGAAGGATTCCAGACCGCCGTCATTGTTCTCCGGCCCGAGCATCACGAAGGGCTCTCCGGGCGTATGAAAGGAATGCAGATCCAGCAGCACGTCGTGCGCACCGAGCAGCGGGCAAAGGCGGTTGGCGAGGTGATCCTCGAAGTCCTGTGGCTCTGCCGTTACCCGGAAATTGCGGTTCAGATTGCGCTCACCCATCCGCTCTCCACGCTGGAAGGCCAGCGGGTTCGTCACCGGAACCAGGGTGAGGGTGCCCCGGAGCAACTCACGCTCCTGCCGCTCGAGCTCCCCCGCGAGCCGGAGAATGGCCTGGGTGCCACAGGTCTCGTTACCATGCACCGCGCCGAACACGATCAACCGGGGACCGGACTTCAACCCGTAATAGCTGATGCTGCGCAGCGCAGTGGGAGCTCGAGGGAGCGTGGGACGACTGGATGACATTCGCAAACTCCGTTACCAGGAACGCACAGTGGTGATGCCGCGCATGGCGCGCCGGGAGAGCCCGGCGACGCACGGTCGTTCGGGCTTCCCCGCCGCATGCTTCGCCACGGCTCAGGCAGTACACTGCGCGTGCGAGAATGGGCGCCTGCCCCGGGCAGCCGAGGCCCGAAGATGGTTACTATATAACACCCCGGTTAAAGACCCGGGGGCCACACAGGAGGCCAGCACATGCGCAAGGATATCGAAAATCTGCCGAGAGGGAGCCGGTTTCCACGCGACGAGATGCTGGGCCACCTCAAGCTGAACGCCGAGGGATTGATCCCGGCGATCGCGCAGCAGCACGACACGGGCGAGGTGCTGATGATGGCCTGGATGAACGCGGAGGCGCTGGAGGAGACCTTGACCACGGGGCGGGTCTGCTACTTCTCCCGCTCGCGCGGACGGCTCTGGCGCAAGGGCGAGAGCTCGGGCCAGATTCAGCGGCTCAAGGGGCTTTACATCGACTGTGACGGCGACACCCTGCTCCTGCGGGTGGACCAGACCGGCCCCGCCTGCCATACCGGCCGCTCGAACTGCTTCTTCCTCCGTGTCGACGGCCACGAGATGGTGGTCACGACCAATCCCCTGATCGACCCCGAAACCCTGTACGGCAATGACCCGGCCTCCTCCCGACAGACCCCGGCAAACGATCCGATATGAAGACGCTGTCCCTGCACAACACACTCGGCGGCAAGCTGGAGCCCTTCGTTCCGGCCGACCCGCAGCGCGTGACCATGTATGTCTGCGGCCCCACCGTGTACAACTTCGTGCACATCGGCAACGGGCGCCCGGTGGTCGTTTTTGACGTCCTGTTCCGGGTGCTGCGCACGTTGTTCGGTCCCGAGCACGTGATCTATGCCCGCAACATCACCGACGTCGATGACAAGATCAATCGTGCCGCGGCCGCCAACGGGGAGGACATCGGTGTTCTGACCGCGCGCTACACCGCGGCCTTCCACGAGGATGTCGCCAGGCTGGGCGCCCTGCCCCCGAGCCTGGAGCCCCGCGCCACCGAGCACATCGGGCCGATGATCGCGCTGATCGAGAACCTGATCGGGGGCGGGCATGCCTATGTCGCCGCGGACCACGTACTCTACGACGTGCGTTCGTACCCGGAATACGGGCGCCTGTCCGGCCGCAGTCTCGACGACATGCGTGCCGGTGCCCGCGTCGAGGTCGCGGACTACAAACGCGACCCGGCCGATTTCGTGCTCTGGAAGCCCGCGCATCCCGATGAGCCGTCCTGGCCCAGCCCCTGGGGCCCGGGGCGCCCGGGCTGGCATCTCGAGTGCTCGGCGATGATCGAGACCCACCTCGGCGAGACCATCGACATCCACGGCGGTGGCCACGACCTGGTCTTCCCGCACCACGAGAACGAGATCGCCCAGGGTTGCGGTGCCCACGGCGTGGAATATGCCCGCTACTGGGTACACAACGGCCACGTGACGGTGGACGGCGAGAAGATGTCCAAGTCCCTGGGCAACTTCCGCCTGCTGCGCGACCTGTTGGACGTGTATCCGGGCGAAGTCCTGCGCCTGGCGCTCCTGGCGCGGCATTACCGGGCGCCGCTGAACTTCTCCGAGCGCGGGCTGGACCAGGCGCGCAACAGCCTGAACAGCCTGTACCGGGTGCTGCGGGATCACGCCGATACACCTTCCGCCCCGATGGATGTCCGTGACACGGCCGCGTTCGCGGCCCTGCTCGACGATCTGAACACGCCCGCGGCGATCGCCGAACTGCACCGGCTGGGCGACGCGCTGGCCGGGGCGGCCTCTGCGGCAGAAGCCGCGCAGCGCAAAGCCGAATTGCTGGCCGCGGGCGATCTGCTCGGCCTGCTGCAACAGAACCCGGTCGACTGGTTCCAGGCAGGCGCCGCTGGCGCTGCGACCACCGAGTGGATCGAGGAACGCATCGCCGAGCGTCAGGCCGCCCGC
>Ga0207421_10001800_pt1 | contig 27276 bp, 20 predicted proteins | sample SodLakKL_010_SED_4_FD_187542 | JGI IMG/M metagenome (GOLD analysis project Ga0207421, IMG submission 187542) | Alkaline sediment microbial communities from Lake Tanatar, Kulunda Steppe, Russia - 8KL_010_SED (SPAdes) (version 2) | ecosystem: Environmental > Aquatic > Non-marine Saline and...
TTTTTAATTTGATCATTAATAATTTTTTGTGCATAGAAATAAGCTGCCAAATAAGTCAAAATCATAAAAAATGAATATAATCCTACTGCTAAGTATGAGCTAAAATCAAAGAATCCTGCTGCGGCAAAAGTAAACAAAACCAAAATAACCCGGATAAAGTTTAAAATCAAAGCTTGTTTTTGCTTTTCAAAGACAAAGAATATACGGCTGATGGGAGTAAAGACCAATCTTGCAAAAACAAGCAAAGATATTATCCTGGCATATATGCCGGCTTCATGCCAGTCAGGCCCAAAAACAAAACCAAACAAAAATGGTCCGAAGAACAAAAGAATGATGGTAGGTAATAGTCCTATTATTGCTAATCTTTTTAATAGCTTACCGGATAAATCTTTTAGCTTTGAGGGATCTTTTCTGCCTGTACTTGCTGCTTCTGCATAAAAAACATCTCCCACAGATACTCCTATAAGAACAATTGGTAAGTTGACTATTATATGAGCTAATCCATATAATCCGACCACCGTGCTACCATAGAGTGAAGTAATAAAAAATACGGGGAGTTCAATTCCGGCTTTGTTAAATAGTTGGGATGGGGCAGAGAAAAAAGGAAATTTAATATAGCGTCTTGCAGACCATTTAATTTTTTCAAAGCTGATATATGAGAGTAAATGGTTGTCTTTTTTTAATAATGATAAGCCCAGGGTTGCTGAGCCTGATGTTTCACCTAAAATTTTGCCCAAAATTAAACCTAACGGCCCAAAATTTATCAGACCCAACCCTACTTGTGTTACATTCATGGCAGAGCTTCTGCTGATCTTTGTCTGTGATATACCTTTAAAGTTTTTCTTTCTGAAAGCCCATTGCATTAACACATTACATAAAACGGCCAAAAAGAAACCTAGTGGTATATAATATTTATAATCATATAAAGCTTCTGCATCAAAATAGCTGAAGATCCTTTCACCAAAAATCAATAATATCAATGTTATAAGAGCCGATAAAATTATTGCTATAATAAAGCTTAATGCAAATGAGTTGATCGCCTTTACGTTATCATCAGCTATCGGTATACTGTTTTCATATCTTAATGAGCCTATAATTACAAGTATTCCCAGGGTAGATAAGAAAACAGTAAACATGCCGAACTCGTCAGGTGAGTATAAACGCGTAATTACAGGATAGAATGCTGCATTAAGCAACTGGGCTATTGCTGTTCCTCCGGCAATTATTGCAGCGCTTTTGGCAAAGCTGCTTTTGAATGTGTCTTTTATAAATCTGATTAACAATTTAGTATAATTTTTGCGTATATCTTGGTACTAACCATATCTTCCGGGTTTTACCACGTGTTATAAATATAGATATAATGTTGCGTTTTAAGAATTTAATCAAATAATTCATGCCATATATTTTAAATCCCATGGAAAAATTACTTTTAGCTGAGCTTTTATTAGTTTTTTCTACTATTGATACTGGTGTTTTGTCTTTATAATTTTCAAAAATATATTCCATAGCTTTTTTTATCATAAATTTTTTAAAGCCTTTCCCCCTGTGTTTATATACAACATAAGAACTTCCTACCAGTATTTGACTTGAGTCGTGAACAAAACTATCAAAAATAAAATTGTCATGAGGGATATTTAAAATCCAGTAACACCCAACGGGAACATTATCGTAATAAAGAAATATTACATCCCAGTGTTCATTATTATCGTACCTGTTTGTGTATCTGTTCAAAAAATATTCATTGCTGGGAATTATTTGTCTAAGGTTATTGTATAAATCATTCTTTGTATGAGTATTAAAATCAAAAAACTCAACTTTTACATTATCAGGTTTAACAGGACAAGCATTTAAGTTGACATGTTTTCTGTCAACGTAGAAAACATACCTGGCTTTAAAAACCCAATTTTCGAAAGTATTTTTTATGTTCATTTATCTATAATGGCGTTAATATTTGGCGTTACGTTTATTTATGTTTACAAGGTTGAAAGTTTAAGTGTCTCTTAATTCTTTTATTTCGGACTTTATTAAAACTCCTGCTTAAATACGACAAAAAAATTACAACAGGAGTGTCAAATTATTATGGCAAATATATATAAAACGAGCTTAGATGGTTATTTTTTTAAAAAACACATTATTTATATTATTGGCTTAAATATTTTTAAATTTTTATTTAGAATTATTTGTAAATATACTTATCTTTAAGGTGGTTTTTAGCCCTTAATAATTAATTCCCTCAAAATTTAATAAACTGTTATATTTTAAAATACTAAACCAACATATAAGATTTTTTAATTAAAACATAATACAAAATGGAAGAAAATAAGGAAAATAACAATTTAAAAGATGAAGATAAATCCGGAAGCTGGATTTCCAGGTTTATTAAGAGGCACATTATAGTGCTGTTACTTGTGCTTGCAATCATTGTGGTGTTTATCTGGTCAAATTCCAGGATAAATTCCATTGAAAGGTCTCATGAAAAGCAACTCAATCAATTGGTTTCAGATTATGATGCCAGTATTGACAGTCTTACAGTTACCAACATGAAGCAGACAACCAAGGTTTTTAGCTGGGCGGTCAGAAGTGAGATGCTTCGTGAAAACACTGAACAGGTTAATCATTTCTTTAATGATTTTGTTAAGGAACCTGGTATTATAAAAGTTCAGCTTATAGAACCGGAGGATTATACTATTATAATATCAACCGATAAAAGGGACGAGGGAAATGTTGTAGGCGATGAAGATTCATACAGGGTTGATGAACTTACAACTGAAGTTGATGCAGACAGCATTGAATTCATCAACCCTGTGATGGGTCTTGACAGAAAATTAGGTATATTGGTTATTAAGATGGAAATGGATTAACAACTATTGGAGTATTTTATTGTTAAAATTCCACTTCCACCTCAACTTCTTCTTTCTCCCGCATTAGGGTTATGGTTACTTTGTCACCCTCTTCGAAGTTTTCCAGTGCTTGCATATATGAATGTATGTCTGTTATATCTTTGTCATTGAGTGAAATAATTATATCTTCATCTTTTATTCCACCTTTGTATGCCGGTTCATCTTCCATAACTTTTTGGACTTTAAGTCCATCTTTATCATCATAGGCGTGATCAGGCATTATACCTAAAGTGACAACTTCGGGGCGGCGCCTTCGTGATTCATCTACGGGTGTTTCAGTAAACTCAAGTCTTTCTTGTTGGTCAAGTTGTTCTATCAATTCCCAGCTTAACTTAAGTATTTTCTTTTGGCCTTCGTAGTTTATCTTATTAGGGGTGTCGCCCGGAGCATGATAGTCGTCATGAATACCTGTAAAGAAGAAGATTACAGGGATGTCCTGGAGATAGAAAGCAGTGTGATCAGAACCCCCCATACCCGATGAAACCATTCTGATATTAAAATGTTCCGGTTTTGTTTCAGTAATAATTTCTTCCCATGTAGGGCTTGTTCCTGTGCCAATGAGTACAAGATTTTCGTCTTCCATTCTACCTATCATGTCATAATTAAACATATAATTTACACGATCCATATCATATTCACCACTCTCTGTAAAATGCCTACTACCCAGTAAACCTTTTTCTTCTGCCGAGAAAGTTATAAAAAGATAATTATTTCCATCCCAATCCTGTTCTTTGATATATCTGGCTGCTTCAAATACCCCTGCTACGCCGGAAGCATTGTCATCGGCTCCGTAGTGAATTTTTTGTTCACCTTGGTGACGTGAAGAAAGTCCACCATAACCCAGGTGGTCATGATGTCCCCCGATTACCACCGTAGTGGCAGCATCATTATCAATATATCCTGCAACATTAGTGCCGGTGTGCGTATCGCGTGTTAGTTCCACACTAAGAGTGACCTCTTCATTAAACTCTTGTTCTTCAAGATGTTTGTATACATTGATACCTGCAAAGGCTATTGGAGTCTCGTGTCTTTCAGTACGTCTCCTCAAACTGATATGTGGATCATCTTCAGGTCTAAGCGTATTTACAAAAATTATTCCACCGGCACCTTTTTCAATTGCGATTGCGACTTTCTCTTGAATGGCTACATTTGTCGTGATTTCAAGTTTTTCATAAAGTGCATCCGGAAGGAAGTATTCCATAACAAATATTTTTCCTTCAAGATTATCTAAATTTTCATAATCATTCCATTGGAACTCCTCGTCTTTAAAGCCATATTCTACATATACCGGCTTTTGGGTAGCTGAAGTATCGCCGGAGGCTACCATCGGGAAGAAGTCTTCACCCGGCTCGTATTTAATATCACCAATCTGAAGGGTGTTGTCTTCTGCATAAGACCATGCTCCATGAAATTCGAAGTTTTGAAAATAAGAACCGTCAAAAAGTGGTTTTACACTTATGTTTTTGAATCGTTCCTTGATGTACTCCACAGTTAACTCTTCTCCGGGAGTGCCCGCCTCGCGTCCCTCGAATTCTTCCGAGGCTAATGTTTCAATGTCTTTTTTAAGACGCTCTATTATCTCCTCTTTTGAAAATTCATAAGAGGGCGATTGAGAAAATATCGATCCCGTTATAAAAAGGGTGAAAATAATTGCAATAAATTTGAATTTACCGGTCATGTCATACAATTTTTATTTAAAACTAGTTATTGATTTGTATAAAAATAAGACAATTTAATAAATAAATGGTTTAATTTTTTAACAATCGAAATTAAAATTAAGTGATTATAAAATATAATTAATTATAGCCACAAAGCATGCACTGAGCTTGTCTAAGTGACTCAAAGGCTCAAAGCTTGTATTGAACGAAGTGAAATAACTCAAAGAGATGGTTTTTAGCATGTTGTTCTTAGTATTTCTTAGAGTTTTTGTGTCTCCTATATAATAATTACAAAACGCTGGTTATTAATCTATCTTATATAAATATTTCTAAATATATAAATCTCACGCAAAGGCGCCAAGCCACAAAGTAAAAATAGCTTAGTTTTTAGCACAAAACTCTGATTTTAGTATTTTTAATGGGTTGTATTAATATAGTTGCATTTAAAAAGTACGCAAAGATGGAAAAATCATTTATGATTTTTCCCTTGGCGTCCTTGCGGCTTTGCGTGATTTTTTTGTGTGATACTTTCTTACATTCTTTTACATATTTTCTTAGCGTAAAAAAATGCTTTTTAGATATCTGTATTGATGTTCAATTTATTTAAATTGCGAACACTTTGTGGCAAGCCACTAGTGAATTATTATTATATTTGAAACAACAAACAATAATAATTAAATTATGGAACAAGATAAACAAAAGAAAAACAAGACTTTTGCATGGGTATTAGCAATATTGATAGTTGTATTAGCCGCAATATTTGCTATCCAAAATAATGTAGTAACAGAGATCAACTTCCTTTTTCTTAAAGTTGAAGGCCCTTTGTTTTTAGTTATTGTAATAGTTTTTTTATTAGGCTTCTTTTTAGGAAGAATAATGCATCTGTTACATAAAAAGAAAAAACTTAAAAAGGAAGATACTACTTAACTGCTATACAGCTTATTTCCACATCAGCTCCCTTGGGTAAGCCGACAACTGCTATTGTTTCCCTTGCAGGGAAGCTTTCGTCGAAAAAGCTTCCATAAATCTCATTGATTTGAGGGAAGTTTTTCATGTCAGTAATAAAGATACTGCACTTAACGATGTGCGAAAATTCCATTTCAGCTTTTTCAAGGATGGATTGTATGTGTTGCATTACCAACCTTGTTTGTTCTTGTACATCTTTTGTTTCGATATTTCCGGTTTCAGGGTTAAGTGGAACCTGGCCTGATATATACAGGGTGCTTCCGGCTTTTACCGCCTGATTATATGGACCTATGGGTTCAGGCGCTTTGTCTGTGTTTACTGCTTGTTTCATTTTTTTTGAAATTAATTTTTTTAATTTAGAGTCCGGTTTAAAAAGTCTTTATCCAAAAATTTACCCTGTTGGATAATCTAATAAAAAAAGAATAAGTTGAAAAAGAAAACATCCAACGGGGTTACCACAAATTATTCACAAATTTACACAAATGAAATCGCTGATTATCAATATTGTAAAAAATTAAATGTTTCATAGTATAAGCAATAGGTGTGTTTTTATACCGGACTCAATTTTAATTCATAAATTTACTGCAAATTTAATTTAAACATTTATCAATGCAAATTATTATTATAGACAATTATGATTCTTTTACCTATAATCTTTATCATTTGATTGAGGCTGAACTTCAGCCTGAAGACGATATTAAAGTATTTCGTAATGATAAGATAAATATTAGCGATTTGGAGTGTTATGATAAGATTATTTTATCACCTGGTCCCGGTTTGCCAAGCGAAGCCGGTATTACATGCGAGGTAATTGAAACTTATAAAGAAAGCAAATGCATATTGGGTGTTTGTCTTGGACATCAGGCTGTAGGGGAGGTTTTTGGCGCCGAATTACAGAATCTTGAAGATGTAATGCATGGCAAGCAAATAGACACACATATTGTTGATTCAGATGGAGTTTTATTCAGAAATATACCAAAAACATTTCAGTCGGGCAGGTATCATTCATGGGTTATCAAAAAAGCAACACTTCCTGATTGTTTTACTATTACTGCAATTGACGATGAAGGTCATATTATGGCAATCAGTCATAACAAATACGATATCAGTGGTGTGCAATTTCACCCTGAATCTATAATGACCAGGTGGGGTAGTGTTATGTTGAGGAATTGGATTTATGGGTAGAAAGCTGAAAGTTGAATGATTGAGTGGTTGAATGGTTGATTTGGTTGAAAAGTAAAAAGTAAAAAAGGGTGTTGCGGAAAAAGCAACACCCTTTTTTGTTTAAGAATAATTCTTTTTATGGATTTTGGTCGCCTGATGAAATTTGATCATTTGCATCAATTTCATCTTGCGGTATTAGCCATTGCCATGAATCCGAACCGGCAGGTTCATGCATGCGGTCAGCAATTCCCGGTTGGTGCCCCTGGTCTACTGTTCTTACAAGATCTTCACCGGACCGTTTAAGGTCAAAGAATCTGAAACCTTCACCCCAGAGTTCAATACGGCGATGGAACATGATCTCTTCTATAAGGTCGTGCCCTGTGTTATCTGAAATTTCATAATCAGGGTCCCTGCTTGACATATAGTCGTAGAGAGCTTGTGCTGCATCATCATCGCTTCCCGTACCTCTTGCCAAGCCTTCTGCTTTTGCAAGGTACATTTCAGAAAGCCTCATCAAAGGAGCATCTGTGGTATAATCTCCTATGTTTGGTAACATTAGCTTCTGATTATTGTAAGCGATAAAATGAGGATGATCTTCAACAGCTTCCTCCGGATCAACCCACCAGTTTTTTCTTGCATCCGTGTCAGCCATTCCTTCGTAGAGCTCCGCATTTATAAGTTTTTGCGCACCCAGCTGAGCATATGTCATGAATCGTGAATCCAGATGGTCATGGTATGCAGCAAAACCTGGCGATTGTTCACTGGTTATGTGAACTGCCCAAAGCATTTCACTTTCGCTTCTGTCATTCAAAAGCATATGCGGTTCTTCAGCAAAGTCATCTATGGTAAATAAGCTGGCACCGGAATTATCGATCACATATTGTGCATGCTCAACGGCAGTTTCATACTCATTCATTGCTAAGGCATTCCTGGCAGCTAAGCCGTGAGCTACGTCGATTGTAGCGTGAGACTCGTGCTCTCTGGGCATATTCGATGCCTCGAACAGATCTATTGCCTCATCAAGATCATCAACAATCCTGTCGTAAACTTCACCTACAGTTGCCCTTGGGTTTCCTGTCTGTTGTGGTTCTGTGTAAATTGGTACGCCTGGGTTGTCTCTGCCTTCATGATAAGGTTTTGCATGCTTTAGTGCCAGCCAGTAATAACCTAAGGCTCTCATAGTTAAAGCTTGTGCTTTAATATGGTCAAGTTCTGATTGTGTGGCGTCTTCTACTTGAGCGATATTATTTATGATGTTATTGTTCTGGTTGATAAAGTTATAGAAAAAATACCACCTACCTGTAAGTACATTGCCGGTAGCTACTCTATGAGCTCTCCAGCCATACTGACCGTCATACCATCCAAAACCACGTCCGGCCATTGGCATATCTTCGCCCATTAGTGTAATATCCAGCACGTTGCCAAGATACCCGGTACCATGATGACCTAACATATTATCATCATCATAACTATTGTCGTATATATAAAACATTCGATAAACGCCATCCATAGCTATCCAGGCACCGTCGTAAGAATCAAACAAGACGTCCGATGATAATCTATCTGTCGGTGCTGTTTCGAGGAAGTCTTTTTCACAACTGCCCAGGATAAAACTGAGCATTACAAAGCTTAATATTATATTTTTAATTTTCATATTAGTCCTTTTTTAAAATTATTAAAACTGCAAATTAACACCGAAAGTGATATTCCTGACAGGAACGTACGTGTGGTCTGTAACCCCTGAAAAGTTATGCTGAGGATCCATGCCTTCGTTTTCGTTCCAGATACCCAGGTTCTCACCAGCTACAAATAGTCTCAAATTGTTAATTCCAATTTGCTCTGAAATGTTTTGTGGTAAGGTATAACCCAGTGTAAGGTTTCTCAGTGCGATGTAAGTCATATCTCTGAGGTACATGTCTGAGCCGTAAAACAAATGAGGATTTCCAAACTCTGTTTTAGGAATATCGGTTTCATCACCGGGGCTTCTCCAGCGATCAGCTAGATCTTTATGCATATGGTATCCAAGATTACCTTCATGCATTAGACTGCTATAGACGTTGTCATAAGATTTACCACCTATACCATAAGTAAACATAAAGGAGAGATCCCAGTTGCCATAAGCCAGGTTGTTAGTGAAAGCGCCAAATAAGTCCGGAATAGGAGTTGCGTCAACAAAGTACCTGTCTGCCCTGTCACCATCAGGAGTTGTTTCTTTATTACCATCTTCATCGTCATAGAAGAACATTGTCTGGCCAGTTTCTTCATCGATGTGAGATACTTGACGTAGGTAGTATTCATAATATGAACGGCCGGTTTCCCATCTATGTGTGCCAACTATTGTTCCTTCAAGATCTTCTGGCATATCTGTTATTTCGTTTTGCAAGTGTGTTAAGTTGAAGTCAAAGCTCCAGCGTAGATCAGTTTGCTGTAAAATGTCAATAACAGTTCGTAACTCAATACCTGTATTTTCCATAGCACCTACGTTCATGTCTATTTCAGGAACGCCTGTTGAATAAGGAAGTGGTACTCCCATCAGCAGGTCTGATGAACGACGTATGAAGTAGTCTGCCTCAACGGTTACCATGTCAAATACGCGGAAGTCAAGACCTGTGTTTAGATTTTGGCTAGACTCCCATACCAGGTTTTTGTTAGCGTGCGATTCGTATAGACCACCTGCGCGGTCGTGATTAGAGAATCCTAAGTCGTAAAAGCTTTGCCATGCATAGTAAGTTGGAAGCTGGTCGTTTCCTTGCTCACCATAGCTAAACTTTACTCGTAAGTTATCCAGCCAGTCAATGCCTTGCATGAAGTCTTCCTGGGTAACTCTCCATGAAGCACCTATTGAGTAGAAATTACCCCAGCGAACATCTTCATGGAAGCGAGAAGAACCGTCGCTGCGATAACTACCTGACAAGTAATACCTGTTGTCGTAGTCATAGCTTAAACGTGAAAAGTAAGATTCGATAGTATATTCGTGCGCATATGATGTTGATCCATCCATTACTGTGGCAATGCCAATTTCGGTAATTCCGGGAACCGGGAATCCAATTCTTTGGGCTGAAGCATAGTTTTGGTTCATCATGTAGGCTTCGTGACCTGCAAGGAATTCAAAATTGTGAAGATCGGCAAAAGTGCGGTTGTAGTTTAATATCTGGTTGAACGTGACGCTTAGGTTACGAGTATGTGCTTTTGTTCCGCGTCCACCTACAGGCCCGGCATCACCATAATCGGGGTTTTGGAATACAGTTTGATATCTGCTGTAGTAATCTGCACTTAATGTAGTGCGAAAGTTAAGGCCTTCCATAATATTGAATTGCATAAATGTACGGGCGCTAACACTTTCCTGATCATACGAACGGTCATCCATTTCTAGTGATGCAGCAAGGTTATAATTACCCCAAATTGGTCTTTCGCCTTGTGGTCCTTCGCTAATACCCCAGTCATATATTTTATTACCGTCTTCGTCAAGGATATCATTACCATCTTCATCTTTTAGAAATACCGGGTAAATTGGCCCCATACCTCTTTGGAAGAAAAATGGATTGGTAATATAGGTTCCTTGAGCAAGAAGGTGATTGTAATGAGAGGCCGAACCGCTTAAGTTCAACCCTGTTTCAAACCAATCAACAGGTTGTGTGTTAAGGTTTACACGTGCTGAAATTCTGTCATAGCCTGATGTTATAGCCATCCCTTCTTCATTGAGATATCCCAGGGATACGTAGTAATCGCTAATTTCCGTGCCACCTGATACGTTAAAGTCGTATTCCTGGCGCATAGCTGTACGTAAAAGATAATCTGAGAAATCTTCATCATATTGTAGCTCGGCGTTGGGGTTAAACTCTACCAACCATGGATTTTGGTCATCTATTATAAACAGATCTTCATATTCCATGTTGTATGGGTTATAACGACCTAAGTCAGAATAAAGTCGATCTGGTGTCACTTGATTTGCTGCTTCTACATCTCCGTTTGCTATATTAGAATTGCGAACGGACTCAAATTTTGCTAACATCCACTCGTCGGTGCTAAGCCTCGGATATTCCGGTAAAGCACGGTCGATAGTACCCATTCTTGCCGAGAAGCTTACCTCCGGCGGACGGTCTGCACCGGTTTTTGTGGTAATCATAACAACGCCGTTTGCACCCCTTGCACCGTATAAAGCAGCGGCTGCAGCATCACGTAAAACAGAGATGCTTTCGATATCATTAGGATTGAGATCGCTTAACTCTCCGTCATAGGGAGCGCCGTCTACTACAAACAATGGTTCATTTGATGCAGACATGGATCCGAAACCACGAAGGCGTATATCAAGACCCGACCCGGGTTGTCCTCCACCACTGGTTACCTGGATCCCCGGTGCCTGACCCTCTAGCGCTCTTGAAACATCAGATACCTCGCGTCTTTCAATGCGGTCTGAGCTAATTTGGTCCGCTACACCTGTAAAAGATTCCCTTTGGGTGGTACCATAGGCAACAACTATCACCTCTTCGAGCGCTACCAGTTCGGGAACCAATTCTACATCAATAGCAGAACGACCCTCAACAGGCACCTCTTCTTTTATCATACCTATAAATGAAAATTCTAATACAGCATCCTCGGGAACATTATGAAGTTCATAATACCCCTCAGCATTGGTTGTGGTACCTATTGTAGTACCTTGAATTACAACGGATACTCCGGGAAGTGTTTCGCCATCCTCAGCATCCGTAACTGTACCTGTAACCGTGATTTCCTGTCCTAATGCTTTTGTGCCAAGAATCACGAACAGCATTAATAATAAAATTGCAATTCGCTTCATGTTTTGTTTTGTTTTAGTTTGTAATTAAATTTTCCTTTTTGTTTTGATTTAATTTAATTTTAAACATATCCCGTTTTGCAGGACGTGTTTTACATTGGTTGTTTGCTAATCTACTATACACAGGTAAAAGATCCTATGGTAAAAAACTTGTTTTGAATGATTTTTTCAGGCTTTTTCCATTTAATTGTATTTGGTTCAACATGAAATAATTAAAATAAAAGTTATAATAATTTGCAATTGACTCGTTAACCTCGAACAAAGTTTTTTGACGAGCACCCAGTAAGTTATAGGAATAAGTGTTATTATTTAATTTTGTTTCTAAAAAGACAAACAATTTTTATAATATAGCGTAAAATTAATAAAAAATGTAAAAATAAAAAATATCAATTATGATATTTGTTACAATTATTTTTGAAATGTTGCATTGTTAAATAGCGGTACTACTCAACTTTTCTTTCACCGCTCACTATTCCTGGTAATATACCCTTTTAACCCTTGCTGAGACGTTGGTTAGTATTTCGTAGGGGATGGTGTCGAGATTTTTGGCTATATGGTTTATTGAAGGCTTTTCTCCGAATATTATTACTTCATCACCTTCTTTTGCATCAATGCCGGTGATGTCTATAATGCACATATCCATGCAAATATTCCCTATTATTGGTGCCAGCCGGTTTTTAACCAATAAATTTCCATTTCCGTTTCCCAGTTTACGGTTCAATCCGTCAGCATAACCAACAGGAACGATACTTATGGTAGTATTATTTGTTGCTATACCTTTTAGATTGTATCCTATGCCCTCACCTTTTTTTACTGTTTTTATCTGTGATATAACAGATTTAAATGTGCTAATATTTTTAAGTAAAGGTTGAACACTTGTATCGGCAGTAATTCCATATAGCCCAATGCCGAGGCGAACCATATCCATGTGGGCTTCGGGGAACCTGGTAATTGCGGCAGAATTACAGATATGTTTTAAAAAATCATAACCCAAAACTTTTTTCATTTGATCGCAATCATGAATAAACGTAGTTAATTGTTTTCTTGAGAACTCGTCAAGAGATGGTTCGTCACTGGCAGCAAAGTGAGAAAACACTGACTTGACTTTCACATAATGATTTTTGCGCAATATGCTGGCAAGCTCTGTTATTTCATTCGAGCAAAAACCCAGTCTGTGCATACCTGTATCAAGTTTTATATGTACATTTAGCGGTTTTTGTTTTGAGATAGAGGAGTTTTGCACAGCGCCTTCCAGGATATTATTAAGAAGCCGGAAATTATATATTTCAGGTTCCAGGTTATATTTGAATAAACCCTCAAAACTTTGCGACTCCGGATTCATGACCATAATAGGGGTTGTAATGCCCGATTTTCGTAATTCTTTACCCTCATCAGTATATGCTACGGCAAAAAAATCGGCATTGTGGTATTGAAGAATGGTTGCTATTTCATTACTGCCACTGCCATAACCAAAAGCTTTCACCATAATCATTGTTTTTACTGATGGTTTTAAAAATGAACGGAAAACATTCATGTTATGCACCATTGCATCAAGGTCTATTTCAAGGATTGTCTGGTGATCTTTTAATTGTAAGGTATTAATAATTTTTTCAAATCCAAATGCGCGTGCACCTTTTATCAGGATAGCCCGGTTTTGAATGTCTTTAAAATTGTGGTTGTTCAAAAATTCTTCCGTGTTTTTATAAAAAAGCTTTTTTAAGTCAAAAAGGTAGGATTGTTCATATATTTTTGGCCCAATACCGATAAGCTGGTCTGTTTTTTTCTCTTTTACAAGATCTGCCACTTGCTTGTAAAGTATTTTGTCCGGTATTCCTGCTTGTGGAATATCCGATAGTATTAAGGTTTTTTTCTCATGTTTGTGTTGTGTAGCAAGAAAATCAAGGGCTAATCCAAGAGAGTAAACATCTGAGTTGTAACTGTCATTTATCAAAGTGCAATTGTTGATGCCATGCTTTAGTTCTAATCGCATTGCCACGGGTTGCAACTTGTTTAATCGCTTTTTGATAGTATTTTTGTCATAATTCAAGAATGAGAGGAGAGCAATAGATTGTATTGCGTTTTCAATTGAAGCATAATTGGTAAACGGTAAATTCACTGAAAAAACCTCTTCGTTTCTCAGTAAGTCTATATTGGTTGTATTATTGCCTTTTTCAATTTTTAGGACTTGCAGATCACAATCCGGGTTTTTTGACCACCGAAATAATTTCACTTCCGGATGGTTTTTAGACCACTTTAATATTTCATCAGTTAACTCTTTTTGATCGGCACAAAAAATTAGCGTATCCACTTCTTGAAACAAAGTTAGCTTTTCAATAATTTTTTCCTGGCGGGTTTTAAAGCCTTCATCATGGGCCGGTCCTATGTTGGTAAAAATTCCGATTTTTGGTTTTAGAATTTTCTGCAGTTTTTTCATTTCATTAGTTTTAGAAATACCTGCTTCGAAAATTCCGATATCGTGATCGTTATTGATTTGCCATACTGACAGGGGTACACCTATTTGTGAATTATAGCTTTTTGGGTTTTTTACAACATTATTGTCATAAGATAGTAATTGACCCAGCCATTCTTTGACAATTGTTTTACCATTACTACCAGTAATACCTATTATGGGGAGGTTAAATTGTGAGCGATGATGAGTGGCAATTTTGTGAAGACTTTCAAGAGGGTTTTCTACTATAATGAAAGTTACATGTTTCAATTCTTTTGCATTTGCAGGAAGTTTTGAAACTACAAAGCATCTTACGCCCTTGTTTATTAGTTCATTTATGTAGGAATGTCCGTCATTTTTTTTTGTTTTTAATGCAAAAAATACGGTAGTATGAGGAAATACCAAGCGCCTGCTGTCGGTTAAAAGATATTCTATCTTTTTACTTTTCCCGGGTTTATTAAAGGGTTTTGCGTTGGTGATTTTAATTAGTTGTTGGATTGTATAGCCTGGTATTTTCTTCATGGTTTGAATTATCAAAGAGCTATATGTTAAAGCGACTTTTCACCGTTATAATTGTCATTAAGGTCATCCAGGACATTATTGTCGCTGTCAGTATCCTCTTGCAAGGCTGAAACTTTGAGCGGGTTTGCAGTTATTTCCTGGTATGTTTTCCTGTTATGGTAAATGTCTACTGCAAGATACATAGCTTGTCGTATAGCATCCGGTGAAGCTATGTTTTTACCTGCTATATCATAAGCTGTGCCATGTGCAGGAGATGTTCTTATAACCGGCAGCCCTGCTGTATAATTTACACCGCTTTTGAATGAAAGAGCTTTAAAAGGTATAAGTCCCTGATCATGATACATTGCCAGTATTCCGTCAAAATTCTGAAAAGCTGTTGATCCGAAAAATCCATCGGCAGGGTAGGGGCCAAAACTTAAAATACCCTCGTCAAAAGCTTTCTTAATTGCCGGAATAACTATTTGTTCGTCTTCTTTACCAATAACGCCTTTGTCTCCTGCATGAGGATTGAGTCCCAATATGGCAATTCTGGGCTTGCGTATAGAAAAATCTTTTATAAGGGTATTATTTAAAACCCGTATCTTCTGTAGAATCAGATCTTCTGTAATGATTGACGGGACATCTTTCAATGGCACATGGCCGGTTATAACTCCAATCCTGAAATTTTGGCTTATCATCAGCATGAGATGATTATCTACATTGAATTTTCCGGCAAGATACTCAGTGTGTCCCGGAAAATTGAATTTGTTGCTTTGAATGTTTTGTTTATTAATCGGGGCTGTTACCAAAGCATCTATAGTACCGTTTTTAAGGTCTTCAACTGCTGATTCTAATGCAATATATGCTATATTACCCGCAGCTTCAGTGCAGTGACCCAGCTCAATTTTTATTTCATGGTTGTAGATATTTACCAGGTTGGGCTTATTTGTTTGGGCTTTATTAGCTGATTTTATAATATTAAAGTTAAAATCGGGCAAGTTAAGTGTTTTGCGGTAATAGGATGTTACTTTTGATGAACCATATACCACAGGTGTAAAAAAATCCAGTATCCTGGAATCTGAAAGGGCTTTCATAATTATTTCGTAGCCAATACCGTTAATATCGCCATGAGTTATACCTAACTTTACCGGAGTTTTATTATTATTATTATTTTCTTGTGTTTCCATATTATTTAAAAAACCGTTTTTTTTTACAACAATAATTTTTATTGCTTGTTTTCTTATAATTGCTTTGATATATTATTTTTCACATATCTATACAAAAGCCTGACACCGGCTCCGCTTGCGCCTTTTCCCAGGTATGATTCTTTTTGATCCAGGTGAGCAATACCGGCAATATCAAGGTGAATCCATGGGTAATTGACAAAACGTTTAAGGAATTTCCCGGCTGTTATGGCTCCGGCATTATTGCTTTTACCGATATTACGGATATCTGCTATATCTGATTCGATTTCCTTATCATATTCATCCCAGAAAGGTAGCTCTGCTATTCTTTCATATACTTCCATACCGGCTTCTTTTAACTCGTTCATTTGTATTTCAGCGCTATCTTCAACAGCCACAAGGCCGTGTTTTCCAATTGCTCTTTGTGCAGATCCTGTTAGAGTTGCTATATCTATTACTAGTGAAGGATTGAACTTTGATGCATAGCATAGTGCATCAGCCATAATAAGACGTCCTTCTGCATCGGTGTTAAGCACTTCTACTGTCACCTCGTTACTCATAGTTAAAATGTCCCCGGGCAATAATGCATTATTACTTAACTGGTTATCAGTAGCAGGTATAAGGCCTATTACATGTACAGGGAGCTTTGTTTTTGCTATGGCATATATTGCAGCTACAACTGCGGCTCCACCCGCCATATCCGATTTCATATCTTCCATAGCCGTGGAAGGCTTTAAGCTTAGCCCACCGGTATCGTACATTATGCCTTTACCCACAAGTATTATAGGTTTTTGATTTTTGCAATTTTCAGGTTGCCATTCAAGTTGGGTAAATGTTGGCTCATGTTGACTTCCCTTGTTAACAGCTAAAATGCCTGCCATATTAAATGAAGCAATTTGTTCCTTGTTTAAAACTGTGGTCTTTACCCCAAGAGGACTGCAAAGTTTACTTGCTTTTTTTGCAAAATCTGTGGCATTTAGTTCGGGTAAAGGTGTGTTTACCATATCACGGCAATAATAAACGGCTTCGGTAATCGCTTTAAGTTCATTCAGATCATTATTGGTAAAACTGCCGGAAAGTATACGAACAGTTGTTGGCAGAATGGTTTTTTTATCTGTTTTATAGTCTTGAAATTTATATCTGCCCAAAATTAAGCCTTCAGCAAGAGCTGTTATTGTGCTTGAATCAGTTTTTATGCCATATAACGTTACCGATTTTTGCTTATTACGATTTAAAAATCCAGCCACTTTATCGCCTTCTTTTCTCAAAAATTCAAGTGTTTTATAAATTGAGTTTTCAGGCTTTAGAATAATAATAATCTGATAATGCGTGAGTCGGTTGAAAGAGAAATGATGTTTTTTTTCATTATTGATTTTTTCTAAAATAAAATTCTCTTCTTCTTTATTTATTTGACAGTCCGACAGCAGCGACTTGTCTTCTATAAGGTATATAACACTCTCTTTTTCAGATATTTTGTCTGTTAGTTGTATTTCAAAGTTCATATAATTAATTTTTAGCCTCAAAGTTAAGAATAATTGACGGAAATTGATTTAAAATATCATGAAGTAAGTGTTTATATAAAATAAATTGCTCCTTTTCAGATGAAATCATGTAATTTTGCATTAGAATATAAAAAAGAAATAAAAGTTTTCATTGTGGTTCGAAATAAATTACAAGCTTGCAGAAAAAATCTTGTTATTTCTATCGGATAGAATTTAGAAGTTTTATTACTTTATTTGTGATAATGAATTATTTGCCATTAGCATCAATATGTTAATTTATTCATATATAAGTAATTATCAACAGAAAATCACGTTTAAAAAAAGATTATATAATTTTTAAAACTAAATTGTATGAAAAGTTTAATTAAAAAGACAGCTATCATTTTATTATGTTTTCCAATATTTTTTGCGGGTTGTGATCTTTTGGAGGAAGGTGATTCGCCCACGAGAGAAAGCGAATTGGAACGATTGATGCCTTATAGTCAGTACCTTATTTCTTATTGGACTGGTACTGATAATTCCCGTTTTGCCTTACAGTGGATGCAACAGCTTGGCGGTGTTAGGGGGGTTCATGGTAATGTTGATGAGTATACATTATCGCCTGATTATCTTAATACTGTTTGGGAATTATATTATGACTATGTTTTTAGGGATTTATCCCAAATTAAAAATCATGCCGAAGAATCAGATTCAAGGGCCTATCGTGGTATTGCCAATATTCTTATGGCATACAGTCTTGGTATGATGACAGATGTATTTGGTGATATTCCATATGAAAATGCATTATCACCTAGTCCTCCCTATGATGAACAACAGAAACTAATTATGGAAATAATCAGTCTTTTAAATGAGGGGGTTCAGGATTTGTCAATGGTTGATGAATCTGAGGGTTATAAACCCGGCGCTGAGGATGACCCTATATACGAAGGTAATTTAGATAAATGGAAAAGGGCTGCAAACGTTATTAGATTAAGGTACATGTTACGTATTGCTAATGAATCAGGTAATTATGGCATATTTTCTGATTTCGATTCTAAAGAGCTATTTACGGGGAATCATGATGATATGTTATATCATTTTGAAGGAGGTGACAAAGTCAATCCTCACTACTACTTTGAGAATGAGTTTAATAATACGCGAGTAGGTAAACATCTTATTGATATGCTAAAAGAAACAGAAGATCCAAGGTTACCTGTGTATGCTCAATTGAATATTAATAATGAGTATGTTGGTACTGGCCCGGGTGAAAGTAATTCTTCAGCATCTAATCTTGGTTCCGATCTTGTCTCAGAGAAAGCTCCGGTTCGGCTTATATCATATACTGAGCAAAAATTTATTGAGGCTGAGGTATATAAGAGAAAGGGACAACAACCATCGGCTGATTTGGCTTATGAAGAGGCAGTTAAGTCTTCTCTATCGTATTATGGCGTAGCTGATCCTGAGTGGGAAGCTGAGCATGCAACTGTTGAAGACGTAACACTTGAACAGATAATTGAAGCTAAATATATCGCATTATTTCTCCAGCAGGAAGTATGGGCTGACTTTCGAAGAACAGGATATCCCGAATTAGAGCCATATGATGCGGATGATGCTCCTAATGAACAGATACCACGCAGATACGTTTATCCCGGTGAGCAGCAAATGAATAATCCTACACATGTACCTGATGATGTGGACATTTATACCAATGTATGGTGGGATGTGGAGTAGGTTGAATGGTTGAGGGGGTTGATGCAGCGTATTTTGTCTATTTGGTTACAATCATAAATGAATACGTGTACTTGTGTTTTTTATGAAGCTGGTTCATGCATCGATAGTAATTTGCTATAAAAATAGGGTATAACGATTTGACTTTTACATATAGTAGGTATAGATAGTATGATATCAAGTTTTACAATTTAGGTTAGTTAAAATAAAAAAAGTAAAAAATTTTTTGATAATTTATATAAAAATTTGTATTTTGTAATTCTTATATTAAAAAAAATATTGTACTTCAAAGCCAAAAATTAAGCATAAAACAATCATTAAATACTGGTTTTAATAGGCATATAAGAGTTAAATCAAAAGCATATTAACAATTAAAATTATCACAATGCACAGAATCGTATTATATATAAATATTCTGTTGCTATTTACCTTATGTAAGTCTATAGAGTATAGCGAATATGGATATGATAATTGCGAGGTTCGTGTTCCTGAGCTTCAAGGTGAATATGAAGGTTGGTGTTATGAAGGGTATGCGCATTGGTTTGGAACAGCTAAAGGAGAGGATGATACTTATGAAGGGCGTTTTAAAAACGGTTTGCCTCACGGCAGGGGTGATTATGCATGGGGTGATGAAGCGAAATATAGTGGCCGTTGGCGCGATGGTGAAAGAGACGGCCGGGGTATATATGTTTCTATTGAAGATAATGAAAGAATCAGGGAGGAAGGTATCTGGGAAGCTGATACTTTTTTAAGAGAAAAGGAAGACAGAAATTATGAGTTAGGGCATGTTCTAAATGTAAATCGATATAACATCAGGAAAGTTGCCGATGAACATGACCGTGTAATGGTGAGGCTACGGCAGAGAGGACAACAAAATCCTAATGTAAGAAATTTTCTTTTTAGAATTCCCGGAGAAGGTGATACATATCATGCTGGTGATCAAACCGGGTTTCAGAACGTAGATTTTCCGGCCGATTGTGAGATTAGATATCAAACACTAGGCGAATTAAGGCAAGTTTCATACAGGGTAAGGTTTGAAGTAACTATAAATGAACCCGGAGAGTGGCTTATTACTTTATATAATTAAACGAAGTTTAAATTATTTATTTAGTTAAATGGATTATTTAGAACGTTCAAGAGTCCATTCTCTTAGCATACTAAACTCACGGCTTATTATATAAAGTTTGTTTTGTTCAAAACGATGTATTTCCCATTCTTCATGATTGTAGGGACGACTATCAAAATCAAGTATAAGGATATTGTTAAAACGAAAATCATCAGAAGCAGGTTCTACTGACCATTTACCGGTTCGCTTATTTACTTCATTGGAGCGATGTGCTTTATTCACAAAAGTATGATCTGCCTGGAGTTCTAAGGTAAATTCATCAACATTTCGTATTTCTTCATTTCCCATTACATGGTACGATATAATATTCCATTTGCCAACCAGGTCTTCTTCTTTATTGGATTTACATCCACTACAAGTTATCACTATAATCAGTAAAATTAAAGGTGTTAAACTTTTTAATTGTTCCATTTGTATTTTTTAATTATTTAATTGATTAACAATAATTAGTTAACCCCGTGGGTTTGGCAAAACCCACATGGTTGGTCATTTCAGTTAGTTTCGCGGATTTTGCTAAACCCATGGGGTAAAATTAATCATTTCTAATTATTATTGCAAATGATTTATTTTCATGTTTTACTGTGATATTTAGACTTGATTGTCCTTATTGACTTTCCTTTAAAGATTATATTTTAAAAAAGTTAACCCACTGGATTGAGTAGTATTTAGTTACGATCCCACCAAACGGGTTCCCAGATTTGTACATCTGGTACATTTTCGTAATTACGGTCGTACTCAGTTTGTCCATAAGGAAGTCGCCTGGGGATTTTCTCGCCGGTGTGATTGTTTAGTGCAGGTTTAATTTCAGGGAAACCGCTGCTTTTCCCGTCAATCCAAACGGTTGGTTGTAAAAACAGGGCAATATACTTTTGTTCTATGATATTTTCCAGGCTTAGCTCATGTGTATCCGGGGACTCATTTAGCCATTGTTGATTAAATACGCCATGGTCTTTAAGAGATGATTCAACAGCAAGGGAATATGCTTTCCTGGCCTGTTCTGTTAAACTTTTTTCAAATAATATTTCAGCTTCCATGAATTTTTGTTCAGTAAAAGAGGCTAAAGTGACCTCAGTATTTGCTGCATTATTAGTGATGAAAAAATGCTGTATTCATGGTCATAAGCAAAAGCCAGGTTAGCTTGTGATTGAGTTAAAAGCTCTTCTTTAATACCTAATTTCCCATCATCACTTAAAGGGTCATCTGATAAATCATCGCAGGAAAAAAGCAGGAATAATATAAGCAAAAGGGTGATTTTTTGAAAATTACTTATATAATTTACAATCATGTTCATAATTAAAATTAAAAATTAAACTTGTTTTTCCCAATTGGTAAAACAATTTCTTACAAAAGCGATAATTTTTTATTATGGTTTTACCATTTCTATATTTTAAAAACAGGAGTTGCTAAATAAATAGCAACCCCTGTTTTAACAAGTTAAATAGTAAAATACCTGTTTTTATTTTACTTTTTCTTTAGAGTTTTATTGGCCACGTCAAACTTGCCTGTTTTCTCGTCACGTGTTAAGACGGAAGTGAAAGTATCCCATGCGTCACCACCAGGTGCCCAAAAGATATCATATGTTATAGTCATTGTCTCCTGATCAGGGTCAAATTCACCTTCACCTCTTATCCAGTATTCCTGCCATTCTTCAGTTTCAAACAACACCTGCTCGTCAATATTTATCACATTGTCACAGTCAAACTCAATTGTTGTTTTACCTTCACCGCCTACACCTTCTATTATGGTTTCTTCCCAAATATCTTCAACCAAGTATAATAGAAATCCATCGATAATGAGGGTGTTGAGAGCAGTTTCATCCACTTCTGCTTCCAATACAGCTGCATCCAATGGATTATCAGAGTACCAAGTACCGGCCCAAGGCTCCATATCTTCAGGACAAAAAGGAGTTAATGTAACCTCCTTGGTAGCAGGTTCACTTTCTACTCCGCCATAGGTAGTTTCAACTATTGTTATTTCACCTTGGTCTTCATATCCTGTAGCTGGAAATGTAACATAAGCAATATTTCCATACTCTTCATCCTGAATTATAGTAGCTTCTCCTTCAGAAGAGCTTCCGGACCAATCCCATGTGGAACCGCCCCTATAAGGAACCCTGTATCGGGAACCAAAATCAGGATCACCATGTGCGATAAGCACACCAGGTCCTTCAATATCCTTAATTACTGGTTCAATTGCATCGAAATCATAATCATCTTCTTCACATGCAGTAAATGCAATCATGAAGGCGAACAACAATGAGCCGATTAAATATATTTTATTTTTTCTCATATCTTTTAAAATTTTGTAATTATAAATAATGTTTCTGAAACAATCAGAATGATATTTAATTTTTATTTATTCCAGCCAACCCGATGGTTTGCTCCATTGAGGATCAAAATGATAGTAATCATAAATCCAGGCACCGCCATCAGAGGTGTTTTCGCCGTCTGCATTATTAACACCACCATAGGTATAGATGTCCAAAATTAATGTTTCCAATTCACTGCCTGGTACGGGCCAGTGTAGTATAGCACCATACTGCATCTTGTCTCTTCTTCTCATGTCAGCCATGTGTAGCATATACCCGCAATTAATAAGTTCAATATCACGTTCATAAAATATAGCACGTAAAATTTCTTTTTCATCCACAGCTACATCATCTAATCCACCTCTTGTTTTTCTTTCATTGTTTGGATCATTTAGTATATCAGCAGCACCGGACAAGTTTCCTGTTCTTGCCATTGCTTCAGCCTTCATAAGCTCATTTTCATATAACCTAAGTTCGTACAAGGGGCCTTCCATTTGCTGCATAGTTGCATCATAACGCTTATGCCTGTAATTAGTGAAGTGCCAACCCCCACGTCCTTCAGCAAAGTCATGGGAACCCATGTAATCAAAGTCTGATTCTAAACGAGCATCATCAGATTTTGCCTCTCCTGACCGGGTATCATCGTGTGGGTCAGGAAAATCCGGACTATCCGTAGGAATAGGCAATCCATCTGAATCGGTGGGGTATCTTACAAAATAGTCAGGGTCCATCAATGCGATAATACGTGTATCAATGCGTGCCCAACCAACAACACGTAAATAATAACCGGTCCATTCCTGCCAGTCAGCTCCAAATCCCTGACCCTCAGGTGCCACCTCTTGAACGTCAATGCCATTATTTGCAAATGTTAGGACATCATTCCAGTCATAATTTATCCAGTTTAGAGTCTCGTTCTGTTCAGCATTTCTTGATCCGGTAACTAAATACCTGGCAATATAAGAATTAGCCATTTTCACAATAAACTCATTATCTACGGTCAAACCATTTATTGCGTCTCCACCCCATGAAAAATCATTATTCTCGGAAATTTCTATTGCAGCTTTAAGGTCTTCAATACCTTCCTCTATCAATACTTGCCAAGGTTGAAGTTCTAACTCGGCCAAATCATCACCTTCTCTTGCAACCATTCCCTGGTCATAAGTAACACCTATACTAGCAAGCATAGAACCTCTAATAAAATAGCCGGCAGCTAACATCTTAGGGTTATTTACACCACCTGTGCCAATATCCATACCTTCTTCATTAATGAGATATAAAACGTCATTAACTTGAGAAATGGTTGCGTACATACTATTATAAGTATTTTCTGAGACACCGCTGTAACCATAAGCAGGGTCATTGTTCCATTCCATACGTGGCTCCCATGAAATATCCTGCCATGCAAAGTTACCCCAACTTACTGAATGATGGTCAGCTGCAACTGTTTGGGTATTGTTTACATGATTAATACCACCTCTCTTTGATAGCCACCACTCAAGCCATGCGGATTCCATAACACCTGGCACATCAGCGGGAGAAGCCAGCACGTCCTCCATTTTTGGATTATTCAAATTTTCAACCTCAAGTTCTTCACAATTATTCAGTGTGAAACTGAAAATTATGAAAAGTGCGATTAATTTGAAATTTAAAATATATCTTTTCATTTTATTTCTTTTTTGTGATTAATTAAAAATTAACTTCTAAGTTAAATGTGTATGTTCTGAAGTTAGGATAGTTAAACATGTCTATCAAGTAATTAGTTGGTTGAGAAGTGCCACCATAGTCAGCTTGTGCAACTTCCGGGTCCCATCCTGAATAATCTGTAATAGTTAACAGGTTTCTTCCTATAACACCTAACCTAATATTATCTACCATACCAAGATTTACATTGGCTAATGCAGTACTTTGGAAAGTATAATACAAAGAAAGTTCTCTTAGCTTAAAGAAAGTACCGTCTTCTACAAAGTAAGAGTTGGGGTCATTGACAGAGTAGAAGTCTGTATAGTATGAACCAGCTTTCTTCTCATTAGGAGCTTTACCTGACTGGTCAAAGTCGCCATGTGCATAATCTCTATACATCCACTGCTTTGTTTGGTTGTAAACATCGCCGCCTTGTTTCCAGTGCCATAACATGTTTAACTCTACATTTCTAAAAATGAAACGATTATTCATAGAAAGGTTGAAGTCAGGGTTCATGTCTGCAATATTTGTAAAGTCTTCTCCCTCATCATCGTAATACCTTATTGGGCTTTCATTTCTAGTACCTTCGGCACCTTTCTCTATTACATAACCATCGGAATTGACAGTGTAGTCATCAAGGGTATGGCCATCCGGTAATTGATTTTCCATTTGATCAAGAGAAGTAACCCATCTGTGACCGTACATTACTCCAAGAGATTCACCTTCTCGGATGTAAAAACATTGAAGATCGTTAATAGTCGGTCCTGTTCTGAATGGTGGAGCATCCATAGATGAAATTACCTGGTCTATTTGGTCGTAATTGAAGGTAACATGCCAATTCAAATCAGGTGTGTTTAACAATAGTGTGCTAAGGGTAGCCTCAAAAACTGTTGACTCGAGATTTGCAGCATTTTGCCATTGATAACCGTATCCTGCAGCAGCCGCAAGTGGAACTTGCAAGAATGCACCATCGGTTTCAATTTCAGAATAAGTTACTTCAAGTTCAAAGATATCAAGGAACCGGGCATTCAAACCAAATTCCAGCTCTGATGTTTCACTGGGCCTGAGCCCTGTGTTACCTATACTAGCTTTGCTCACCTCTCCTCTCGAAATAGCATATGTTTCATATTGCCAGGTGAAACCAGGCCTGTTACCGGAAGTTCCATAAGCAGTCCTTAGTCTCAATTCTTCAACACCCGGAATGTCAAACTCCTCAGATAGGCGATATGCACCACTAATTCTGAAGTATGGGTTCCATCTTTCGTCTTCACCAAACAGGGAAGAACCGTCATAACGGAACAATCCTGATATAATGTACCTGTCAAGATAGTCCATATCAACAATGGCAAAATAATTTCTTGAGCGTATTTCTTGATGTATAGAACCGACAGTTCGTTCATCTGATATAGCTGCCAAATTTCTAATGTTATCTGCACCAAGGTTCTCTCCCCATGCATACATGTAGTCATACTCGTATGATTCATACAAATAGCTGGTTCTTGCTCTTAACTCAAGATCACCGAAGTCTTCATCAATATTTGCTGTAAATTGAGTTATTTGACTTGTTCCTTCCGAAAAGTTTTTATACATAAATCCATCTTGGTCGGGTCTTTGAACGGTGGAATAACCTATTGGTTGAAATGTATTTTGGGTATTATTGGTACGCTCGAGACTATATTGTCCTTCAAAAGACAACCAATCGGTCATATAATAATTAGCTTTAAAGCTTTGCATTACATTTCTTCTATAACGCTTCATATCCTGGTAATATAATGAATGCAGCGGGTTATCGTTGTCCGACTGGAAGTGATTTGCCCAGACATAGTATTTGTCAAGAGAACTGCCTACTACATGGTCATCTGCCCACGCATCTGCTACATACGTTCCGTCTCCCATGAAATAACCTCCGGCATACTCATCAGGAGGATTCATTTTTAGGTTAACATCCGGATCGAAGAACAGCATATCAAAGAAAGCTGAACCTTGTCCACCTCCCCAACCTGTTGAAAAACGGCCATCTGCAACATCAATATCATTTCTTGTAACCAGGGTGGATGCGGATATTTGAAGATCATCTCCAAACCAGTGGTCTGCATTTAAACGGATGTTTTGACGTTGGTTACCATCGGTACCCCATACAATACCGGAGTTCCTGGTATTTTCAAAAGATGAGAAAATTCTTGTTCTACCTTCATTATGTGTTACACTCACATAATTGGTGAAAAACTCTCCCTGATCGAACATCAAATCCTGATGTTCGGTGGTACGTGCAAAAGGTTGGTCGAAGTAACCTGATTCTTTTGTTATACGAGTACCTGTAATCCCCGGATGGTATCCGCCTTCATATACAATGTTACCTTCCGAGTCTTTGGGATAAGTAAGACCTGCATACTTTGTAAAATGATCATACTCTTGCCAGTCGTCAGCCAATTCAAACTGATGGTGCATTCTTACAGGTACTTTGTTAGGAAGGTCTTGCCAACCATATTCGTTACGTACCCTGATTTCTGTAGTACCTTCTGCTGCTGCATCGCCTCGTCTTGTGGTAATAACAACTGCACCGCCGCCTGCCCGGCTACCATATAATGCGGTTGCGGAAGCACCTTTTACAACTTCCATATTTTCTACATCATCCATATTGATATCAGCAAGGTTACCTTCCATCAATACTCCGTCAAGTATGATAAGTGGACTTTGGCCACTCATAATAGAAGTAGAACCTCTCAGGCGCATACTTGCCGCCTGCCCGGGGTTGCCACTGGCTGAGATTATAGAAGCACCACTTACTTGACCTTGAAGTGCTGTAGAAATATCTGAGGAAGGAACAGCTTGGAGTCGATCTCTTCCAACACTTGTTACCGATATACTCATTTTGTCTCGTGGAGTCTCCCCGGCAACACCTGCTGTGACAATTACTTCCTCAAGTGCAACTAGTTCAGGTACCAATTCTACATCAATAACAGAACGACCCTCAACAGGCATCTCTTCTGTTACCATGCCTATAAATGAAAATTCTAACACAGCATCTTCGGGAACATTTTGAAGTTCATAATTTCCGTCGACATCGGTAGTAGTACCTATTGTAGTACCTTCAATTACAACCGAAACCCCCGGAAGTGTGTTTCCGTCGGTGGCATCTGTAACTGTACCTGTTACTGTGATTTCCTGTCCTAATGCTTTTGTGCCAAGCATTGTGAACAGCATTAATCCTAAAATAACAATTCGCTTCATTTTGATTTGTTTTAGTTAGTAATTAATTTTTACTTTTTGTTTTAATTCAATTTAATTTAAAATATATCCTTTCTGCCGGATATATTTTGGTTTTGCTAATCTTTT
>Ga0207421_10001801_pt1 | contig 27265 bp, 32 predicted proteins | sample SodLakKL_010_SED_4_FD_187542 | JGI IMG/M metagenome (GOLD analysis project Ga0207421, IMG submission 187542) | Alkaline sediment microbial communities from Lake Tanatar, Kulunda Steppe, Russia - 8KL_010_SED (SPAdes) (version 2) | ecosystem: Environmental > Aquatic > Non-marine Saline and...
GGTACTTAACGCTATCGAAATATGCATGGGGATACAAGAAGCTGAGGAGGAGATAAAAAACCTTAACAGAGAAAAGGAAGACCTATGGGACGAGCTTAAGGAAACTGCTATGAATAACCATTTGGTACGTCAACAACTCCATGAAAGGTTAGCCGAGATTGAGGATGAGCTTCACGCTACTACCTGTTTTAGGAACGGCAAGGAAGATAGACTTAAGGAGGTGTTATAATGGTAGACTTGAACCAGTTCTACGAATGGCAAAAGCAAGATCGTTACCGGTCAGTGAGTATTGAAATCGGTAATCCCAACGACAATACCCACTTTAGGGTATGGGTGTATGATTTCCGATTGGGCGTAGGTCAGAGTGTTAATTCCGTGGAAGAGATTGACTTGGAAAGTAAACTTAAGGAACGTGAGTATGAACGTTACTTGAGTTTGAAACAGAAGTTCGAGGAGGGAGTTTAAATGAAGGACAGTGCATTGGAGGCGGCTAGATTCGTCAATGAAATCCAAGAGGATATTGAGGTTGAACAATATTGCTCCATACCGGACCCGGCAGTAAGCTGGGTCTGGTTGGTATTCGTAAAGCAGGGGAAAGAGGAACGAGCTTATATCGTTTATTTGGACGATCAAGACCTTGAGGAAGTGGGTTTGGAAGGTGCTAAAAACTTTGGACCAATAGAATGGAGGGATTTGAAATGAAACAAGATTTATGGGAACAAGAATGGACCATCACAGAGGTAGTCGAACAACTGCTAGGCTGGGGCAATGGTTCCGGTGAGGAGTTTATGGAATGGTTAACGGAAAGTCAATTAACTCAGGAAAAGGCCCAGGAGATATTTGAATACTTGGACCTTGCTACTCGGATGTCTAATAAGTTGGAACAGGAAGCTGATGAATACCGCAGAGCTAAAGGTTTAATAGAATAAGGAGGTAGTATTAATTGGCTGAGTTAAAAGAATTAGCAGAGGCTTGGATCTCGTCAGATTTGTTGGTTCCGAAAACGGTACTGGGCACTGTTTTGTTGGTGTGGTTATTCGCAGTCGTGCACATGTTATATTGTGGATTGTCATGGCTGAGAAAAAATTTAATAAAAGCGTTTACAAGGGTTAAAAAATGGTATATAATATAATCAAAGGATATTATATTATATTATAAAGGAGGTGATGGTTTGAGGACGTTTTATGGACCCCGTTGTTCCTGTGGATGTGAAATTTGGAAGTTGATGGTGGTTGGTCAACTTATAAATGAATGTGAATGTTTTAACTGTGGGTATCCGGGGACCATCTTAAAATTCTTACATTGTCATAAAATTAAATGGAAGGAGGAGTAGTTAAATGAGGGTTGAAGTTGTTTGGTATGATGAGGAAGGTAACAAGACAAACAGTAAGGTGTTTAACTCCCTTTTGTTCGGAGGCGATTCGGAGGAGGATGGACATTGTGCCGGGTTAGTTGGGACCTATAGCTTAATCGATTTGGTTTTATTGAAAGCAGCTATAGACGGAGCCTATGCTGAGAACTTTAAACAGGGCATGGAAAGAGCAAACAACGATTTTGAGGAAGGAGGCAATTCGGGTGAAGGTGAACATTGATTTAACCGAAGAGGAATGCATGGCGTTGGAAAGCCTATTGGAAGACGGGATAGAAGAACTGATGGAGGAAGTAACCGAGTTAGATCTCCATCAAGACGAAATAGCAGAACTAGTCCATATTGCTAAAACTCTTAGAGACGTATCTAATAAGCTTACTAATGCAGCGGAAGAAAGGGGGTTGTACGGAAAAAAGGTAAATAAGATTATCGTAGATGAGTTTGCAACTTGCTGCGAGGATGAGGAGAAAGAATATTTAACCCAGAGCCAGCTAAAAGGGTTAATGGCTATACTTAGAAGTAAAGGCTGTTATGATGTTTTCTTCTCCGGTAATTCCTTAGTAGCTAAGAGCTTCTATGATAAACACCACAAACTAAGGTCGGCGGTGTTTGAAACTATGGAAGATGTGGAGGCGTTTTTAGGAGTTAGAGCAGTAGGAATACTCCGTGAACACGGATAAGAAAGGGGGTGAAACTGTGGATGAAAGGATATACGATATGTCTAAGTCTGAGTTGGAGGAGTGGATAAGTAATATGTCTATACAAGCACAGAAAGCGGAGGAGGGGATACGTAAGATGTCACAGGAATCGGAAAGGAGGGATAAAATGTTTAGTCTCGAAGAAAAGATTATGGCTAGTATCGAAGACACTTTGCAGGAGTATGTATATGAAGAGGTCAAAAACCGTGTTAACCCAGACGCAATAGGAGAAGAAGTAGCACAATCTGTTAATTTATTACACATAATGGACGGTTTAGTATACGAAGTAGAGCAGGAGATAATCCAACGGATAATAAATAACGTGGAAAGAAATTATACCAGCGATGATTTCCCGGTTCAAGAGATTGCCGAACGGTTGTTGGAGGAGTAAAGAATTTCCTAGAGTCTTTCCCATTTACAAGAAGTAACCTTTGTTATATAATATAATCAAAGGTAAACTAAAAGAAAGGAGGGTAATCCAATGGCTAAAGGTAAAAAGAAGCAAGAAGAATTACAAGAGGCTGAAGCGAATGAAGAGGAGGAAGTCCAGGAAGAGGAAACTCCGAAGAAGGGTAAGGCCAAGAAAGGTAATGAAAGCAAGATGGTTACCATTAAAGAATTGGCTGAGGAATTTGGGGTTGAGGCTAAGGACGTTCGGGCTTTTATTCGTAGCCTAGGTATTAAAGCACCGCCTACCGGCGAAGCTGGATTTGGTCCCAAAGCTAAGTATGAATGGGCTTCCAATTCCAAGGAACTGGCTAAGATTCGTAAGGCCTGGAAAGACATTCACTCCGATTAATGGAGAGAGTGAGCTAGAAAATGGGGAGCTTCTTAACCGAGGCTCCCTTTTTCTATGGGAAAGAAGGGGGAGTCCGGTGAATAGGTTATATGATTACGACTTGGAAGAAGAGCAAAGAAGAATTGAACTGCATGAAAAGGGGTATACTGATGGGCAGGCAGCTAAAGCGTTGGGGATGAAGTACCGCACTTATTATGGTTGGAGAGTTAGTAGAGGACTTCCACAAAATAAAGAAACTGGAGATACGCGTCTTAGAGAAGCTGGTATGTCTAGGATGGATATTCCTAACTTTATTGCTGAGATTAGGGGAATGGGAGTTTCCCAGAAAGAACTTACTTACGAGCTAGGAGTAAGTTGGGCTGCCTTATATTATTGGTATACAAATAAATCAGTACCCCATGATCCGGGGTTTGTAAGAGACATGCTTAAGGACGTTAAGAAAAAATATGAAAGGGGGGAATAAGAATGGCTGAAAAGAAATTCTGGGACGAGGAAAGGGAAGTTGAACGTGTAGACAAAGGCGGTAATTCTTTCTACATTGCTCGTGTGGTAAAGAGAAACGGGGAAGAGTTCGGGGAAGTAAGACAGTGGTTCACTGATAAGGACGGTAACGAGAGGCCCACGAAGAAGGGCTTAGTAATACCTCAGGAAAGCTTGAGCGACGTACGAGCTATGCTTGACATGATTATGGATGAATTGGGGGTGGAATAATGGGGGTAGTAATTGATTGCAGGAACTGTAAAATAACAGAGATGTGCAAATATTCTGATGAATTGACGCACTTAAAAAGTTCGATCGATGGGTTACTGGGGGATGTTTCTTATGACCATATCCCTGTGGTGAAAGGAATTGAGGCTGATATTTCAATTTCGTGTACCTATTACCAGGATAATGATTCTATAAGAGAACCACAATACAGAGTGGAGGAGGGTTGTAAATGAAAGAGAGAATTTTAATAGTCTTAGACGGTAAGGATTACAAGGACCTTTCTAAGGCACTGGAGGGGCATGATATTAAGTCTGCCTTACAAATGTCTGAAACTATCCCGGAGTTTGGAGCGGGTATAGTACTAAACTCGGATGAATACAGAGGGAGAATATTCTCCGCGGAAAAGTTACTCGGTGTTACTGTGATGGGCGGTAACTCAAACATCATAGTTCAAGGCGATTTGTCTAAAGACGAGTTCTTGGATTTATTCTTGGGGTTAGCATCTTACCTGATAGGAGTTTACATTAAACACTTTCAGGTTAGTAAGGAGGAGGCTATTCCCTGGTTTAAGGAATTGTTTGCAGCATTAGTTGAACGTGTAGATGGAGAATAATTTTACAAGGGGTAAAAAATGGTATATAATATAATCAAACGATATTATATTATATTATACTGAAAGGAGGTGAGAATATTGGCGGATCAATCAGAGGTTATTTTAGCTTTGGCTGAAGAAATGAGACCACAGCTAGCACCACAGTTTGGGGAATATGAAGTAGAACTTAGAGATGCTATTAATGCTACCGTAAATCTTAAGACTGAGAAAGGGGAGACATTTGTACTCACTATCTACGGTAACCACGTACTATTAGTACCAGAGGAAGAATATGTGGATGACAGGGTTCCGACCTTAGTTGAACAGGTTATCAGTAAACACTTGGATGCTATTAGTAAATCAACAAACAGTATATCCCAAGAGATAGGATGGGAGGCTACTTGGACCGTGGCTATCAAGAAGCCTGATACTGGTAGATGGTTCATAATAGACCCAGGTGAAGATGGTATAGTTTCCATAATACCAGAGGATATGTACGGGATGTAAAGAATTTTACACATTTACAATTATTGTGCAATGTAATATAATTAACCATATAATTAAATTATGGAAATGGGGAGGATAGAACGTGGACAAAGACCAGGTAAAGAAGGAGCAAAGAAAGGAGGTAAATCGAATAAAGGAAGCTCCTTACACAGACCTAGAAAAACATCCCTACGGTCCTTTTAGAATGTCTCCCTATGAACACCAAAAGAAGGCGGCACTTATCGGAGCAACTCTCGATTCAAGTGCCTTTCTTATGGAGCAAGGTACAGGAAAAACTCTGGCTGCTTTAATATCCACACAGATTAGATGGAGAAGGGAGGAGGTTGACAGAGTATTAATAATAGCTCCGAAGTCTGTGTTAGGAGTATGGGAAGAAGCTATCCTGGAGACAGGAGTACTAGCACAATACAAAATATTAGACGGGAAGATAGAAGATAGGAAGGAGATGATAGAAGGTCCATGGAAAGAGTGGGGGTTTCAGACTCTAATAGTGAATTACGATGCTTTGATATATTTGGAGCAGGAACTATTACGATGGAGCCCCGATTTGGTTATCTTAGATGAAAGCCAGAAGGTCAAAAACGTTAAGGCTAAAAGATCTAAGGTATGCCATAGGTTAGGGAACCGGGCTCAGTACCGAATGATATTGACTGGGACCCCTGACCCCAATTCTCCATTGGACTACTTTTCACAGTACAAGTTCCTAGATCCTACCATATTCGGTAAGAACTATACTAGGTTCCAGAAGCATTACGCTAAGTGGGGAGGATACGGAAACTATCAAGTGGTTAGGTACAAGAACCAAAAGGAGCTATCTAAGAAAGTACATTCCGTAGCCTATAGAATAACCCTGGACGAAGCGGTAGACTTACCGGAAGAAATTATGCAATCTAGGTATTGTGAATTGGAACCCCAGACCAGGAGGTTATATGATAAGATTGATAAGAAAGGAATCATAGACTTCCTGGGAGGGGAACCTTCCTTAGCCGAACTACAAATCACAGCTCTAGGAAAAGCACAGCAAATAGCTGGGGGATTTCTTAAGAGGGACGACGGAACAGTGGTTCATGTAGGCAATGAAAAACTAAATGCTGTGGAGGAGTTTCTTGAAGACTATCCGAAGGATAAAAAGGTGGTGATATTTGCCCGGTATAAAGAGGAAGTTAAAGCCTTGAGTAAACTCATGAAAAGTATGGGTAGAACCTCAGAAATTATTTGGGGAGGAACTAAAGGTAAAGACCGGGATGTAATCAGGAGAAAGTTTCAAAGTGAAAAGGACCCTGCAGTATTAATATTGCAGCTTCAAACAGGGGGATTAGGAATAACGTTAACAGCAGCTAGTTTGGGGTTGTTTTATTCGGTGGGGTTCAGCCGAGAAGATTATGACCAGGCTAAACGTAGACTTAGAAGGATAGGTCAGAAGGAGAAGGTAACACTCGTACATTTTATTGCCAAAGATACTTATGATGAGGATGTATATATGAGTATCAAGTATAAGGAAAGTTTATCTAAACTAATCTTAGATAGAATGATCAAGAGAGGAGGTGAAGAGATGGCCAAAAAGAAACCCACAAATGACAACTTAGAATATCAACAAAGGTTAGAACGCCTTAAGCAGGAGCTTGAGGGTAAGGTAGAAACTGGGCCTGAGCCTAAGCCCAAGAAAACTAAAACTAAGAAAGGAGATGTTAAGGTGTCTAAGAAAGAAAAGCAAGTAAGTGAGGTAAACGAAGGAATCAACGGAGACGTTATCACAGCAAAAGAATTGGCGGATGAGTTGGGGGTTACATCACAAAAGCTGAGGGCTAAGTTAAGAGAGGAAGGTATTGAAAAGCCCTCTGGTCGTTGGGAATGGCCGCATGACCACCCTGACCTGAAGAAAATCCGTGCTCTTTATACCGGAGAAGAAGTAGAGGAAGAAGACGAAGAGGAAGAAGTCGAAGAGAAGGACTTGTCTCAAATGAAAAAGTCCGAGCTCAAGGAATTGTGCAAGGAGCAGGGGATTGAAGTTCCTAAGAAAGCCAGTAAGGAAGACCTCATCGAACTGCTCGAATCAGAAGAGGATGAAGAAGACGAAGAAGAGGAAGAAGACGAGGATGAAGAAGAGGGAGAGGACAACTACGAAGACATGAAAAAATCCGAGCTCAAGAAATTATGTGAAGAGGCAGATATTGACGTACCCAAGAAGGCTTCTAAAGAAGACCTGATTGAATTACTTAGAGCAGAAGACGAAGAGGAAGAAGACGAGGATGAGGACGAAGAAGATGAAGAATTTGAGGATGAGGACGAAGATGAGGAGTTCGATTATGAAGACCTCAACCTGAAGGAACTGAAAGAACTATGCAAGGAACGGGAGATTGAAATACCCAAGAAAGCTAAGAAGGGTAAGCTGGTAGAACTTCTTATGGAAGACGACAACGAAGATGACGATGAGTAAAATATAATGGGGCGGGCCTTATACATGGGTCCGCCCGGTTTTACCGGAGGAAGATATGAACAGAAAATTCAAGAATAATTTCTGGAAGAAAGTTAAAATACCTAAAGACCCCAACGCTTGTTGGGAATGGAAGGGTGCTAAAACTAGCCGGGGTTATGGTAAGGTATTTAACAAAGGTAAAACCTTAAGTGCACACCGAGTATCGTATAGAATAATGGTAGGAAGAATACCTAAAGGGGGTTATATATGCCACAAATGTGACAATAGAGGATGTGTTAACCCGGAACACCTAGAGCTAGGGGATAGAAACAAGAATGTAAAAGATGCTGTGGAAAGGGGGTTAATGAAAAGCAAAGGAAGACTAACTGAAACAGCTAGAAACTATATCAGAGAGAATCCGTATGGATTATCACAGAGAAAATTAGCTGAGGTATATGGAGTATCTCAAGCTAAGATAAGTAAGATAGTTAGGGAGGGAGAAACTAATGATAATCGTAGAGGGAATGGACAACACGGGTAAAACTACCTTGGTTCGTAAGCTGACTTCGATGTTGCCTTTGAAGAAGTATAAGTCTCCTGGGCCTGACATTGGGGAAGCCGAACAGATTGAATGGGTCAGAGATCGTTTAGAAGACCCGGATGAATGGGTAATTTTTGACAGGTTCCCATTGATTTCCGAGCCTATATATGGGGGACATATTAGAGGTTACCACAACTTCGAAGATCCTAGTAAGCAGTACCTGTACGATATGTTCAAAGATAAGAATCCTTTAATAATATACTGCAGACCTCCTCGTGATAAGATATTGTCCTTCGAGGATGGTAGGATTCAGATGGACGGGGTTAAAGCAAAAGGGTCTATACTTCTTAATGAATATGATAGGATGATGACAGACTTTGAGGGGGAAACTGGCATTAGAGTATATGACTATACGGGGGACACCGTAGATTCAATTTACCTAGAAGTATGTGAATATCTTGGAATAAAAAAGGAGGATGATTAAATGGTTAACATTCACGACGTCGACAAGAGCATGTTGCCGGAAGGTGATAGGCTTAAAGCTATGTTCGACCGGCAAAGAGAATTGATGGAGAAGTACCACCATATTGAAAAAGAAAGCGGGCTTCTCCAAACTGAGGATGTTCCGGTAGATATCAACGATAAGTTTGGACAGGCAAGACTAAAGGACTTTGCTTGGAGGATAACCGAGGAATTGGGCGAAGCTATGGAAGCTAAAGCAGAACCGGAAATTCCTGGCCATGCTGAAGAAGAACTTGCTGACGCTTTACATTTCCTGATTGAGTTTACTATACTGGCGGGTAAAGGCTTTGACAGCGACGATAACTTGATGGAAGAGTTTGAAAGTGGACACGAAGAGGATGGGGATAAATTGGATGAGATATACAATGAGGCTTTAAAACATTATGCCGAGAAAGAAGGATCTAAGCTAACAGAGAATATGGTGGCACTGACTATAAGATATTTATCCCAAGCTTGCAATTGCTTAAAGAATAAGCCGTGGAAGCAATCACACATGTTAACAGATATTCCTCGTTTCTACGATAACCTTAAGATGACGTGGATTACATTCATGGGTGTATGTCTATCCATGGGGATGAACTCCTCAGAACTGCATAAACTTTACTTCGGTAAGTCTGATGTCAATAAGTTCAGGCAAAGGAGCAATTACTAATGGGTAACAATATTACCGCAGAGTGGATTAGGATGGTGGAGAACTCGGTAATGTCTCATCCTTCTTCCGCTTACGCCCAAGAAAGAAAGTTCATGGAGGGTGTGGTATTTACTTTTCCCGGGGAAGTATGGGCAAAAGGATTAGGCCACACTCTTCCAGACTTGGGCTATTCCCAAGCGGGGAGTAAGATGAAGCAATTAACCCGGGATTATTACAACGAGGAATCAGTTAATGAAGCTAAGAAAATTATTAAAGGACGGAAAAAACAGTCCGTTACGTCCATAGGAATCTCCACTCTAGGAGCCAAAAAGAATAACTCACAAGGACATTGCATTCGTTCTATAACGGTAAATTATTTTGAGGATAAAGTAACGCCAAACAAACGACCTAGATTCACGGTAGATCTATTATATAGGTCTACAGAGTTGCTAAGAAAATTCGCAGCAGACTTGATATTCTTACACGATATAATGATACCCGATATTATAGAGGGTAATCCTTGGGGGTATGAGGCTCCGGATGAGATAAGGTTCTATTTCTCTTCCTGCTTCTTCAGCGGACTGTTTATCCCGGTGTTTTTCCAGTTCACAGATCCTGTGGAGTTTATGAAAGAATTGAAACAAAAGCACGGGGATACGGTATTTTATCGGAGGTGTTTGTTCAGAACTAAATCCATGCTTGAAAGAGATTTTTCACACTATAGTTTTAGAAGCAGAAGAAATATGCAAGAGTTATCACAAAAACTATTTAAAGAAGGGAGGATAGACAAGAAAAGGTTAGAAAAACATTTACCAGCATTGGAGGTGTAACGATGAGAATCTACAGAAACTTTAAGGAAGCACACAGCGAAATTGAAAGGGATCTTGCGGAGATGGGTATACGGGTTCATCCACATAGTTACCAGGACAAAATAATCAAAGATGATCCCGACTTTGAAACGTTGGAGTTACAGAATTATATTTACATGGTAACTCAACCCGACCCGGCAGACCTTAACCCCGTCCAGCCTTGGGCAGACGCGGAATTTGAAGAAAGGGTTTCTCGGTCTCCTCTAAACCCGGGAGAAGCTTGGAAACTTAGAAGAGAAGTATGGGATGATTTTATCCAGGAGAATGGAAGGTTTGCATACACCTACGCTGAGAGGTTTGCACATCAGTTAGACTTATTCGTGAAGGAAGCTCGTAAAAACTTGGATAGTCGGCAGTTATTCCTGTCAATGTGGGACCCTAAAACAGACCCATACTACCTTGGAGGAGCTGCCAGAGTTCCTTGTACCTTGGGTTATTTATTCCAGGTTAGAGGAGGGCAGCTTAATATTACCTATATGATGAGGTCTTGCGACTGGGTAACACATTTCCAGAACGACGTATACCTAGCCCACAGACTTCAAAGGTGGTTTGCCTCCGAGATCAACGTTCCAGTAGGAAGCTTTACCCATATGATTACCAGTCTCCACGTATTCCAGAAAGATGTGAAGGGGGTATTTTAATGGAGGAGAGATTATCTCGAGATGAAATGTACATGCAAGTAGCGGAGATATTAGCTAAACGTGGAACATGTAATCGGGCGGAAGTAGGAGCAGTAATAGTAAGAGGAGGAAGAATAATATCTACAGGATATGTGGGGGCCCCTTCGGGGTTTCCCCACTGCCTAGATATTGGATGTAAGGAGGAAAGTGGAGGTTGTATAAGAACAGTCCATGCCGAAGCTAATGCTATAGCTTTCGCTGCTAGAGAAGGTATATCTGTTAGATGCGGGACTTTATACACTACCCTAGCTCCTTGCTTAAACTGTGCTAGGCTTATCATTAATGCAGGTATAGAGTCACTAGTATTCAGAGACCCTTATCGGGATTTAGAAGGAATTAGAGAACTAGTAAGAGCGGGATTAGAGATATTAAGGTTTGATGCTTGGGGTAGATTAATAAGATTTTTTCCACACTTCCCGGGTTATGAGGATATATGTATTTACTGTGAAAGTCCTACAACATGGGGCGGGGTTGAGGATGTAGTTTGGAAGAAATGCCGCAGGTGTGGAAGAAGACAACCCCATGAATAGGAGGTGGTAGGATTGAAAGGAAATCCCGACTGCACAGAATGCGGATTGCATAGATCAGCACAGGCAGTATGTTTAATGGGGAGAGGGCCTGTTCCGGGAGAGGTAATGATAGTAGGAGAGGCTCCGGGGTTTAGGGAAGACGATATAGGAAAACCCTTTGCCGGAGACGCAGGAAACATGCTAGATACTATGTTATCAGAGGTAGACCTTAGTCGAGAAGATTGCTATATTACTAACGTATGTAAATGTAGGCCTCCTGATAATAGAACTCCCAAATCCGGGGAGGTCAAAGCATGTAAACCTTATTTACTTAAAGAGTTTAACAAGGTAAAACCTAAGTATGTTTTACTGCTAGGAGCTACCGCTTTAAAAGGGGTTATAGGTAAGGGGAAAATAACGGAGGACCACGGAACTGTGATAGAAAAGGAAGGAGTATATTACCTACCCACCTTCCATCCGGCGGCTGCTATGAGGGATCCTAATAAACTTCCTAGTATTAAAGGGGATATAGCTAGGTTCTCTGGTCTTGTTAAAAGCGGAAGCCCTCCTAAGCCGCCGGAAACTAAGTATGAAGTAATAAGAAACTTCGAAGACTTCAACAGGTGTGTATCATACATAGAGAAACAGAAGTATATAGCTTTTGACCTGGAAACTTCCCAGTTAAGTAGAAAAGGGGGAGGGGATTCTTACGTTAATTGTATAGCTCTTGGGACGTCAGGTAAGCAATACGTTCTTCCCTTAGAGTCCGAGCAATTATGGGACCACTCTATACAGACAGAGATGTTAAGTATTATGTCGGAGGCTTTAGGAGGTAAAGTAGTTGTAGCTCACAACGGGAAGTTTGATAACTTATGGCTGAGAGAAAAATATGGAGTAAGGTTTCCTTTATCCTTTGACACTATGTTAGCTTCACACCTGTTAGACGAGAATACTCCTAATGGTTTGAAATATCTAGCTAAGGTAAAGTTCGGAGCTCCTGATTACGATATATCCAAGGAGTCAAAACAAGGTAAAGGTTCTTTAGAGGAATTGTATAAGTACAATGCTATGGATATATATTATACTGCCAAGCTATACAAACTATTTAAGAAGGAGTTGAAAGAAGACGGAGCTTTATATAAGGTATTTAAGTATATATCCATGGGTATGTCTGATGTATATGAAGACGCTGAATTTGAAGGTATAGTATTAGACACCGAACAAATGCAAGAAGTGGAAAGAGAATTGAGGTCCAATATAAACAAGGTTAAGAGGAAACTAGCTAAGTATACTAAGAAAAAGGATGTTAATTGGAACTCTCCACAACAAGTTGCTGAAGTATTATTTAAAGAATGGGGGTTGCAGCCAATAGATTATACGGATACTGGAGCACCGTCTACCGAAGAGAGCTTATTGAAAAGGCTAAGTAAAGAACACAAAGGTGTGGAACTGTTATTAGAATATCGTGGTTATGCTAAGCAGTTATCCTCATTCATCGAAGGTTGGAGGAAGAGAATGGACGGAGGTAGAATATTCCCCAGCTATAAAATACATGGTACAGTAACAGGAAGACCCTCATGTACTGACCCTAACTTACAACAGGTTCCTCGTGACCCTAAGATTAGGTCGCTAATCACAGCCCCTCCGGGGTGGGTATTTGTGGAAGCGGACCACAGCCAGATAGAATTAAGAGTTACTGCTATGATGTCTGGAGATAGGACTATGAAGTTTGTATATCAAACTGGAGGTGATATTCACAGAGAAACCGCTCAAACGGTAATGAGCAAACAAGAGATAGATGCTGATGAAAGGAAGAAGGCTAAAGCAGTTAACTTTGGGTTTATTTATGGAATGGGTGCTCCTAAGTTTCAAGACTATGCAAGAGATAAGTATGGAATGGATTTCACACTAAACCAATGTAAAGCTTTCAGAACTAGATACTTTGAAAAGTATGCAGACTTACCCAAATGGCACGAGAAGCAGAGAAAAATAGCTAGAGCCTTCGGACAAGTTAGAACTTACACGGGGAGAATAAGGCACCTACCGGAGATACATTCCTCGGATAAGGGGAAAAGGGCGGAGGCTGAAAGGCAGTCCATCAACTCTCCGGTTCAAGGATTCGCAGCTGAAGTTACATTGATGGGAGCTATAGAGGTTAGTAAAAGGTTCTCATGGGAGGACGAGGTGAGAGTAGTAGGGACAGTTCATGACGCCATACTGATGTACATCAAAGAGGAAAAACTACACGATTTAGCTCCACAAATAGCCGAAGCCATGGAACACCCAAGCCTATTTGATAAGTTTAAACTAGATCTTCCGGTTCCACTTAAGGCTGAGCTTAAGGCTGGACCCTGGGGTAAGGGGGAGGATATAATATAAAAGACTTTTGTTAACGTGAAGTTATTTACAAATGGTATTTTAAGTGATATAATTAAATTATTCAAAAAATAAAAAAATAAAAAGGAGGTGAAGAGGTGTCCATAAGAATATCTAACGCGAGGGTTAAATCATGGAGAAGATGTAGGTGCTTACATTATTATAAGTATGTACTGGATATTGAAAAGAAGAAGCCTTCTAGACCGTTAGTAATGGGGAAGATGATACACGCTTTGAAGGAAGCTATAATTGAAGGAGTTCCTTTAAGGAAAGCTTTGAAGCCTTTTAAAAAGGAATATGAAAAGATGTTCCTCGAAGAGAAAGAAGAATATGGAGACATAATAAATGACGTATACGAGATAATGGCTAACTACAAAGACTATTATAGCGACGAAGAATTAGAATATGTGGAGATAGACGGAAAGAAATCTGAGCACCATTTTATAGTTCCTCTCAACTCAGATATAAACCTAGAGTTTGTGATAGACGCTATAGCTGAAGACCCCCAAGGAAGAAAGTGGATTCAAGAAACCAAAAGCTTTAAGAAAATGCCTAAGGAGGAGGTGAGATTCACAGATTTACAAACCACTATATATTATGAGGGGTTGAAGATACTAGGATATGACGTACACGGGATAATATGGGACTATATTAGAAGTAAACCTCCGGCAGTTCCAGACGAACTTAAGGATGGAGGACTTAGCAAACGTAAAAACATAGACACTACTTACGCTGTATACCTTAACGAGATAATAGATAGAGGACTAGACCCCAATGATTATGCAGATATATTGGAGGGATTAGTAGGAAGGGAGGATCAATTCTTCCGTAGAATTTATATGCCCCCTCCGGATACTATAGTTAAACCTTTATTAAAAGACCTGATGGAGACAGCATACGAGATATCTTACCTAGGAGATAGCAAAATCCGGTCATTAACATGGGAATGTTCTCGGTGTGATTATTACTCTTTATGTCAAGCAGAGCTGAGGGGATTAGACACTGAGTATATCATCAAGTCAGAATACAAAGAAAGGGGGAACAGAAATGGCAACGAAAAAGAAGAAGAGCTCGAGTAAACCGAAGACTCCTAATACCGATTATTCACAGGTATTAGATAAGATAGTCTCGGTTGATGAAAAAGAGTTTAACATTAGTATGTTGTTAGTTGGAAGGTCAGGAACAGGTAAAACCACAATGGCCTGTACTTTTCCTAAGCCTATACTTATGTTAGACTTTAAAGACGAAGGAACAGACAGCGTAAAAGATTGGGGAGAAGACGTAAAAGTATTGGAAGTAGACCACTGGGATGAGGTAGAACAAATCTACTGGTACTTGAAAGAGGGAGACCATCCTTACAAAACGGTAATATGGGACACAATTACGCAAGCACAGGATATAGTATTAAAGAAAGTATTGGAAGATTCAGGTAAGGAATGGGGAGTCTTAATACAAAGGCAAGATTGGGGAGCTGCTTCAGGGCTCATGAAAACCTGGTTCCTTAACTACCGAGACCTTCCAATGAATTTCGTGATAACGGCACAGGAAAGGGTGCATGATTCGGACGAAGAGGATGAGGATCAATTAGACCCGGTAGTAGGTCCCCGGGTAATGCCGTCAGTGGCGGGTACTATTAACCCGGGGGTTAAGGCAATAGGTTATACTTTTATAAAGGAGGTGACAAAGAGGGTAGACGGTAAGCTACACAAAGAACCCCAGTTTTGTATGAGACTGGGACCACACGCTTACTACATTACTAAGGTTAGAAGGCCTAAGAATAAGGGTACAACTCCTGAGTATCTTGTTGACCCGGACTACGATAAATTGGTTCAGGTTATGAAGGGAGAATATCAGGAGGAGAAACCTAAAAAGAAGAAAAAATCTAAGAAAGGATAGGTGATTTAGTATGGCAAAGAAGGGTAAAAAGAAAGGCCGGGTAGTTAGCATTGATTTCACAGGTGTGAAGTCCGGAGGCGGTGGCGGAGACAAAATACCAGAAGGTGAATACCTGGTAACGGTTAAAGAGGTTAACGAAGAGGTCAGTGAAAAGAGTGGTAAGCCTTACTTAAATTGGGTATTAGAGATAGCTGAGGGTAAGTACGCCGGTAAAAGGCTCTATCACATAACCTCTTTACAGCCTCAGGCCTTGTTTAATTTAAGAAACACTCTCGAGGCTGCCGGGGTAGAAGTACCGGAGGAACTGGTAGACGTGAATTTGGATGATTTAATAGACAGAGTATTAGGTGTATCAGTAGAGCATGAGGAATACCAGGGTAAGAAGAAGAGTAAAGTCGTAGATACTTTCGCTCCGGAGGATATGGAAGGAGACGATGATGACGACGAGGAAGAGGATGAAGACGATGAAGATGAGGACGACGAGGAAGAGGAAGATGAAGACGAGGAGGATTATGACGAAATGGATTTAGCAGACCTCAAGAAATTGTGCAAGGAACGAGGACTTAAGGTTCCTAAGAAAGCCAAGAAGAACCAGCTAGTAGAAATGCTAGAAGACGACGACGAGGAGGACGAGTAAAATGTCCGAAGCTAGCCTCCAGAAAAAAGTTATGAAACGGTTGAAGAAAGAAGTAGGAGGCTGGTGGGTAAAAATGCACGGGGGGCCCTTTCAAAGCAGGGGGCTCCCCGACATTATAGGATGTGTTAAAGGCAAGTTCATAGGCGTGGAACTCAAAGTTCCGGGCAACAAGCCTACAGAATTACAAGAAGCTGTGATAGATAAAATAAACAAAGAGGGAGAAGCTTTAGCTTTTTGGTCGGATAACGCTGACCACATAATTAAAACTATAAAAGAATACATAGGAGAGGAGGATAAACATGAGTCTACACGAAAGGTTAGCACAAAAGGTAATAAACGCAACCGGTCATAGTATAACTTTTGACGGGGACGGGGAGGTTGCAGCTTTACCATCCACAAAATACATTATATCTTGTAGATCAGTCGAAGAGGAGGTAGATAGAAAAAATGGGATTGCTTTAATACGAAGAAGGTTTGAACCCAAGGAGGAGTCAACTAAAATAATACAAGCCATAGAGGAACTTCATCCGGGCAAGCTAATTATAGGAAGCGTATTAGCCGCACAGGCTTATCCGGGTAAGGTATTCGCTTTAGTACCTGCTTTCGGGTTTGAAAATAAACCCCCTAATAAGAGGAGGGCCGTACCTGACCAGTTAATAACTTTTACAGGATAGGAGGTGTAAACCGTGGGCAAAAAGAAAAGGGATAAAGGGTTGGACCGGTTGTACTCTGTAGCTGAAGCTTCGGAAGAGACGGGCATGAAAACTAACCAGATAATGTATGCTATCAAGATAAAGATAATAGAGCCTAGAAAGGTTGGATGGATATGGGCTTTGACAGAAGACGAAGTAGAAACTCTAAGAGAGTACAAAGAAGAAAAAGACCGGAAGAGCGAAGCTCTCAAAGAATATAAAAAGAAGAAGTAGAGCTTTAGGGAGAGGAGGAACCAAGTATGACTGATACCAGAATACCTGAAGCTCTTGTCAAAATATGGGGAAAGCAATGCAAGAAAGGGGACTATGTATTTTTATCTTTTAGAGACCCTAGCAAGAGTAATCAGGGATCAGGAAGGTGGAAAGATGTAGCTATTTCTTATAATCCAAGCACAATAAAGGATAAGGTAAAAGAATGTATTGATAATAACTCCCCTGATAAGTTGGATGTATATTATTGTCCTCTTCCTTTCACAGAACCTAAGAGGAGAAAGGAATATGTGAAGGGTTCTAAATACCTTTGGAGTGACATGGACGAAGCTGACCCCAACAAGGTGGAGGTAACCCCGACTATATATTGGAGAAGTTCTCCCGGAAGATACCAAGGTTTATGGGAACTGGATAGGTTTATTAAACCGGAACAGGCTGAGGAGCTTAACAGGAACCTAACTTACAGGATAGGGGCAGATAAAGGGGGATGGGATTTAACTCAAGTACTTAGAGTTCCTTATACTACCAACCATAAGTATAAGAACAAACCTAAAGTTGGTCCCTTGAACAAAATCCGAAGGAACCCCTTTAATTTGGATGACCTTAACGAGATGTTGGCAAGCAAACCCGAACCTCCAAAAGAAGAGCCTATGGAGGAGTTAGACCCAATAAAGATATTAGCTAAGTATAAGAAAATAATACCCCGAGCTGTACTTAGCAAACTTACCACACATAATGTGGAGGTGGGTAAAAGGTCAGACGTTATATGGTGGCTAGAACATAAACTTAGAGAGGTTGGGCTAAGCCCGCCAGAGATTTACTCCCTTATTAAATACTCAGCTTGGAATAAATATAAAGGGAGGTCAGACGAAGATGAAAGACTTAAATCAGAGCTAATAAAAATATTAGACAAAGAAGCGGAAGAACCCTCTGCTACACCGGAAGATTTTACCGAGGCAGGGTTGGGTCTTGTGGTAGAAAATTATTCCGAGGTAATGTCTAATCTAAGAACCTTCCCAGGATGGCTGGTAGAAGGTTTTTGGATGAGGAGAAGCCATGGTATTGTGGCTGGTGAGCCTAAGTCATTTAAAAGCGTATTGACCTTGGACCTTGGAGTAAGCGTAGCTTCGGGTAAGCCTTTCTTAAATAAGTTCCCAGTATTAGAAACTGGGCCCGTGTTAATTGTTCAGAACGAGAATGCTGATTGGATAATGAAAGATAGGTTGGAGAAGATTATAACTAACAAGGGGCTGGTGGGGGAGGCTAAGGTTAAAGATAATTCACTCTCCGTTGATTTCCCTCCAGTACTTCCATTGTATTTTATCAATCAGCAGGGGTTTCTGCTTAACGACGAGAATCACCAACGAGTTGTAGAGAAGGTTATGAAGGAAATTAAACCGGTGCTAGTAATGTTTGACCCTCTATACTTAATGTTTGACGGAGATGTCAATTCCGCTAAGGATTTGAACCCTATACTAAATTGGATGTTACACTTGAAGAACGAGTACAATACCGGAGTTATAGCCATCCACCATTGGAATAAAGGAAGCGGCAAGAAAGGGCAAGTAGCTAGGGGAGGACAGAGAATGCTAGGTTCTACCACACTACACGGTTGGGTAGAATCCGCTTGGTATGTCGGCGTAGTAGGAGATGAAGGAAAGGACGAGGAGAACGAAGAGGTTGTAAAAAGCGCCAACAAACCCGTAAATATAGTAATCGACCGCGAATTTCGAGCAGGAGGCACTAGGCCTAAAATAGAGGTTAACATTAAACTTTCTGAAGTAGGAGAACCGGACTATAAAGTAAACGTTAGGAAGCATGTAGGAAAATCACACCTCAGCGCAACTGACGACCTTAAGTTCCAGGTAGTCAATGTATTGGAGGCTTACCAAGGAGCAGTATCTATAAGAAAATTATCCGAAGATACAGGGGCTGGTAGGAAAGCTATAAGGAAGATATTGGATGAATTATCAGAAAGAGGGTCAATCAACCAAACTCATAAAGGAGTTGAATTACTATATAAACCGGAAGAATTTGAGGAGAAGAAAGACGAGGATGGTTAATCCCCGTCTTCTTTCTCTTTTACTATTTCTTGAAGAGTTCCGTACACTATATCTGCTAGTTCTGTTCCTTCAAAGTTTATTCCTTTTTTCTCCAGTCGACTTTCAACTATATTTAATACCTCCACATAAAGCTCCTCATAATCCTCAACCAACTTAAGCATGGTTCTGGCAATATGCCTAGTCTCTCGTTCTGCTAAGTCAATACCAGTTACATTCTCTATTAACTTCTGAACCTTCCTCACTGCATAAGCTATAATAGCTAGTACAACAGTAACCAGCAACCCCACAGACAATTCTACTACTGAATCCATCATAGTTTCTACCAAGGTTATTATCCCTCCTTTAATAATTTAATAATTCCAACGAGCTCTACTGCCCCTGCAATCAACGTGGGTATAGGTATTAGCATACCCAATACCGTCACCGCCAAAGTATTTCTCCGCCAGCTCTCGTTGTTGTGCTATACTCATACCAGGTATACGGAAGTCTGCTGCGTCTCCTACCATATGTCTACTCTGTGAGGCTCCACCCACTGCACTATTATGTGAGGGGCAACGGTAACCGCTGTTGATAATCACAGGTCTACCTACTTCGCTTCTAATGCTTTGTAACCTCTCTAACAATGTGCTGTCCAATTTTACCTGCTGACAACAACTACATTCAAACTCCCTCAACTTAAAATTTTCACTTACCTGTACATCATTCATTTATTTTTCCTCCTTTTTCTCTCGTTTTATTTTTGATAATGCCCATAGTTCGCCGGTAGTAAAAGCAAACCATGCAGTTATTAACGCTGTAGGTTCTACCCCTTTGTTAGCAAATATATAAAGTACAACCCCAGCAAATCCGCAATTAACTAAAACCACTAACATAACTACTAACTTGCTAAACTCCAAACGTTTCACCGCCCTTAAGCAAATATAATGGAAGAAGCAGCCACCAGTAAAGAAGCCAGAGTTATAACCATCATTATCCACCCTCTAGTGTTTGCAATATCTGTATATTCATTACCTTTCTCCATCCTACGTTTTTCTTCTTCTGCTTTCTCAGTTTCTCTAGCCGTCTCTACTCTGGTAATCTTGTTGTTTATCTCTTGTACCTGTTTCATTACTTCTTTTATATCTTGGCTTTGTTCTCTAAGATGTCCGTTCTGCTCTCTTTGCCACTCCTTAGACCCCTTCACATCTTCTTTAATTAGGTCTATGTTCTGTTTTTGTATACACTCGTGGTTTTCTCCCATTTTGAATCCCCCAATCCCTAGAAAATCTCATTTAAATTGCTACCTAACCTAGAACCTCTTAGCCACTCTTCTCTTCCCCAATCTCCTGGACCCGACCAAGTACCCACCTCCTCCCACAGTTTTTTAACATCGTCTAGCTTTACTTTAGGGTCTTTCTTGTCTCCGTATCTATTCCTCCAACTTCTACCTATTCTCTTTTCTACTTGTCTTCGTACTTCTGCCTTAGATTTTACACTTGAATCTGCGGCACCATATCCATAATAATGTTCGAGTACATATAAGGATTGTTTAGCTCTTAGTTCATCCCCCTTTTCTAAATTAACCCATAACCTATCGTAGTACTCTCTAGGCTGTATATTCCTACCAAAGTTATCTACGGGGAAATCAGCCCATTGTGGAGATATTTTCTTTATTACCGCTCTACTATGTCTATTAATATTATTAATTGGAACTCCGGTGAAGTGTCCTGTTACTCCTCCTAGAGTTTCTATCAATTGGATTATCTCAGTTCTCCATCTTAGTTCTCCGTCTCTAGCTCCAGCTTCATATTCATCTCCCCAACGAGAGGACGTCAGTATAGTCCCCCCGAAGAACTGTATAAGCTCGTTCACCGCAGAATAGAAAGGAGGTTCCATAGTTATACCGAATGCTCCTTCTCTATCCACTATAGCTGCCACAGCGTCTATAGCCTGCCCCATTGGGAAAGACCCTATAGCTGTGGTCACAACGTGTGAAGCCATTCTTGTGGGATATGACCACTCGGGTCTCTTATAATCAAATATCCTCCACATCAGTTCGTCTACGAAATACATTCCCAACCCTACTGACAGGAATTTATGGAATAATCCCTTAAGCATTCTTCTTCTAGCTTTTCTTACTTTGTTCATCCTTCTACGGAATTCTCTGCCCCATTCGTCGTCTCCACCCGTAAAGTCTTTAGGGGGTTTACCCGGAGGAGGTGGCGGAGGTTTCCCGTCAGAAGTTCCGTATAACCTCTGAGACTTCTTCATCAAATTGTCATAGGTTTCTTTTCTTCTAGTTCCAGGGGCAGGCTCTTCGGGCCAAGGAGCTCCGTCAGGAGTACCCCACAGCTTTTTACCCTTATCTACTTTATCTCTCCACTTTTTAACTTCTTCTCCCCAGTTTACGTCTGGAGGCATACCGTCCTCGGAGCCCCATGCCTTTCTCATTGCACTCTTATACCTAAACCAATCTCTCCAAGCTGCGTTAAGATTAGTGTTCCTCTGAGTTGAGAAAGGATAAGCTCCTCTGGAGAATAAGTTATGGGACCTATTGATTTCACTTCTAGTATGTATAGTATAAGTAGGCTGCGTTCTATTTACGATTTGCATAGTTCTTCTAGAGACATAATCCAAGAACTCATCACTATCTACTTTAAGGTCTGGTCTATAGCTCTTAGTTTCTTCGTATACTCCTAACCATATAGTACTTACAGCAAACCTGTCCGCTGCTCGAATAGGCTCAGTGAATGAAGATATCATAGGTAACTGTCCAAGGAAGAACCTCTTCATTTCCACAGCTTCTCCAAGTTCTCCCATTTCTCGGTGTATTTTACCCTGGTCTCTCATTCTAGCTTCCGGGTCCCTCTTAGTAAACTCTCTCATAGCCCATTTTCTAGCAGACATGCCTCTTCCCACAGCTTTCCATAAAAATTTCTCATGCTCGAATTCCCCTGCAGCCGTGAATAAAGATAACGGCTGTTTCAGAGTAACTCCTATATTACAACCCAAGATTGAAGTGTGAATTTTACTTAATAATCTTCTACTTAGAGTTTCCAAACTATCCACAGGCTTCATCATATTGCCTTCTAAGTCTCCAATAAAACTCTTGAAGTTCCAGTATAAGTGCATCATATTTCGTTCCGTCATCTCTTGCCTAAACACCGGACTATCTAATAACATCTTAGCCTCTTCTACCGGTTCAACCAAGTTAGCCCACACCGAAGTATCTTTGATGTATTGGTGGAACGTCTTGAAAGCGTCTTGTAGAAGGATAGTCCCTTCTCTTTTCTTGTCTGTCTTGGGCTGTCTTTCCTTGGTAAAGTTCATGTGCTCCAAGCTACGTTGTGCCATGTATCCTCTATTAAGTACAGTTTTATCTAACCTTTTAAGTTCTTCTAAATTACCTCCGAATCCTACTTGTCTTTGTTCTAGTCTTTTATGAAGGTCATCGTATATACCCGTGGGTATAAGAGGCCAGTAATTGTCTTCCACAAACTGATCAAACAACCCCCTTTTTCTTGACACCTCGTTTAGTCTTTCTCTTGTATAAGTATTTATATGTTCGAACATCCTATCGGCTATCTTAGCTGCCTCTGGAGCGTTCCTCTTAAACCATTCCGATATAGAGGTTTGGTCCCTGTAAGATATAGCTACGACTTGTAACTTATCCTCTGCTTCCCTTCTTAGTCCAGACTCAGCTATTGTGCTTCTACCCTTCCAACTTTTACCCATAAGATATAGAGACATAACCTCTGACATATATAAGTAAGGAACAGATCCGTCTGTTAGTATTGGGTTAAGGTCATACAAGTCTGCTCTAAACTTTTCGTCTTTTTCTACTTCTTTGACTGCTTGTTTCCCTATCTTCTCAAACTCGTTTCCTAACTTGTTTTGGAGTTCAGTTACGTCTCCGCCTCGTTTTATCTCTCCTCTACTCAAAGCTTTCTTAGATCTATCCCAAACTCGGGACATAGCTAACTCCAGTGCCCCGGAAGCATTGGCTAGGTAGGGGCTCATCTTTTCTACTTCTTTCTCTTTTCCTTTAGTAAGAGGGGTTATAGCATCTTCTGCTTTGAACATATCTCCGTAGACCCCTTTTTGTCCGTCTGCTATTTTTGTATATAGCCTAGACATATACCCATCGTCCACACCCTCTATAGCCATCATAATGTTCTCTGGGTCTAGTAAACCCGTTCCAGTTTTAGCTATCTCTGATTCTTCCTTAGGACGTTTATCAACTCTAGAGGGTTTAAGATCAATCTTATTTCCTAGGTGGTCATAAGCTTGAACCTGTGCTTCATCCATAACTGCGTGATGTCTTTGTATGTTCCTTATAAGTTCGTGGTTCTGGGCACTTAATATTTCTTTCATTCTTCTTCGTTGGTGTAAATTCTTCTTGAACCTGTCTGTTTCTATAACTTTTATGGCTGCTTGTAGGGTATTAATCACATCTTCAAAATCCATTTTCCCCAAAGGTACTTTATCTAATTCGCTGACAGCACTTAACAATTGAGGAGAAACATAATGTATTCCTAATTTATCCGCTGCTTGTTCTGGATTCTTAAGTACTTCCTTCGTTATAGGATGGTTAACCTCAGTTTCAAAGTAATCTACCATGTTCCTTTTCTTCTGTAGCTTCTTCTCTGATTTATATAATTTCTTCCAGTCTAGTCCCCTAAGTAGTTCGTCTAAAGCCTCTTTATACTTGGGCTCTAAATATTTTCCATCTCCGGTTTCTCTATACCTTTTCTTTAGCAACTTGACTAAATCATTAATAGCTTTAACCTGGTCTCTAGTAAATTTCTTAAATTCTCTAGGACTCTGGTTAGCATGTTCCCAAAGCTCATCGTATACTTCAGAGCTAAGGTTTTGTATTCTTAAAGTTAATGCTTCCCACATCTGCTCGGGACCTAAGTTGAAGTCCACATATTTAGCTATCACATCATGCTGAGCTTTATCCATTTTGGCAAACTCTTCAATCCATTTTTGTTTGCCCATTTGGTGTGCTTCCATAGCTATACGAAGTTCTTCTGTATGGTCAAACCCTAATCGACCCATTTTACCTTTAAGAGTCTTCATATCCTTTAGGGGCTTTAACCCTTTCTTTGGATGTTCTAATGCTTCTTTCTCCTTTTCTTGGAACTTCTTATAAAGCTCCTTAGAAGTCTTTAGATCCTTAGGCTTGGGTTTCTTATCCGGGGCTTTATACCTCTTGGGCTCTGTAGGTTCCTTATCTTGAAGCTTCTTCAACAGATCTCTATACCTACCTTCTTGCCCTTCTAGAGAATAGTTAAAAGGTTGTCCCCGGTAGAGCACATCGTTCTTCATAGCTTCGTTGATATAAAAACCCGGGCCATAAAATTCTTGTCCGTCTGCACCTACGTAGTCCAACCTATGCTCCATCTTAACTCCCCACTGCTTAAGGTAAGGCTTCAACCATTTAAGGAAAGTAGCATCTAGTTTATAACTCCCGTCTTCTCTATAATAACCGTAGTTGACCTCGTGCTTGTATGGCCTCCTTTTAGGTTCATCTATTGTCACTTCAGCTGCCCATTTAGGGCCAAACAATTTTTCCTTAGTACTATTAACTACACTGTTCAATATAGGATTATCTAATACTTCCCAATCTTTATGTTTATAGAGGTCTTCAACAAACCATTCCCACTTATCCGTTTGTGTAGGACGAGGTATTGTTACCTGGTAGTCTACCCCTTGTTCCTTATGTTTAAACCTAGGGTATTCATAAGTTTCTGATTTACCCTGCTGGTATAGACCATGGTATTTGTCATAGGTGCCCGGGTCTTCAGGTCTAGATAAGTTGCTATACACAAAAGCAGCGTATCTGGTGACTCCCTCAGGGTCTTTAACTTTTTGTATCTCGTAATCTGCATCCCCGTGCCTTGTTTCAGCTACTTCCTTGGCTAGAATTCTATTAGAGAATACTCCTATAGATTGTGGAATTGTTATATCTTGTTTGCTTGGTTTTTTAACAGGAGGGGACATTACCTTAAGGGGCTCTACGGGGTCCCATTCTCCTAACTCTGATAAGGTGTCAGCAATATCCTCTCTTGTTATATGTTCTCGAAATCTTAGGGGAAACCCTACGTTTATACCTTTGTCCTCTAATCTATCTAGTTCCTGTTTAACCCCCTCTGCTATTCCAGGAGGTAGAGCAGAATCAAGTTCCCACTCGTAATAACGTTCAGAAAAACTATTAGGGAGCCCTTTACTATCCCTGTATTGCACTTCTACGAAGTAATCGTAGGGAAGTCTGTCGGGGTTTTTATCTCTCCAGTTCATGAATTCGGAGGTGTTGAGGCTCTTCCTGTCGTAGGGGGAGGGCATCTCCACACCCTTCATAGAATCTATGTCTTCCCACAAAGGTTCTCTTGACGCTTTTGCTGTTATTTCGGTAGCTCCTTCTAATTCACGAGAGAGCTGTCCTCTTTGGTTTTGAACTTCTCCTGGTACGAAGACTACCCCCTCCACACCCTCTTCAGCTGCTTTTCTTATAACCCTTTTGATAGCGTACTCGTGCCAAGTATGGGAGAAAGGCAAGTCTCTAGGAAATAACGTGTCTACTATTTGGGCGTAAGCTTCTTCTTTGCTTATTCTTGTATCTCTAATACCTTTGATGTTTTGTTTATGGTCTCTTAGAACCCACTTAGGTTTCAATCCATCATAGGTTTCTTTCTTGAAGGAATACCCTTTAGGGAGTACTGCGGATTTAAGGAATAAGTCTCTTATAGCAGCTGCAATATCGGACTGCAATTCATCTATCCTAATAAATTTATTACCCGTATGTTTGTCTATAACTCTGTCTATTCTTGCCCAGAAATAAGGAGGGGCTTCGTCTGGCTCAGGGACTGCTTGTCTGAAATGGTAAGATCTATGGGCAGCATGTAACTTAACCCCAAATACCGCCATCGCAGCATTTTCTATTGCTTGGGGAACCTGTTCTCCAGGTAACAGAGTTTCCCCATATTCCAATAAAGCTCTTTTCCATTCTTCTTTTCCATGTTTTATTACAGAACGAGTATCCACTGAAAGCCCGGTTTCCCCTATTCTACTATCAAGTTCTTTCTTAGCTTCTTTAAGTTCTTTTATTCCTCCATGCCCGTCTTTGGGCAAAACGTCTGATAAACGAGGATTCTGGGTTAAAAGTTCGTATAATTTTTCAGCGTCTTTCTGGAATAATTTAGTTGCTTTTTTGGCGTGTTCAGAAGTTGGGATATGGTCATCGGCCCCAGCTAGGTGTGAATGGAAGTGCATAGAAAAATCTGGAAAGTCTAAAGTAACTAAATAATTTCTCTCTTCAAACTCTCCCCCTAGTACTGTAGTCTCTATGTTTACAGGCTGCTGCGACATATTTTTTAATTGTCTTTTTAGTAAAGGGCCAGGGTGAGCTATCTGATAAGAAAATTTTGTTCTTCCTAACTGCCTTTCGTACTCCTCTTGAGTAATTTCTCCCGCCCTAAACTTGTTTATAACTTCTAGTGTCTCTCGACTATCAGAACTGTCGGGTTCTACTATCTTAATCTCCGCGTCTGATAAAACATTTTTCAGTTCTTCATCCTCGAGATGACGGGTGTGAAACCAAGTTAGCTTGTTAGTAGGAACTGTTGCCTCTCTGAAGGGGGAAAAGACTAATCCTTGTATACCAAAATGCCCCATAAGATTAGACCACTCTATTCTAGATTTATACCACTCATTCTCATAATGCTCTTTTAATTTAGGGCTAAGAAACTGCATACTAGGTAAGTGTGCTTTCTCTATATAATCCTGTACGGTGATACTTTCGGGGTCCATCTCTAGGGCGTCCCCAAGGGGCTTTAACTTAAAACCCATGCTTTCTATTAATTCCCACTGCTTATTAACCGCATCTTTATCCAGAGGATAAGTAAACACTAACTCTTCATGATCTTCCCCTTCTGGAACGTATGCAGTAACCATATGCTGGTACTGAATAGGACCGTCTTTAGGGAGAGTAACCTCCTCCACAGGAACTTCGCCCATCATATTCTTCAAGGAATCTTTATGTATTTTCTTTTCAGGGTGCTGGTTTAAATACTGCCTCACACCAGACCAACGTAAATCGGAGTCAACTTTGTGTCGAGGGATAAACCCCCTTTTACCCCCAATCTGTTGGAAGAATTGTTCTATATTTACCATACCCTTTTTATCCGCAAGCCTATCTATCTCTGCTTCTATGGCTCGGTACAACGGGGGAGCAAACTGTTCATGTATCTCTTTAGACTGTGATATACCGTCATCTTGCATTTTCTGGAACTCGCTATAAGTTTTATCAAACTTATGTTTCTTTTTGAATAGTTTACTCCATTTACCTTGTGCGAAGTCTTGTATCTGTGCCACAAGTTCTTTAGGAAGATTAGGAAAGATTTGGTTTTTAAAGTCGGGAAGCTCTTCCCCTCCTTCCAAGATTAACTTCCTTAGGTTGGCTGCTTCTTCCCCTAGGGCATTTTTAGCTATAGTTCCAGTGTCGTCTGTAAGTGCGTAGTCTGCCATCATTTCCACAGCCATTTCTGT
>Ga0207421_10001802_pt1 | contig 27228 bp, 25 predicted proteins | sample SodLakKL_010_SED_4_FD_187542 | JGI IMG/M metagenome (GOLD analysis project Ga0207421, IMG submission 187542) | Alkaline sediment microbial communities from Lake Tanatar, Kulunda Steppe, Russia - 8KL_010_SED (SPAdes) (version 2) | ecosystem: Environmental > Aquatic > Non-marine Saline and...
CTCGGGCGCCGTCTCTGCCGTCGTCATGCCGCCTCCTATACCTCGGTTCAGGGAGCCGATCCGCATGGACCCCGCGCGTCGTCACCTTCATCTCCGGCGCGTGTCGGAAGCCACCACCGTCGGCAAGCGGCACGACGGCTGTCAATGGCCCCCCGACCATGATCCGGTCCGAACCGGCCGAGGGTTGTCAGCAGCAACGCCCTCGCAGGACCTCCACGGGCCCCGGAGGCGGCGTTGCTCGCCGGTCGCTGGCTGGCGTCGCGGCGACCGAAGCAAACCGGACACGGGTGCGCGTCGCGCACCAGGCAGCGTGCCGGGCGCCCGAACCACGGGGCGCAACGGCCCGAACCCGGACCTCACGCTGTCAGCGCGCCGTGGCGCGGTCACCGGCCGTACGGACGGTCGCCAACGCCGACGTCCAACTGGCCGTCGACGGCGAGACGCTCGCGCGGTCCGTCGATGCCTTGCTCGCCTGTGCAGCGGCGTGCACCGCGTGCTCGTCCGCCTGCTTCGCGGAGGACGATGTCGCCCAACTGAAGGACTGCATCGCCACCAACGATGTCTGCGCCGCGATCTGCGCGGCGACCGCCACCGCGGCCGCCAGACTCCACAACGGTTCGTGGACGGCCCTGCAGAAGCAGCTGGAGGCCTGTCTCCATGTCTCCCGCGCGTGCGCGGATGAGTGCGGCGAGCATGGGGCGCAGCACGATCACTGCCGGGGATGCGCCGAAGCCTGCGAGCGCGCCGAGAAGGCGGCCGGCATGCTGCTCGAGGCCATCCCGGCCTGAGTGAGCGCGCCGCCCCGGGCCAGACGCGCCACGTACCTGCTGCTCGTTCCTGATGCCACTGGTTCGAAGGCACCAGGACGTCGGCGACCGGGAGATGCGGTTGCGGTGGCTGATCACGGGCGGTCTCGTCCTCGCCGCGACGGTCACTCCCCGGCCCCCTCGAGTGCCTCGGACCCGGTAGCCGCGCGCGCGGACAGGCTCGGTGCGACGGCACGCAGGAGCAGGAGCAGGCCCGTGACCGTCACCGCCAGACCGAGCCACGGGGTCATGGCGGGCAGGAAGGCCCCGAGCACCTCCGCCAACACCAGCCACCACACCGCGAGCAGGAGCACCCCCGCGCCCAGGGCCCCGAGCCGAGGCACCCAACGCGAGACGCGACGGGACGACACCGGCCCGCTCCCCGCGCGCAGGCGGCGCGCGATGGTGACGGCGAGCGTGGCCGAGACCGCGATCATCAGCGCGATCGCGACCCACGCTCCGGTACGCAGAACGGTGTACACGCCCACGAGCGTGGGACGGCCGAGCTGGTTGGCCCGGCTCCATGCCTGCAGTTCCTGGATGATGAGCGGGTAGCCGTTGCGGCTGTTGGTGAGGACCACCATGCCCTGCCCCGTGCCCGGCACGGTGGCGAACCCGCTGATCCATCCCTCCTCCTCCCCGGCGTTCATGACCAGCTGGACGCCCTCGAGGCCTTCCACGAACTGGCCGTATGCCGCGGCGTCCGCCATCAGTCGATGTGGCAGTCCCGCGGTCTCGGCTCGCGGTCGGTGCAGTTGGCGCACCTCGGCCGGTGAGAGGACACCACGCCCGGCCGCACGCTCACCGTCGTGCGCCGCGGCGACGAAACGGGCCAGGTCGACGGCGGTGGTGTGCAGCCCGCTCGCACCCAGCGGGCTCGGCCAGGTCGGTGCAACCGGTTCCCCGTCCGCGGTGTAGCCCGTCGCCGAGCGCGCCACGTCGCTGGCATCCAATGCGAACGTCGAGTCCTCCATCCCGAGCGGCTGGAGCACCCGCTCAGCCAGCACGCTCGCGAAGTCATCGCCCGACGTGTCCTCGACCAGCAACGCCAGCAGGGCGTAGCCGGGGTTGGAGTAGATGAACCCCGATCCCGGCTCCTGTACGAGTGTGAACGCCTCCTGGTCCACCTCGCCCGAGCGGAAACGCGCGGGCGAGAGGGGCGTCGCCCCGATCGCGAACGGCAACCCGGAGGTGTGGGCCAGCAGCCTTCGGGGTGTGACCCCGGAGGTGTCGTACGGCGAGTCGGGCAGCGACCACCCGTCCACCTGCTCCTCGACGGGGGCGTCGAGGTCGATGACACCCTCGGCTGCCAGGTACAGCACGGCCCAGGCGGTCACCGACTTCGACAACGACCCCGCCTGGAACATCGTGTCGGCTCGCACCGGCCGGCCGGTCGCCACCTCGGCGATCCCGAAGCCCTCGGCCCACACCATCTCGCCGTCGTCGACCAGGGCGACCGCCGCCCCGGGCACCTGGTAGCGGGCGAGGTTGGCCTCCACCCGTTCCCGCACCTCGGCCACCTCGGCATCGCGATCGGCTGCCGACCCGGCCGGCGATGGGCCGGTGGTGGCCAGGAGCAGCAGGGCACCCACCGCTGCGACGGCACCGGGGACGGTGGAGAACCGACCCACCCGCATACCCGAGTCCTTCCGGAACCCTCTGCTCCACCGATGGTCGCCACGCTACGGCGACGCGCTGGGCGGTGCCCCGCGCGTCGTGGTCGGGTGGTCAGGGCCGGACTACCCCCGCTGGCCTCGCTCCGTCGAGGTGTCGAGGTGGTGCATGGCTGCCGCTCGCCGGGTCATCCACCGCCAGCCGAGCACGACCAGCACCAGCGCGACCGCCGCATCCGCACCGACCTCCAGGGCCACGTCGCTGCCGTCGACCAGTGCCTCCGCGACGACGTTGCCCACCGCGTGGAACCACACCACGGAGAACACGACCCGTCCGCTGGCGTTGTAGAGCCACGCGTAGATCGGCGAGCCGACCAGTATCGCCGCGTGGAACCCCCAGAACCGTGGTGTCCCGACCCCGAGACCGGCCTGGTAGGTGCCCTCCAGCCAGAACAGCGGCAGGTGCCAGAGCGCCCAGAAGACCCCGACCACCAGCGCAGCCGCCAGCAACGGCAGGCGCTCCTGCAGAGCCGCGAGTCCGTAACCCCGCCACCCCGGCTCCTCCACTGCCCCGGCCACCGCGCCCACGGCGAGGAACGCCAGCGGTGCCTCGACCAACCGGAGGCTCACCGCCGGTGACAGCAACGCCGGGACGCCCATCATCACGAGCACGAGACCGGTGGCGATCACGTACCAGCGCGCCGGCAGGGTGCGGGGATCGAGGCAGCGGCGCCAGAAGGCACCCAGCGTCTCAGGCCAGTACCCCAGCCCGATCAGCAGCGAGGGCACGACCACCGGCCCCAGGAAACCGGCGACGGTCAGCAGGACCGTCGGGAACGCCAACCATGGCCGACCCGTCAGCACCGCAGCCCCGAGGAACAGCCAGGTCCAGGCCACCGTGCCCGACAGCGCCAGCCACGGCGCCGGCCTCCCCTGCGGCTCCGGCACGCTCACCTCGGCTCTGGTCCGCATGCTCCGTCACCCGAGCCTGCGCGAGGAGCGCGACACGCGCAAGGTGGCTTTCAGCCAGTGGCGAGCAACTGCCCGCCGCGCCCCCTGACGGCGACATCCGCCGTCGCGGCCGGCCCGGTGTCGGATCAGCCAGCGACCAGGCGGTCCCGCCCTTCCCAGTAGGGCTCACGGAGGCGGAACTTCTGCAGCTTGCCGGTCGCGGTGCGTGGCAACTCCGTGCGCAGCTCGATCGACGTCGGGCACTTGTAGTGGGCGAGCATCTCCCGGCAGTGGGTGATCAGCTCGCTCTCGGCGACGTCCTCGTGACCGGCCGCCGGAACGACGAGCGCCTTGACCGTTTCGCCCCAACGTGGGTCGGGGACACCGATCACCGCGACCTCGGCGACCGCCGGATGCCGGTGCAGCGCGTCCTCGACCTCGATGGACGACACGTTCTCGCCGCCGGTGATGATGACATCCTTCTTGCGGTCGACGATGGTGAGGTGCCCCTCGTCATCGAGCACGCCACCGTCGCCGGTACGGAACCACCCACCCTCGAGCGCGGTCGCGCTCGCATCTGGCTGTTCCCAGTAGCCCGCCAGCGCATGGTTGCCGCGCGCGAGCACCTGACCGTCGTCATCGATCCGGAGTTGCACGCCGAGCGCCGGCGCGCCGGCGCGCATCAGCTTCGCCGCGCGGTCCCGGGCGGAGAGCGCGTCCCACTCCTCGCGGGTGCGGTTGAAGGTGAGCAGCGGCGAGGTCTCGGTGAGCCCGTACAGCTGCATGAACTCCCACCCGAGCTCGGTCTCGACCCGCTCGATCGTCGTGCTCGGCGGCGGCGCACCGGCCACCAGGATCCGGACACGGTCACGACCGGGGACCTCGTCCCAGTCCCTGGCTGCGTCGAGCACCATGGCCACGACCGCCGGAGCGCCGCACAGCAGGGTCACCCCGTGGTCGCGGACACGGCGCAGGATCTCGTCGCCGTCGACCTTCCGCAGCACCACCTGCGGCACGCCCATCGCAGCGAGCGCGAACGGCATCCCCCACCCGTTGACGTGGAACAGCGGCAGCGTGTGCAGGTAGACGTCGCGGTCCGACACACCGGCGTGCCAACCGAGCGTCGCCGCGTTGAGCCAGAGCGAGCGGTGGGTGAGCTGGACCCCCTTCGGCTTGGCGGTCGTCCCCGAGGTGTAGTTGATGGTGGCGGTCGCGGTCTCGTCGCGGTCCCACGGCGCCGGGGAGCCGCCGGCGACGGTGAGCTGCTCGTCGTCACGGCCCAGCACGAAGGTGTGCTCGACCTCGATGCCGGCGAGGTCGTCCTCGAGTTCGGGGTCCACCAACAGCACCCGTGCCCCCGAGTGCTCGACGATGTAACGGATCTCCTCGCGACCGAGGCGGAAGTTGATCGGCACCAGCACCCGGCCCCACGCGGACACGCTCCACAGCGCCACGAGCATGCGGGCGCTGTTGTGCGACACGATGGCGACGCGGTCGCCGCGCTCGAGGCCGAGCCGGTCCCATGCGGCCGCCTGCTGCCGGGCCCGCTCGGCCAGCTCGTCGTAGGTCAGCGTGCCGAGGGAGGGGGCAGGCTGGTCCGGCTCATCGACGACCCCCGTCCGCCTCCCGTAGACCTGGCTCGCGCGGGCGAGATGGTCGTGGACCGTCAGCGGTACGTGCATCTTTGGGCCCCTCCAGCCGACTCAGTCGCCGGCGCGTAGCTCGAGCGCGGCCCGTGCGATGGCGACGCCCCCTCCGAAGGTCATGATCAGACCGATACCGGGCAGCCAGCCCCCCAGCCCCACCATCCCGACCAGGTGCACGACCTGCCACAGCGGCAGGGCCATCGCGATCGCCGCGATGCCGATGGCATGCAGGAGCACGAGGCGCCGGCTGCGCATCAGGGACGCACCGATGCCGATCACCCCGGCGAACACGGTCCAGCTCCCGGCACCCCGCATGCCACCGAACGTGCCGAGGCTCGTCATGAGCCAGGGCAGGAAGGCGCCGACCGTGATCAGGATGCTGGCCCACAGCAGGGTCTGCTGCCCGTGGCCGGCGTAGGGCCAGCGCGGTCTGGCGGCTGCGGGTGAGGTGGTGGCGACGGCGTCGCTCGTGGTGAGGTCCATGGCGGACACCGTAATCACCGAGGTCCGTGACGCTCTGTGCCACTCGGCGAACGGGTTGCCTCGCTCCCCCAGCGGCGCCCGGCGGAGCCCGAGCGGTCGGCAGGGCGTCCCGGCGCCGCTTGGGCCACCTCGCTGACCGTTCGCGCCGAGCATCGGTCCGCTCATGGCGCCGGTCTTGCGGGCGGTCCGCCGCCCGTGCAGCGTCGGCGCGCAGCGGTGGCATCGATCCGTCTGACGGGCTTGCCCGTCGACGTCTGGTGGGAGGAGACGAGGGTGAGTGAGACGACTGAGGGCAAGGACCCGGACAACGGCTGGCGGGAGGAGTACTGGAAACGGAACCTGCGACTGATGGCGATCCTGCTCGCGATCTGGTTCACCGTCTCGTTCGTGTTCGGGATCCTGCTCGTGGAGCAGCTCAACCAGATCGTCATCGCGGGATTCCCGCTCGGCTTCTGGTTCGCCCAGCAGGGATCGATCTACGTGTTCGTGGTGCTGATCCTGGTCTACGCGAAGCGGATGGACCGCCTCGACATCGAGTTCGGCGTCGATGAGCGCGACCAGAACGGAGACCGGCTATGAGCGACATCCAGTTCTGGACGCTGATCTTCATCTTCCTCAGCTTCACGGTCTACATCGGCATCGCCTGGCGGAGCCGGGTGAAGGAGACCGCCGGTTTCTACGTCGCGGGTCAGGGCATCCCGACCGTCGCGAACGGTGCGGCGGTCGCCGCCGACTGGATGTCCGCCGCGTCGTTCATCTCGATGGCGGGGCTGATCGCCTTCCTCGGCTACGACGGTGCGATCTACCTGATGGGCTGGACCGGCGGGTACGTGCTGCTGGCCCTGCTGCTCGCCCCCTACCTGCGCAAGTGGGGCAAGTTCACGGTCCCCGAGTTCGTCGGTGACCGCTACTCCGAGCTGGTGCGCACGATCGCCGCCGGGGCGGCCATCCTGATCTCCTTCACCTACGTCGTCGGTCAGATGCGTGGGGGCGGCATCGTCTTCAGCCGGTTCCTGAACATGCCGGTCGCCGGCGGCGTCGGCGTGGCTGCGGCCATCATCTTCACCTACGCCGTGCTCGGCGGCATGAAGGGGATCACCTGGACCCAGGTCGCGCAGTACACCGTGCTGATCACCGCCTACCTGATCCCGGCGGCGGCGATCTCGCAGACGTTCACCTCCTTCCCGATCCCCCAGATCACCTTCGGTCAGGTGCTGGACGAGCTCAACGCCCTGTCCATCGAGTTCGGGCTGAACTCCTACACCCAACCGTTCACGGAGCGTCCACAGCTCGACATCTTCCTCGTGACGATGGCGTTGATGATCGGCACGGCCGGGCTGCCCCACGTCATCATCCGCTTCTACACCACGAAGTCGGTGCGGGGGGCCCGGTACTCGGCGTTCTGGGCCCTGCTGTTCATCGCACTGCTCTACTCGACCGCACCTGCGGTCGGTGCCTTCGCGAAGTTCAACATCCTCGAGGGGCTCGGTGGCACCGCGGTCGACGAGCTCCCGGACTGGGTGGAGAACTGGGAGGCGACCGGCCTCGTGATCATCAACCCGGAGGCGGACACGATCGAGTCGATCAGCAACCGCGCAGCCGACGGCGCCGACATCACCGTCGACAACGACATCCTCGTGCTCGCCAACCCCGAGATCGCGGGGCTGCCGGCGCCGGTGGTCGGGCTCGTCGCGGCCGGAGGCATGGCAGCCGCCATGTCGACCGCGGCCGGCCTGTTGCTCGTGATCAGCTCGTCGGCGTCCCACGACTTCTACTTCCGTCGCATCAAGAAGGGCGATGCGACCGAGCGGGAGAAGCTGCTGGTCGGGCGGCTCGCCATGGCCGGCGCGGTCGTGATCGCGGTGATCGGTGGCATCAACCCGCCGGCGTTCGTCGCGCAGGTGGTCGCGTTCGCCTTCGGCCTGGCGGCGTCGAGCTTCTTCCCGATCATCGTGCTCGGGATCTTCTGGAAACGCTGCAACGCCAAGGGTGCCGCCGCCGGGATGGTCTCCGGCCTGGCGTTCACCGCGACCTACATGATCTGGTCGCTGTACATCTCGCCGGGCTCGACCGTGTTCGGCATCAGCCCCGAAGGCATCGGCACCGTCGGTGCGCTGGTGAACTTCGCGGTCGCGATCGGCGTCTCCAGGGCGACCCCGGCACCACCGGCACAACTGATGGAGTTCATCGAGGAGATGCGCTACCCGGCGGCGAGCCGGCGGATCGCGCCGCCGACCGCCGACCAGGCCCCCGAGACGGAGCTCGGAGGCGCCTAGGGCAGCCCACGGCTGACGTCGGGGCACGGGAAGCGTCCGTGCCCCGACGTCTCACCCTGAGAGGTGGACGCGGAGCGCGAGGTAGAGCTCGGCGGTGGCGATCGCGTCGGCGGCGGCGTCGTGGGCCTGGTGGGGCGGCAGCCCGAGCGCGTCCCGGGCCCCGGCGAGATCGCGGGGCAGTCGACGACCCGACCCGGTGGCCCGTTGCCGCCGGCGGACCCGTTCGATCAGGTCGATGGTGTCGACGACCCGCGGGGACGGCCACTGCAGGCCGGTCGCGGCGCAGGCCCGCTCGAGCACCCGGACGTCCAGCGCCGCGTGGTGCACCAGCAGCGCGTCGGTGCCGGAGATGGCAGCGAGCACCTCCGGCAGCACGTCGGCGAGCACCGGCGCCGAGATGACGTCGGCGGGTCGCAGGTGGTGCGCGATGATGCCTTCGACCGCCGAGCGGTTCGCCGGACGCACCAGGGTCGAGGTGGTGGCTCCGATCCGCACGGCGTCGTCCACGATGGGCACGGTCCCGATCGCGATGATCTCGGCCAGCTCGGGGTCGAAACCCGTCGTCTCGAGGTCGAGCGCGAGCAGCCGGCGCGGCGGTCGCCGCGGGCCCGGCAGAAGCCGGTCGAGGATCGCGCCGAGCCGGTTCACCGCGACACCTCCGCGCCTCCGAGGCGGTGGATCACCGACTGCTGGACCCGCGCCACGGCGACGAAGGCCTCCTTGAGGTGCCGGCGGCGGATCGGCGTGAGCTCGTCGAGGTGCACCAGGTTGGACAGCTCACGATGCTCGCGCCAGGCCTCCAGGTGGTGCTCGAGCCGCAGGGCCTGGAAGAACCGGAACGCTTCGGTGAGCTCTTCCGCGCCGTCGAGGCCGAGGGTGCCACGGTCGACGGCGACGGCGAGGCGGTCGGTCGTGGCGCGGGTCGTGGTGCCGGCCTCGACCGCGAGGACCCGCGCGAGCGCCACGATCGGGTTGATGCCGCCGGCCTTGACGTCGACGTCGCCGTCGGCGGTGCTGCGGACCCGGTGCAGCAGTCCGAGCGGAGGCCGGGAGACGCCGGCTCCGGAGGCGAAGCGCGCGAGGAACACCCCGTCGTCGTGGTGGGCCCGCACGGTCTCGTCGAGGGCGCTGACGTCCAACGTCCCGGCGACGACCCGGTGGTCGAAGAAGATGCTGGTCTCGTACAGGGCGCGGACGTCGGGCTCGGCGAACCAGTGCTCGAAACGAGCCTGCCAGGTCGCGACGGTGCCGGACCAGTTGGTCGCCATGACGCCGCCGGGACAGTGCGGGAGCCCGGCGGCGGCGAGCTGCTCGGTGATGTCGGCGGCGAAGGCGGCGAACCAGGCGGCGCCCTCCTCATCGACCTCGCCGTGGACCAACGCGTGGTCCTGGTCGGTCAGCAGCGTCTGCTCGCGACGGGCGTCCGAACCGAGGGTCAGCCACGCGAAATCGCTCGGCGCCGGACCGAGGGCCTCGATCGCCAGCGTCACCGCCCGCCGCAGGAGCACATCGGTCAGCATGGACACGGTGCGGGTGATCTCGAGAGGGGACAGACCGGCGGAGAGCAGCCCCGAGACGGTCGCGTTGAGCCGCTCGCGGACCCGCCCGAACGCCTCGCGCTGTGCCGTCGCGATCTCGCGCTGTACGTGGAAGGGGCTGGAAGCATCGGAACGCAACAGGTCACCGGTGGTGATCACCGCGATCAGCTCACCCTCGCGTTCCACACCGAGGTGGTGCATCGAACGTTCGAGCATGGTGGTGCGGGCCTCGACGATCGAGGTGGTCGCGTCCACGGCGTGGATCGGGCGCGACGCCACACGCATCCCGGGGGTGGTGGGACCGTGATCCTCGGCGAGGACCCGGTCGCGGAGGTCGCTCGTGGTGACGATCGCGGGTGGTTCGGCGCGCAGCACGACCGAGCTCACCCGCTCCACCCGCATCGTCCGAGCGATCTGCGCGACGGTCGCGCCGGGCGGCAACGTCACCAGTTCGCGTGAGATCAGGTCGGTGACCGGGGCCATCGGCACCACCGCCGACTGGCCGGTGTCGGGTCGCGACGTGGCCCGCAGTCGGCTCACCAGCCCCTTGGTGACCTCCTGTGAGAAGGCCGGCGTCGTCGCGAGGTCGCGGACGACGGGGCCCGGCAGCCGGTAGAGCAGCAGATCGTCGAGCGCATCGACGTCGAACTCGGGGCGTTGGCCGTCCTGGACCGCGGACAGGCCGAACCACTCACCCGCCTCGACGGTGAGGACCGGCAGGCCGTCACGAGCGAGCAGCGCCGTGCCCTTGCGCACGACGTTGAGGTACCTACTCGGCTCACCGCCTCGGTGCAGGATGCGGGTCCCTCGAGCAACGTAGGTCACCTCGAGGGCGGACAGCGCCTTCGCGAAGGTCGCCTCGTCGAGCTGGTCGAACGGTGGGAGCGAGCGCAGGAAGTCCTCAGGGCCGAGGGCCTCGTACTCCCTCCTGTTCACGGACACCTCCCGCTCCGTCCCACCCATACACCTCATGACGCGACCGTGGCACCGACCCGAGGATGGCAAGCTCGATGATCGTAGAGGCCGCAACGTGCGTGGGGGCGGGTCTCTCCAGGAACCGCCGCCTCCGGCGTTGCGAGCGCCTAGTGTGCAGGCAACCACGACGATCCGTCGGGAGCGGAGGTGTGGGTGGGTGAGCCACGTCCGACGTCCGGGTCCGCGAACCACGACGGGCTGGACGAGTTCGATGCCCCAGCCGAGGTGGCCGCGTCGGCACGGACCCAGCGCCGCATCGCGCTGGCCTACGGGTTGCTGTTCGCGATCGGGGTCTTCGCGGCACCGGCGCTGTCGTTGACGCTGCCGTGGTGGTCGGGCGCGCGCCTGGCCGGCGGCATGTCGCCGGGGTTCGTGGTCGCCGCCGGTGGGCTCTACGCCTTCTTCCTCGCCCTCGGCGTCGCGGCGGCCTCGCTCGCACGCAGCGTCGAGGTCCGGATGCTCGGCACCTCGGACGAAGAGGATCCGCTCCCATGACACCGCGTCGGCGTGCCGCCCGGAGGCACGCATGAGCGGGCTGGACGCGGCGAGCCTGGCCATCCTCGGCGTGGTCGCGACGCTGGTCTCGGTGCTGGCGTGGCGGCGCACCCGCGCGACCACGGTCGACTTCTTCCTGGCCGGCCGCCAGGTCGGCATGCTCACCAACGCGGGCGCCATCTGCGGGGACTACCTGTCAGCCGCGTCGTTCCTCGGCGTCGCGGCGGCCGTCTACGCCTCCGGGGTCGACGGCGTCTGGTACGCGACCGGGTTCGCCGCCGGGTTCGTGCCGGTGCTGCTGTTCGTCGCGGCGCCGCTGCGGCGGCTCGGGAGCGTGTCGCTGCCGGACTTCCTCGCGGTCCGCTTCGGCTCCGACCACGTCCGCCTCGCGGCCGTGGTCGCGGTCGAGCTCGTGATCCTGAGCTACCTCGTGCCCCAGGCGGTGGGCAGCGGCCTCACCTGGGAGCTGCTCGTGGGCGAGGGCATCGCCGGGCTGTCACCGTACGCCACCGGCATCGTGGTCTCGACGGTGGCGGTCTCCGGGATCGTGATCATCGGAGGGATGCGGGGCACGACCTGGAACCAGGCGCTGCAGTTCGGGTTCCTGCTGGCCGTGGTCGTCTGGCTGGCCGCGCTGCTGTGGGCGGGCGGGTTCTCCTACCCGCAGGCGGTCGAGCAGGCGAGCGCGGCCCCCCTGCAGGCGGTCGTCGGGGACGAGGTCGTCGAGGTGGTCGATCGGCTCGACGGTGGCTCGGCGACCTTCGGCGAGCCCGGGGCCCGCTACGGCCCCGTCGGCCAGCTCGCGCTGCTCGTCACCCTGGTGCTCGGCACCGCAGGGCTGCCGCACGTGATGAACCGCTACTTCACCGCCGCCTCCGGCGCGGCCGCCCGCACCACGACCGTGTGGGTGATCGGGCTGGCGGGCTCGTTCTACGCGCTCGCCGTGATGCTCGGCACCGCGGCGCGGGTGCTCGTGGCGGAGCGCGCTGACGAGCCGTGGCTCGCCGATCTGACCGTCGACGGGGTGCTGCGCGTCCCCGAGCACGCCCTGTTGGTGCTCGGACGTCTGCTCGCGGACACCCCCGGCATGGCCATCGTGGCCGCCGCCGCGTTCGCCGCCATGGTGTCGACGATCGGCGGGCTGCTGCTGGCGGCGTCGGCATCGTTCGGGCACGACGTCGTGGCCCGGATACTGCGGCCGCACGGCGGTCCCCGAGAACCGGTCCGCGCGGGCCAGGCGGCCGTGATCGTGGTGAGCGTGGTGGCCGCCTTCCTGGCCCTGATCGTCGAGCCGTCACAGCTGCTGGCCACCTTCCCGTCGCTGATCGCCACGATGGTGACCTGGGCGTTCGCGCTCGCCGGCTCCGCGCTCACCCCCGTGGTCCTGCTCGGGATCTGGTGGCCCGACGCGACCGCGCGCGGTGCCGTCGCCGGCGTTTGGACAGGGGGCGCCGTCGCCGTCGGTGCCCTGCTCGTGGGGCTCGTGACCGGCGCCGACCCGTCGGACGGGATCGGCGCCGTCCTGCTCGCGCCGGCGCTGGTCGCCGCACCCATCTCCGCGCTCACGATCGTGGTGGTCTCGCGGCTCGATCCCGCCCCCGGGGCCAGCGTGGCGGTGTGGACGCGCATGCACGGGACCGCCCACGAACGCCAGATGGAACGGCTGGCCCGAGTGACCCTGCGAGACCGGCGGTGATGCGCGGGACCGGACCGCTGTTGGCCGCCGTGACGGGGCTGTGGGTGATCATCGTGCTCGTGAGCCAGGTGCTGGCCGAACCGCCGCTGTCGCCGGTGGCCACCATCCTGGTCGGGGTGCTGGTCACCGACGTGCTGATCGTCGGTTACGGGTCCACCCTGCGCGGGCCTCGCCAGGGCCGCCGGCCACGCCGACCGCGCCGACCGCGCCCACCAGCGCCCGGGCGCTCGGGCGACCGCGGACCCGACGTGCAGGCACGCCCGGAGGGACTCACCGACGAGGTGGTGGACCAGGCGGTGGCACTGCTGCTGCCGCTCCTCGACGGGGACGCGATGTCGATCACCGACCGGCACCGGATGCTGGCGTTCGCCGGTCCGGGCCACGAACACCACGCACGCGGCAGCCCGCTGTACGCCCGTACCCGGGACTCCGTGCTCCGCAGCGGCCGGACCGGGGTGGTCTGGGGGCGCGGGGAGGACCTCATCGGCTGCCCCTTGCCCGGCTGCCCCCTGCGCTCCGCCACGATCGCGGCGCTCCGGGTCGGCGACGAGATCATCGGCTCGGTCACCGTCTACCGCACCATCGACGACCCGCCACGCGCCGAACTCGTGGAGGCGGCGGCCGGGATCCTCTCCCTGCACCTCGAGGTCGCCGATCTCGAGTCGCGACAGCGGCTGGCCACCGACGCCGAGCTGGATGCGTTGCGGGCCCAGATCAACCCGCACTTCCTGTTCAACACCCTGAACACGATCGCGAGCCGCATCCGCACCGACCCGGAGGACGCCCGACAGCTGCTCGTGCGGCTGGCGGAGTTCTTCCGCAACGCGCTGCGGCAGCGGGGCCAGTTCGCGGGCTTCTCGCAGGAGTACGCGTTCGTGCGCACCTACGTCACGCTCGAGCAGGCACGCTTCGGCGACCGGCTGAACGTCGAGTACGACATCGACCCCGCCGTGCTCGGCGTCGACGTCCCGGTACTGATGATCCAGCCGCTGGTGGAGAACGCGATCAAGCACGGTGCCAGCGGCAAGGTCGGACGCACGACCGTTCGGCTGCGGGCGAGGGTGGACCCCCGGGCACGGATGCTCGACATCACCGTCCGCGACGACGGTGCCGGCATGGACGAGCCGACCTTGGCCGCCTTCGCTGCGGGAGAGCAGCTGCAGGAGGTGAGCAGCGTCGGACTCACCAACATCCGTCAGCGGCTGGCCTTGCTGTTCGGGGACCACCACGAGTTCGACGTCAGGTCGACCGACGGGGAGGGGACGACCGTGCACCTGCGGCTCCCGGTGCGATGATGCGACCACGCTTCGAGAGGGGAACCCCTTGCCCGCACGCTGCTTGATCATCGACGACGAGTCGCCGGCCCGCGAGGAACTGCGCCACCTCCTCGGCGGCTTCGACGACGTCGTGGTGGTGGGCGAGGCCACCACCGCCGAGGAGGCACAGGTGCTGATCGAGTCGGTCACCTACGACCTCGTGCTGCTCGACATCCGCATGCCGGGCATGGGGGGCCTCGAGCTCGCCCGCTCGTTGGCGGATACGGCGTCCCGTCCGGCCGTGGTCTTCACCACGGCCTACCCCGACCACGCGGCGGAGGCCTTCGACCTCGAGGCCGCCGACTACCTCGTGAAACCCTTCGATGCCCAGCGGTTGCGCCGGGCCATCGACCGAGCGCTCGAACAACACGCCGAACGCGCCGAGCAGCAGCACGAGGCGGCCACGAACCCGGTGCCGCGAGAGCCCACCAGCGGTGGGGACCCCGTCGCTCGGATACCCGTCCACAAAGGTGGCCGCATCCTACTCGTCGAGGAACCGCGTATCGCCTTCGCCGAAGCTGCCCGCGGGTACGCCTACCTGAAGCTCATCACGCCGAACGTCGGGCAGGTGCAGCTGGACGACGATCGGCTGCTGACGAGCTATACCCTGCACGACCTCGAGGAACGCTTCTCGGCCACGTTCGTCCGCACGCACCGCTCCTACCTCGTCAACCTCCGCCACGTCCGCGAGGTGGTGCCGCAGGTCGGCGGCACCCTGGTGCTCGTGATGGCCGACCGCGACCGTTCGCAGGTCCCGGTCGCCCGACGACAGGCAACGGAACTGCGCCGCCGGCTCGGCGTCTGAGCCGATCCGGCCAGGTGGGCGTGGTGACCATCCGCGCCCTGCCCTGCTCCTGCAGCCAGGACACCAGGACACACGAAGCGGTACGGCAGCGATGGCATGCGCGGCCAGATCGGTCTGCCGGTCACCACCGTCGGGATCGCTCTGGCGCTGCTCCGCCTCGCCTCGCTGGGCAGTGTCGGGCTCGCTGCCATGGCCGACCGGCTCGGTCGACGGCGACCGTTGTTGGCGGTCGCGGTCCTCGGCTTCGGTCTGACCAGCCTGGCGGCGCTGTCCCCAGGGTTCTGGTGGTACGTCGCGCTGGTGGCCCTGGCCCGTCCCTGCCTGGCGGCGCTGAACGCCGTGGCCGGGCTGGTCGCCGCCGAGGAATCCCGGTCCGTGGACCGCGCCGGCGCCATCGCGTTGATCACGGCCGCCTAGGGCCTGGGCTCCGGGATCGTCTCGGTGGGGTGCGGACTGCTCCCGGGCGACCCATCGTTGCGCGTGGTGACCGCCTTCGCCCTGGTCCCGCTGCTGGTGCTGGTGCCGCTGCTCGGCCCCCGTGTCCGCGAGCCGTCGATCGCCCGGCAACGCACGTCGCCCGAAGGCTGGCCTGGTGCCGTCCCAGGGCCCTAGCGGCGCCGGGTGGCCGTGCTGTCGTTCCTGGTCGGGATGATCGCGCTCGCCACGGGACCCGGGTTCACCTACCTGTTCGTCTACGGCGAGGGGTTGCCGGGTGCGGCGCCGCTCGAGGTGGCCACCCTGGTGCTGGCCACGGGGCCGCTCGGGCTCGCCGGCATCCTGCTGGGGCGGTGGGGCGCCGACCGGCTGGGACGCAGGATCACCGGCGCCGTGGCGCTGTCTGGCACGGGGCTCGCGGTCGCGCTCGCCTACTCGGGGAGCTTCGGCAGCCTGGCGGTCGGCTACCTGGCCACCGTGCCGCTGGGCGGCGCCTTCGCCCCAGCGCAGGGAGCGCTGGGCTCCGAGCTGGTCCCGACCGCGATCCGCGCGACCGTGGCCGGCTGGGCGACGGTGACCGGGGTGATCGGGCTCGCCGTCTTCGGTGTCGTCGCCGACGCCACGGGGGGGGTCGCCGCCGCGGCCTGGTCGTTGGGCGGCCTGGTCGCGGCATCGGCGTTGGTATTCCGCGCGCTGCCCGAGACCCGTGACGTCGAGTTGGAGGACCTCGAGGGCGGCACCGTCGGGTGACGGCAAGCCCGTCCGTGGGATGGCGGGCGGCGGCCGGACCTGTCCCGGGAGCGACCACGTCAGCGCGGCGAGCCCACCGCGCTGTGCCAGGGGGCGATCTCGGGCGTCGCGCAGATCCACCCCTGACTGCGCCCGGACCGGTGGCTACCGTCTGCGCGGGAAACGTAACGGCGATGTCGGAAGGCTCGAGCGATCCCTGTCCCTCGCGGTCACCACCCTGCCCCCGCAGCCGCGGCCCGGTCGGCCAACGCAGCCGGTCCTGGGACCGCAGCGAGGACACCATGGTGACCACGCCCGCAGGAACAGCCCAGCCCGCCGCATGGCTGCCGCTCCTGCGCGCTGCGCACCTCGGACCGACGGTCGCGGTCACGACCATCGTGGCACTGTTGGCCCTCGCTCTCGGCCTCCCCGCAGGTCAAGGCCTCGTCGTCACGCTGGCCGTGTTCACCGGCCAGTTGACCATCGGTTGGGGCAACGACCTGCTCGACGTCGATCGGGACCGCGAGGTCGGTCGCTCCGACAAGCCGCTGGCGAACGGTGACCTGACACCGTCCTTCGTGCGGCGATGGCTGCTCGTCGCGGCCGCGGCCTGCGTGGCGCTGTCGTTGCTCGCCGGCTGGCGCAGCGGGGCAACCCACCTGTTGCTCGTCGTCGCCTTCGGGCACCTGTACAACCTCTCCTGCAAGGCGACGCCCTGGTCGTGGCTTCCCTACGCCGTGGCGTTCGGTTCCCTGCCCGCCGTCGTCAGCCTGGCGAACAGCCCGTCCCGGTGGCCACCGATGTGGATGGCCGGCGCCGCAGCCACGCTCGGGGTCGCAGCGCACTTCCTCAACACGCTGCCCGACCTCGAGGACGACGCGGCCACCGCGGTGCGCGGGCTCCCGCACCGGTTGGGCGCCTTCTGGAGTCGGCTCATCGCCACGGCCTTGCTGCTCCTGGCTTCGGCGCTCGCGGTGCTCGGCCCCGCCGGTGCGCCGGCCACCTGGGCCTGGACGGTCCTGGCCGCCGTGGTCGCGCTCGGCGCTCTCGCGCTGTTCGGTCGCGGCAGAGCGCCCTTCTACGCTGCGATCACGATCGCCCTGGTCGACGTCGGGCTGCTCGCGGTGGTGCGCGCATGACCGCATGGGACCTGGCGATCGTGGGCTCCGGACCAGCCGGTTCCGCCACAGCGATCGGCGCGCTCCGCGTCGACCCGTCGCTGCGGGTGGCGCTGCTCGACCGCGCCGAGTTCCCGCGCGACAAGTCCTGCGGCGACGGCATCGCCCCGCAGGTCATCGATCTCCTCGTCGGCGCCGGCGTCACCGGGATCGTCGACGGGCATGTGCCGGTACCTCGGCTGCGCCTGGAGCGAGGCTCGTTCGGCGTCGACCGCGAGATGGTGCGACCGACCTGGGTGATCCCGCGCACCACCTTCGACCTGCGGCTGGTCGAAGCAGCGCAGGCAGCCGGTGCGACGCTGGTGCAGCACCGCGTCGGCGAGCTCTCGCAGGGTTCCCCGGTCGTGCTGGACGGCGAGGTGGAGGCACGCACGGTCGTCGGCGCGGACGGCGCGCACTCGATCGTCCGACGGTCGCTGGGCATGGCCCCGGGGCCCATGGCGGTCGCGCTCCGCGGCTACTCCCCCACCCCTTCGGACCGTGCCAACGCGCAGGTCATCGTCTACGACACGGCCCGGCAGCCGGCGTACGCGTGGTCCTTCGACCGTGGCGACGGGCTCTCCAACGTCGGGTACGGCGAGTTGCTGGGTCAGCCGAACGACCGCTCCACAAGGACCCAGATGCTGGAGCGGCTCGACACCCTGCTGCCGGGGGCGACCGACGGCGGCACCAACTGGAAGGGCTACCAGCTGCCCCTGTCGACGGGACGCTGGCGGGTACCTGCCGGACGGGTCGTGTTGGCCGGCGATGCCGCCGGGCTGGTGAACCCGATGACCGGCGAGGGCATCTACTACGCCGTCGCCACCGGGCTCGCTGCCGGACGAGCCGCCGCCGAGGCCGTGGTCGCGGGTGCCCCCGAGACCGCCGGCGAACGTCACGCCAGGGCCACCAGGCGGCTGCTCGCCGGTCACCTGCGCCACGTGGCGGCAGCCGCGTGGCTCTGCCGGCACGGCGCGGTGATCGACGCCGGACTGCGCGCATCCAGCGCCGACCGACGCGTCTTCGACGACCTGGTCGAACTCGGGCTGGCTCGAGGCCGGATCACGACCACCACGGTCCGTGGCCTCGTGCGTGAGCTGGCGAGTGGCATCCGGACCCGGCGCATCCCACGACCCCACGATGACATCGAGAAGACACCAGCATGCGGATCGTGAGCGTCCAGGGGGTGCTCCCCGAGCACCGGTACACCCAGGAGGAGATCACCCACACCTTCACGCACGGCCTGCTGCGGAGCGCGGTCGACGAGCGGGTCGTACGGCGTCTGCACGCCAACGCCCGCGTCCAGACGCGGCACCTGGCACTGCCGCTGGAGCGGTACGGGCAGCTGGCCGACTTCACCGAGGCCAACAACGCCTTCATCGACGTCGCCGTCGAGCTCGGCGCACGGGCCGTCACCGATGCGCTCAAGGCCGTCGACCTCACCCCGCAGGACGTCGATCTCATCGTGTCCGCGACCGTCACCGGGCTGGCCGTCCCCTCCCTCGATGCGCGCGTCGCCACCCTGCTAGGGATGCGCTCGGACGTGGTCCGCCTGCCGCTGGTGGGGCTTGGCTGCGTCGCCGGCGCCGCCGGCGTGGCTCGACTGCAGGACCACCTCCGCGGCCATCCCGACGGCGTGGTGGTGCTCATGGCGGTCGAGCTGTGCTCGCTGACGTTGCAGCGCGACGACACCTCGATGGCCAACCTGGTGGCCAGCGGGCTGTTCGGCGACGGTGCGGCGGCCGTCGTGGCTGTCGGCGCCAACCGGGCTCGGGAACTCGACGACGCGCCCGCCGTTGCGCAACCCGACGTCCTCGGCGCACGCAGCCGCCTCTACCCCGACTCCGAACGGGCGATGGGCTGGGATGTCGGAACGACCGGGCTGAAGATCGTGCTCGACAGCTCCGTGCCGAAGCTGGTCCACACCTACGTCGGCGAGGATGTCCACGCGTTCCTCACCGACTACGGGCTGACGCAGGACGACATCGAGTGGTACGTCGCGCATCCGGGAGGCCCGAAGGTGCTGGAGGCCCTGCAGGAGACCCTCGGACTCGAGCCCGATGCCCTGCAGGTGACCTGGGACTCCCTGGCCCGGATCGGCAACCTGTCCTCGGCGTCGGTGCTGCACGTGCTGGCCGACACCCTCGCCGAGCGACCGCCGCGGCCAGGCTCCTACGGGCTGATGCTGGCCATGGGGCCCGGTTTCTGTTCCGAACTCGTCCTGCTTCGGGCACCGGAGCGGGCCGCATGATGTGGTTCACGTGGCTGATCGTCGCCGTCGCCCTGGAGCGGCTCGCCGAGCTGGTGGTGTCCAAGCGCAACGCGGCGTGGAGCTTCGCGCGGGGCGGTGTGGAGTCGGGACGACGGCACTACGTCGTGATGGTGGTGCTGCACACGGGTCTGCTGGTCGGCGCGCTGGTCGAGGTGTGGCTGCGGCGACCCGCGTTCGTGCCGGCGCTGGGATGGACGATGCTCGCGCTGGTGCTGGCCTCCCAAGCGCTTCGCTGGTGGTGCATCACCACGCTCGGCCGGCAGTGGAACACCCGGGTGATCGTCGCACCCGGGCTGCCGCGGGTCACCAGCGGCCCGTACCGCTTCCTGTCCCACCCCAACTACGTCGCCGTCGTCATCGAGGGCTTCGCGCTGCCGCTCGTCCACTCGGCCTGGATCACGGCCCTCGTGTTCACGGTCTGCAACGCGGGGTTGCTGGCGGTGCGGATCCGGGTCGAGAACCGGGCGCTGACCTCGATGCCCGCTCCCGCAGCCCCCGGAGCGGCGTCCGCGGAGACGACGCCATGAAGGACCTCCTCGTCATCGGTGGCGGACCCGCCGGGCTGGCCAGCGCGCTGTACGCCGCGCGGGCGGGACTCGACGTCACCGTCTGGGACAAGCGCGCCGGCATCATCGACAAGGCGTGCGGGGAGGGGCTGATGCCCGGTGCGGTCGCCACGCTCGCGGCGATCGGGATCGCCCCGGTCGGTGAGGACCTCGTCGGGATCCGCTACCTCGCCGGGCGCCGGGCCGTCGAAGCAACGTTCGGCAGCGGGCCCGGCCGCGGTGTCCGCCGCACGAGCTTGCACGCCGCGATGCGGTCCGCGGCCGAGGCCTCCGGGATCCAACTCGAGCAGCGGCACGGACGCCAGGTCCGGCCGACACCCGACGGCGTCGTGGTGGACGGTCAGCGCTTCCGCTACGTCGTGGCCGCCGATGGGCTCCACTCTCCGGTCCGACGCCTGCTCGGGCTCGACGGGCGCCCGTCGCCGCGGCGGCGCTATGGCCTGCGACGGCACTACCGGCTCGCGCCGTGGACGTCGCATGTCGAGGTGCACTGGGCCGAGTCGGTCGAGGCCTACCTCACCCCCGTGGCCGCCGACGTCGTCGGCGTCGCGCTGCTGACCTCGGAGCGAGGCTCCTTCGGTGAGCATCTGGCCCGGTTCCCGTCGCTGCAGGCGCGGCTGGGTGGCGCCACGCCGCTGGGCGAGGTCCTCGGAGCCGGGCCACTGCGGCAGCGGGCCCGGTCCCGGGTGGCCGGACGGGTGCTGCTCGTCGGCGACGCCGGCGGGTACGTCGACGCGCTCACCGGTGAAGGCATCGCCATGGCCCTGGCGCAGGCGCGTGCGGCCGTCGCCGCGATCGTGGACCAGGACCCGATGCGCTACGAGCACGACTGGCACACCATCACGCGGCGCTACCGCCTGTTGACCGCCTCCCTGCTCCGCGCCACCCAGTTCCATCCGATCCGGCGCGCGCTGGTCCCGACCGCCGAGCGGCTGCCCGGGGTGTTCGCGGCGGCGGTCAACGCCCTGGCGAGGCCGGCATGAACACCGAACGGATCATCCTCGTCGACGAGGCCGGCAACGCGGTCGGCTCGGCCCCCAAGGTCACGACGCACCACGCGCAGACGCCGCTGCACCTGGCGTTCTCCTGCTACGTGTTCGACCGCGCCGGCCGGCTGTTGCTGACGCAGCGGGCCCACCACAAGCCGACGTTCCCCGGCGTGTGGACCAACAGCTTCTGCGGCCATCCGTCACCGGGTGAGGACCTGTTCGAGGCCCTGGAGCGCCGGGCCGAGCAGGAGCTCGGGTTGCAGGTCGAGGCGCTCAGCCTGGCCCTCCCGAGGTTCCGCTACGCGGCGACCGGGGCCAACGGCGTGCGCGAGAACGAGCTGTGCCCGGTCTTCACGGCGATAGCCAGCTCCGAGGTCACCCCGGACCCGTCCGAGGTGGCCAGCGTGGAGTGGGTGCGCTGGACCCTGCTCCGCGACGAGGTGCTCGCCGGCGAACGAGAGATCTCGGTCTGGTGCGCCGCCCAGGTCGCGGAGCTGGCCGCCCGCGAGCTGGCCGACGGCACGTTCCCGGCGGCCGCACCGGCCGACCTGCCGCGGGCCGTCCGCCCAGCCGCGTCGTGACGTCCCGGCGTCGTCGTGCGCCGAGGAGGCCGGTCACACGCGCTGGGCATGCCGGCCACCGACCCGGCACCATGCGCGTGTGGACCCGAGCTTGGCGCAGGACCTGCTGACCCTCCTCCAGACGCGTCGGCAACGCGCGCTGCGACGCTGCGATGCCCTCAGAGGCGACTTCGACGACATCGTGGAGCGTTCGTCGGAGGCCGCCCGCGATGACGAGCACGACCCCGAAGGCGCGACGGTCGCCTTCGAGCGAGCCCAGTTCGCCGCGCTCCTCTCCGCAGCCGAGCAGGAGCTCGTCGACGTCGACCGTGCCGTCGAGCGTGTGCGGTCCGGGATCCATGACCGCTGCGAGACCTGCGGCGGCGAGGTGCCGCCAGAGCGACTACGCGCCCGTCCCGCAACGCGCACGTGTGTCGGCTGCGCCCGCACGGACAGGGGACCCTGACGACCCGACGCCGGCCCCGGCGGGCCGAGCAGCGGTGGCCAGCACGATCACTCGGGCGTGGCCGCTCGCGGAGGCAGTGGCTCGACGACGTGCCGGCGACGGTGGGCGTAGACGATCGAGGTGCGCACGTCGATGACCTCGGAGCGGGCGGTGAGGTGGTCGATGACGAGGCTGTAGAGGGCGTTGGTGTCGGTGACGCCCACGTGGAGGATGACGTCCTCGTGGCCGGTGACGAGGTAGGCGTCGAGCACCTCGGGGAGGCCGGTGGCGTAGGCGAGGAACGCGTCGATGCGGTCGCGGGTCGGTGGCCGGATGCGCACGGAGACCAGTGCCTGGACCTCGCGCCCGATGGCCTGGAGGGATGCCTCAGCGTGGTAGCCGGTCAGGATCCCTCGCCGATGCAGGGTGCGGACACGTTCCAGGGCCGTGGAGGGGGAGACCCCGGCCCGTCGCGCGAGCTCGCGGTTGGTGATGCTGGCGTCCGCCTGGAGCTCGCGCACCAGGGTCTGATCGATCGCGTCCATCGGTCGCCTCGCTCCGGCGCCGCTCGAACATCGTGCGGCCCGCCAAGCCGTGGGATGTGCAACACAGTAGCGGTCGACGCTGCATCCGAACGTGACGACGTGGACTCGGGTATGGGTCGTTGCGGCGCCCGTCGGCTGCGGACAGCCGTTCGCGGGCTGTCGTCGTTCGTGCACCTGCCGGGCGCCGTGACCGAACCGAGGACGTCCAGGCCTCGTCGATCAAGGCCGAGGCCGAACATCGTGCGGACCTCCTGGAGGCCTGAGCATCGCTCGCGACACTGGTCCTCGTAGCTTCCAGAGGAAAGGCGCGCAGATGCAGACCGTGAAGGCAACTCCCACGATGGACAGCCCACAGGCGCAGCGCGCGGAGCTGGGCGACCTCCTGCAGCGCTTCGAGACCACACAGCGCGACGAGTTGGCTGCACTGTGTGGGAGCGCGGGCGACTCGATCCAGCGCCTCGCCGACCGGGGACAGGTGCCCAGCTACCTCGTCGTCGAGCCGCAGGACCCGGCCCCCGTGGTCGAGCGCACCCTGCTGGCGGTGCTGCGCCGGCTCACGATCGCGCGCAGCTGACCTGAGTCCGCGGCTCCCGTCCGGCACCCTTCCTGGGGGCCGATCCACACCCCGCTGCGCCTCGTCCGGCTCGCCATCGCGGCGCGCGAGCTCGACCACCTCGATCGCGGCTTCGGAGCTGGTCTCGCGCTGGCCATGTACCGGCGTCACCGGCGGCTGGTTCGCTCTGTAGCAGCGTGCACCTGACGCCAACGCTCTGAGTTTGATCCCCGTCCGAGGTCGCCGAGGTCACATCGACCGACTGGCCAACGGCGACAGGATCTCCTGGGCTCGCCGCCCGCGGTCCTGGTCCAGCTCACCGCTGGCGATCCATCCGTCGATCTCCTCGATGATGTCAGCGGCGTCCTCCGGACGATCCTCCAGATCCTCACCGAGCACCTCGTCGAGGTCGTCCAGCAGCTCCTTGGCCTTCCTGCCCCACGCTTCGATGTCGAGTGCGATCTCGGCGAACAGCGAACTCACGTCGGCGAGGTCGGGGGCCTCCGGGCGCCCGATCGCCTCGAGCACGGTCACCGCCGCCGCCGCGATGTCACGCTCGAGGTGGCCGCGGGCCAGCCATGAGGCGATCTCCTTGACCAGCTCCCGGGCATCCTCCGCCCGCTCACGCTCGTCCTGCTCGTCGCGGAGCTCCATCAGCTCACGGAGCAGTCGGTCCCCCTGCAGACCAGCAGCGTCGGGGTCGCGAGCAAGGTCGGCGATGAGCTCGCCGAGCGAGCCCGGGGCCATGTCCGGTGCCGGCTCCGGCGCCGGCTCCGGCGCCGGCTCAGCCTGTTCAGCGGCCTGAGCGTCCGGGTCGTCGCCGTCCGCCTCCGGTTCGCCCGCCTGCTCATCTGGTTGCTCCACGGCTCCATCGACCCCGTCGGGCGGCTCGTCGGCGGGACCGGCCAGCCGGGGCAGGGTGGCAACGGCCAGCAGCACCACGACGCCGAGCGCAGCAGCCAGCCACCACCGACGTGTCCGACGGGTGCGTTCGTTGACGTCGGGCGGGTCGTCGTCATCGGCCTCCGAGCCGCGCTGCGAGGACCCTGCATCGAGCCGGCGAGTCGTCGCCCCGGCGCCGTCCTCCGCCGGCTGCTGCTGTGTCGCTACGGCCGCCATCGGTCGGTCGGATGCCTCGCCACCATGCAGGCTCCGACGCATCTCGGCCGCGTCGGCGAAGCGCTCTTGCGGGTCCTTTCGCAACGCGCGCTCGATCGTGTCTGCGACCGTCGCCGGCAGGCGCGGTGCCACCTCGAGCAAGGGCGGCACCGGGCTCCGTTGATGAGCCAGCGCGACCGCGATCGCCGACGGACCCTCGAACGGCGGCCTCCCGGCCACGCACTCGTAGAGCACCGCACCCAGGGAGTACAGGTCGCTCGCGGGCGTCGCCGGTTCCCCAGCCGCCTGTTCGGGTGACAGGTACCGAGGTGTCCCGAGCACCTGGCCGCTCATGGTCAACCCCGGATCGGTGGTGTCAGTGGCCTTCGCGATGCCGAAGTCAGCGAGCTTGACAGCGCCGGCCGTGGACAGCAGCACGTTCGAGGGCTTGATGTCACGGTGCACGAGCCCCCGGTCGTGCGCGGCCTCGAGCGCGTCCAGCAGCGCAGACCCGATCCTCACCGACTCGTCCACCGACAGCGGGGCGCGCTGACGCAGTCGCGCCTCGAGCGTCTCGCCCTCTACCAACTCCATCACGATGAAGGGATCATCGTCCTCCCCGACGTCGTACACCGCCACGGTGTTCGGATGGTGCAGGGCGGCAGCCGCTCTCGCCTCACGGAGCAGCCGTTCACGGCTGACCGGTTCGGCGAGCTGCGCCGAGCGGATCAGCTTGATCGCGACGTCGCGGCCCAGACGCGTGTCGTGGGCCGCCATGACGTCAGCCATACCTCCCGAGCCCAGTGGCCGCAGGATCTCGTAGCGGTTCGCGACGAGGGGCATGACGGGGACCACCAAGAGGAGGACGTTTCCTCCACTGAGGGTACGGGTATCCAGCCAGGGCCCCGGACCGATCGGCCGGCAACGGCCCAGCACGGTCAGCCTGTCACCGAAGGTGACCCACGTGCTCGTCGAGCTCCGCGAGTGGCAGGGCCGGCAGGCGCCGCTGCTGATGGTCCAAGGCGGCGTCAAGGACCTCGGCCCCGTCACCGCGCTGCAGTACAGCCCTATCCCGGCACGTCGCTACCTCGCGCCTGTCCTCGACACCGGTGTGGAGGACCTCCGCGACGCCCTCGCGTTCTCCGTGCTCGGACTCGCCACCGCTGTCCAGCAGGTCCTGCCGGGCATGCGCGAAGCGGGCGAAGGGTCGGTGCTGCTGGTCAACGGCGGCACCTCCGTTCGGCCCAGACCGGACGTCGCCGGGACCTCGGTCGCCTTCCCCACCGAGACCGCCCTCAGGCAGATGCTGCACACCGCCCTCGCCGATGAAGGGGTCCGAGTCCGACAGCTCGTGGTCCCCGGGGCCATCCGGCGGGGTGACCCCGACACCGATCCCGACGTGCTCGCCGCCCGGCTGTGGGACCTGCACGCCCAGCCCGGCGACGTCCACGCCTTCGCCACCCCGATGCCCGAGCCCAGCTGACCCCCGAACACGCCGCCGAGGTGCGTCTGCGATGTGCGGTGCTCCTCCCGGTGGCCGGTCTCAGGACGCCGCGGCCGAACCCACTGACCGATGACACTCGAACAGCCCGACGCTGATCGAGTCCGTGTGGACATCCAACCCCATGGACGTCAGCGGTGTGTCTGCGATACTGGCAAGGAACGGTCAGCACCTTCCTCGACGACGGCTCCGCCCAGCAGATCACCCTGCCAGCGGATGATCCACCACCACGCGGTCCGGAGCCGGCCGTTCCATGATGACCAACGTCCCCAACGGCAACCGCGCCCGGTGTCGCCGTGACACCAGCCGCGGGACGCGACCGGCGACCTGGAGAAGTACCCACGCGCGGTGAATGCCGCACGCCGCCGACGCGTCCCACCGCCGATCCGCAGCGATCCGCAGAGCGGGGGTGATGACTTCAGAGATCTGGTGACGACGATCGACACGAGGCTCGGAAGGCGACGTGATGGCAACGGAGGCGACATCGAACAACGGGGCTGGGCAGGTCGGGAGATCGGCCGCCACCCCGACCGACATCCCGGCCCAGGGTTGGAAGGAGGTGCTGCAGCGGGTCGCCTCGGAACTGAAGGAGGATCATGTCTCCCTGCTGGCGGCCGGCGTCGCCTTCAAGGCACTCCTCGCGCTGTTCCCCGCCCTGATCGCGGCCGTGAGTCTCTGGGGCCTCCTGGCCGATCCGGAGACGATCACGGAGCAGATCGCGGGACTGGTCGGGCAACTGCCGGACCAGGCGGCCGGCATCGTCGAAGACCAACTCACACAGGTGGCGGGCACCAGCACGGGCGCCCTGTCCGGAACCCTGGTGTTCTCGATCCTGCTCGCATTCGTGAGCGCGTCGGGAGGCATGGTCGGTCTCATGCAGGGCTGTGCGGTCGCCTACAACGAGGTCGACGAGCGGTCCTTCGTCCAGAAGCGGGGCCTGGCGCTCGCGTTCACCGTGGGAGGTGTCGCCTTCCTCCTCCTGACGCTGGGCTTGATCGCGGTGCTGCCGGTCGCGGTCGGGGCGCTGGGGCTCGGCTCCACCGTCGAACTGTTGGTGCGGATCGCGCAGTGGCCGCTCCTGGCGCTGATGGCCATCATCGTCATCGCACTCGTGTATCGGTACGCGCCGGATCGCAACGAACCCCAGCTGCGATGGGTGACCGGCGGTGCGATCCTCGCGACCGGGCTCTGGCTGCTGGCTTCTGTCGGCTTCTCGATCTACGTCCAGGTGGCGGGGAACTTCGCCGAGACCTATGGCGCGCTAGCGGGCGTGATCGTCCTGATGCTGTGGCTGTATCTGACGGCTTTCGCCATCTTGGTCGGGGCCGAGTTCAACGCCGAGTCCGAACGCCAGACGGTCGTCGACACGACCGTGGGTGAAGATCGACCGATGGGGCAACGTGGTGCCATCGTCGCGGACACCCACCCCGAGGAACGACCCGGACCGGGCTGACAGGCGGGCACCACCGACATCGAGGTCGTGATCATCGTGCAGGGGCGCGAGGCACATCTCCGCACGGCTCCACGGGCCGAGCGAGGGCGACACCACTCCAGCTGTGCTGGTCGAGGATGAGCGAGTCGTCCACCTGGTCGCGAGACCCGCATCGATCGACGGTGGTCGTAGCTGCCAGTACGAGTACGGCAAGATCGCCAGCCGGCCCCTGCCAGCAGTCCACCGGCATCGAAACCCTCTCCCCCAGCACCGACCTCACCCTCGTCGACACCATCGACGACCCCACCGACCCTGGATGGATGCGGTCTGAACGATCACGCCATGT
>Ga0207421_10001803_pt1 | contig 27208 bp, 21 predicted proteins | sample SodLakKL_010_SED_4_FD_187542 | JGI IMG/M metagenome (GOLD analysis project Ga0207421, IMG submission 187542) | Alkaline sediment microbial communities from Lake Tanatar, Kulunda Steppe, Russia - 8KL_010_SED (SPAdes) (version 2) | ecosystem: Environmental > Aquatic > Non-marine Saline and...
TAAATTTTCGTAAGAGTTTTTGATTAGGCTCATAAGCCTCTTTACATTCATCACAGAGCTTACGAAGAAGTCTCTGGTTACTTATGCCCAATAGGGACTCAATAGCCATCTTCTGGTCGCCCGCAATTTTGAACCACTTGCCAAGAGCTTTAACTACGCTTTCGGCTTTGAGTTGGACATAAATAATTTTTCCGTCCTTTGCGCCCTGGCATGCAAGTTTTGCACTCTGAGGATCCTCGCAATCAGCGACGCCGACAATATCGGGGCCCATCCTTATAAGGTGTGCGAGTTTTTTCGCATAAGTTGTGGTGCCGGTATCGCTCAGCGAATAAACATCCTGAGTAACATTGGGAAGCTCTGCCTCCGGTTTTTTCTCCAATGTATTTATGCTGTTAAGAAAGGCGTCGTGGTTTCTAATAAGCGAGTAAAAGGTGGTTGTAACGCCGCTTTTAGGCGTTCCGGTTACCAGAAACACCCCCTGATCTGTCTCAGTAAGCCTGCTCAGCATATCGAGCTGGCTCTGACTGAGATTCAACTCGTCAATTTTGGGTATGTCTTTTTGCAGGTTTTGTTTTAGTTTTATCTGTTCGCCTGCAGTAGAACCGGCGGTATTCAATTCAAAGTCGATAGTGTCGCCGCCCCAACGGACTTTGAATTTGCCGTGTTGCGGCTTTCTTTTTTCGCTGGTTTTCAGATCGGCGGCCTGTTTGATGAAATGCACAAAATGATCCATCTGCTGGCGTTCAATTTCAGGCCTTTTGAGCGTTACGCCGTCAACACTATAAGCAACCTTATAATTCTCCTGAGTAGGACTGAACAATATTGTTTCAGCACGATATCTGACAGCATCGCCAATAATATCATAAGCGGCTTTAAAGCCGTAAAACTCAGGAGTGTTCGGCTCAGGCAGTGGGACTTCATTTTTGTTTGCCGTTATAAAGGTAAACTCATGTAGGTCACCGAGACTTTTTTCTTTGCCGCCCAGCAGCCTTTTTATGTGATTTATTGTAAGGACGCGGTCAAATTCCAACACCAGCGTATTTCGATGAAACGCATACGCCAATGACACACCGCCTGCCAGAATCAGGAAAATTATCAGCCCGGCTGCATAAACCGGAATAAGCGTCCACAATATCAAACCAAGCATTCCGGCAACCAAAGCCGCGGTTGTCCATTTTATCTCAGATGTTCTAACCGCCAGTGCATCGGCATATATCCAACCTACCAGAGGCAGCCACAAAAAAAACAAAACTACAAAAACGACGAATTTCGGTATGGAAATGTACCCGCCGTACTGGATAGCACCTAACAATAAACCCGGCATATGCCTACTCCGTTAAAAATTATATAAGTCCGCTTGTGCTTGCTCTTATTCCCTTGAGAGCCATTTTCAGTTCGTCTTTGTTCGGAGCGTATTCAAACCCAACTTTCGGGTCAATCGTTCCGCTTTTAATAAGCTCGCAGAGATTATATGTAAAGTCCTGCATGCCTTCATTGAGACTGCTCTTAATAACGGTGGTCAAGTCTCCCTCTCTGCTTTCTGCTATCAGTTTCCGCACGGTGGCATTTGCCAGCAACACTTCCACTACGGGCACTCTGCTCACTCCCTCCTTTATCGACGGCAACAGTTTCTGGCTGATTATCGACCTCAAGCACAAGCTTAGCGTCTGTCTTACAAGATCTCTTTCTACCTGCGGGAACAAATCCAGCAGCCTTTGAACGGACTGTGGAGCATCTTCTGAGTGCATCGTTCCAAATACCATATGCCCCGTTTCGGCCGCTCTCATAGCAGCGGTTACGGTTACGGCATCCCTCATTTCCCCGACCAATACAACATCCGGGTCCTGCCTCATTAGACTTTTTAGCGCTTCGTCATAATTAGCGACATCAATTCCGACCTCTCTTTGCGATACAATAGCTTTTCCATCCTTAAAGATGTACTCAATCGGATCTTCTACAGTCACAATATGGCTTGATCTTGTTCTGTTAATAAAATCAATCATTGACGCTATAGTAGTACTTTTTCCCGACCCAGTAGCCCCTACTACTAAAACGAGTCCTTGATGATGTCCAGCTATCTTCTCAACGATAGGCGGTAAATGCAGTTGTTCAAAAGGCGGAATAGTGGACTCTACTCTCCTTGCGGCCAAGCTTATAACACCACGCTGGCGAAAAACATTTATTCTAAAGCGGTTTTCACCGTCCAGGTCGTGGGCAAAGTCAATCTGGCCATGCTCCATAAAGAAGTCTTTTTGCTGCGGGCTGAAAAGCTCTAAAACCAGCTTTTCGATTTGTTCGGCCGGCATAGGAGGTGTGTTTGTGTTTTTCAAGCTTCCCTGAACCCGCAATTTAGGAGGCTGACCCGCTTTAAGATGAAGGTCGCTTGCTTTTGTTTTTACCGCAAGTTTGAAGTACTTATTCAGTTCCGGTTCCGGACCAGAGGCTGATTTTGTACTGATTGGTTGTGCTTCTGTCATAATAATCCTTATCGTCTTATATAATGAGTCCGAATGCGTAATTACTACATTTGCTACCAGCAAATTGTTTGCCGCGATCCGGACAGACAAGTTATTATAGTATAAGCTCCCATATATTCTTGTCAATATGGCCAAATTTGATTTTCAAGGCAAATATAATTTCTGATAATCCTAAGAAATAAGCCTTGTTTGGCCTGAGAACAGCGCAAAAATACTTGCTTGGTCGTAAATTACAATCTATTATACGGTTTGAAGCTGAACGAAGAATCTTTATAAGGAAAAGGAATTTTATGAATATGACAGCAGCAACTCCAGGATTAAGTCAAATTGATGACCTTTGTATTCAAACGATACGATTTTTGAGTGTTGACGGTGTTCAGGCAGCCAATTCCGGACACCCGGGGATGTGTATGGGAATGGCCGCGGCGGCGCATGTGCTATGGACCCGCCATTTACGGCATAACCCGGATAATCCGCTCTGGCATAATCGGGACAGGTTTGTCCTCTCAGCAGGGCACGGTTCAATGCTGCTTTATTCGCTGCTGCATCTGCACGGCTATCCGATTGAGCTTGAGGAATTGAAAAAATTCCGTCAACTCGGCAGCAAGACACCGGGACATCCTGAATACAAGCCTGAGTGGGGCGTTGAAGCGACAACCGGCCCGCTGGGCCAGGGATTTACCAATGCCGTAGGTATGGCGGTGGCTCAGAAATATCTGGCGGCTTATTACAATAAGCCGGGGTTTGAGCTGTTTGATTATAATGTATATGTCATTGCCGGCGACGGCTGTATGCAGGAAGGCATCACCAATGAAGCGGCGTCTTTCGCAGGCCACAACGCTTTGGATAATCTGGTAATAATTTACGACGACAACAGTATTACCATCGACGGCAGCACAGAGCTTTCGATGACCGAAGATGTGGGCAAGCGTTTTGAAGCTCTTGGCTGGTATGTTCAGGAAGTTTCAGGAGATGGTACGGATATGGCATCATTTGAGGCGGCTTTGAACAACGCTAAAAACCAGAAAGAAAAGCCCTCTCTTATCAAGCTGCAAACTCAGATAGGTTACGGAAGCCCGAACAAACAGGGCAAAGCCAGCACTCACGGCTCTCCGCTTGGTGAGGATGAGATTCGACTTATGAAAGAAAAATTCGGTTGGGATCCCGATAAGAGCTTCGTTGTCCCAGAGGAAGCCAGAGAGCATATCGATAATTTTACAAAGCAAGGTAAAGAGCAGGAAAACAAATGGAATAAGATGCTGGCTGATTATCAAAAGCAGTATCCTGATCTTGCTGAGAAGTTAAAATGCGCATCTGATCCTGACTGCAAGTGTGTGGACATAGAAAAGCATTTACCGAAATTTGATCCGGACAAACCAATGGCCACACGCAAGGCTTCGGGTACTGTTCTTGATGCTTTAATGCCCCACCTGCCGATGGTAATGGGCGGTTCGGCTGATTTGACGCCGTCTAACAATACAATGTTCAAAACCGCTGAGGATTTCACAAAAACCAATAGGCTTGGAAGGTATATCCGCTATGGAATTCGAGAACATGCAATGGGCGGGATAATGAACGGTATCTCCACGACCAACATCGTTCGGCCATACGGCGGGACTTTCCTGGTTTTCTCCGATTATATGCGTGCGTCTGTGCGAGTAGCGGCGATGTCCAACTACCGTTCTATTTTCGTATATACTCACGACAGTATAGGTCTGGGCGAGGATGGACCTACTCATCAGCCGGTTGAGCATTTGGCGTCGCTTCGGGCAATGCCGAATCTTATGGTCTGGAGGCCTGCCGATGCGAATGAAACAGCCTATGCGTGGAAGTATATCCTCGAAAATCGGCGGCCAGCAGCGATAACACTCAGCAGGCAGGGAATACCTATTATAAATCAGGACAAATATCCTTCCGCTTCTAACGCCGAAAAAGGAGCTTATGTGCTGCTAAAAGCGGATAACCCGCAGGTGCTGCTGCTGGCAACAGGTTCGGAAGTAGAGGTCGCACTGGCGGCGGGAGAACAATTGCAGGATGAAGGAGTAGCGGCACAGGTAGTTTCGATGCCGTGCTGGGAGTTGTTTGAAATGCAAAGCCAGGAATATAAGGATTCTGTATTGCCTAATAAATGCAGCGCCCGCGTGGGCATAGAGGCGGCGGTTTCCTTGGGCTGGGACAAGTATCTTGGCTGTACCGGCAAATTCATCGGACTCTCGACATTCGGCGAATCCGGTCCTTATAAAGAATGTTTTGTCAAATTCGGCATTACCGCTGATAATATAGTTGCGACCGCCAAGGAGCTTATATAAAAGTTTCGGCACAAACCAAACGCATTGTCTTCAGGGCCTGCTGTTATATCAGTTGGCCCTGTTCTTATATGTGGACAGAACATCAGCATCTCGGATATAGTAATAGACGGAGCTTTTTTACGCTCTGGCAAAATGATTAACAAACTCGGCGAAGAAAAAACCATTAACCAAATCGCCTCGCTTCTGGCGGCGGCAAAGCCCTCGGAGGCCCCCATACAGGTTCAGGGCACATGGGGGTCGTTCGGCGCATTGCTGACGGCATGGCTAAGCAGGCAGCTTAAAAGGCCGATACTTCACATCCGTCCGCATATCGACGACGCCGACCGCGCGGTTGACGATCTGCGAACATTCGGGGCTGAAAATGTTGAGCATTTACCTGCATGGGAAGGTGACGAGGAGCTGGCCGACGCCACCGATGAAATCCGTGCCGAAAGACTCAAACTAACGCAGAAGCTATCTGCAATTAGCGAGAATCAGCAGAGTCCGATTATCAGCACATCCGTGCAGGCGCTTTGCCAGCCTATTCCACAACCCGAGCTTATACGGGAAAAATCGTTAAAGCTTATAACCGGCGGCACCGTCTCGCCGGAAAATATAATCGCTTGGCTCAGCGATAACGCTTTTGAGCGGGTTGACCGTATCGACCTGCCGGGCCAGTTCGCCCGCCGCGGCGGCATAATAGATATTTTCGCACCGCTGTTAAGTGCAGACCTGAATAAAAAAGACAATAGTCCAGACTCGCAGTCTCATGATGTTCAGCCGGTTCGCATAGAGTTTTTCGGAGATGAAATCGAAAGTATCCGCCGGATAGACCTGGACAGCCAGCTTTCTACAGCCCAGATTAAATCTCTGGAGATAGTTTCAACTATCTGCGGCACGGGTCAGCAGGCGACGGAGCTTTTTTTGAATGTCCTGCCTAAAAACACGCTGATAATAATGGATGAACCGACGGACTTGCAGGATGTCGCGGGAGTTTTCATAGAGCGGTCGCTGGATAGCGGGAGGCTTTATACCTGGGATGATATTTATGCCGCGACGGAAAATTTTCCGCAGATGCACCTTTGGCGGTTCGCGCCGCAGGCAGACAATGAATTTATCTCGCTGGATATAAAAAGCGTCCAGCAGTTTCAGCACAAAGCGACCTCTGCCTGGGCAGGGCATAAGCAGGGCTTGCAGGATCTGGTCGAGGCGGCAAAGAAGAACACAGTGTATCTTTACTGCGAACGCCATGCTGAAATAAAAAGGGTTCGCCAGATAATCGAAGATGAACACGGCAAAGTTCCGCCCAATTTCTATCTCGTTCCGGGCTTTCTGAATCAGGGCTTCGCTATAGAATCTCTCAAAACAATCCTCATAAGCCATCATGAGCTTTTCGGTCAGTTCACGGTCAGGAGAAAACAGCGACCCGTTCGGCCAAGCGCGCCGGTGGACACGCTGGCTGAGCTTACTCCGGGTGATTATGTGGTGCATCTTTCTTACGGCATAGGCAAGTTTCTCGGCATAAAAACCATAGAACAGCCCGAGGGTAAAAGCGAATATCTGACCATTCAATACGCCGATGGTGTCAAGATACAGGTTTCCGTGACTAATATCGCACTGGTTCAGAAATATATCGGCACCAGCCCGAAAAGACCGAAACTGAGCAAACCCGGCTCAAAAAAATGGCAGAGGCAAAAAGAAAAAGTGGCTGAGTCGGTTGAGGATCTGGCCGCCGAACTTCTGGAAGTTCAGGCAAAGCGCGAGGCACTAGGCGGGATAGCTTATGAGGAGGATTCGCATTATCAGGCTCAGTTCGAGGAGTCCTTCGCCTTTACCGAAACGGCTGACCAGCTAACCGCTATAGAGCAGATAAAATCCGATATGGAAAAACCAGTCGCTATGGACAGGCTGCTTTGCGGTGATGTCGGTTACGGCAAGACAGAGCTGGCAATGAGGGCGGCTTTTAAGGCAGTCGAAAACGGCAGGCAGGTGGCGGTTCTGGTGCCGACAACAGTGCTTTGCGTTCAGCACGCGAGGACATTTACCGAAAGATTCGCGGATTTTCCAATTGAGATAGAGGCTCTGAATCGCTTCAGGACAACCAAAGAAGCCCGCGAGATTATCGAACGCACCCAGAAGGGCAGAGTTGATATTTTGATCGGCACACATAGGTTATTGAGCAAAGACATCGGCTTTAAGGATATTGGCCTGCTGATTATCGACGAGGAACAACGGTTCGGGGTAGAGCATAAGGAAAAGCTCAAACGCCTGCGCGTCAATATTGATGTTCTTACTATGACCGCCACACCGATTCCGCGAACGCTGCATATGTCGCTTATGGGTCTTCGTGACATAAGCTCGCTCAGTACGCCGCCCCTTGACAGGCGAAGCGTGGTCACCAGCGTATGTCGATACGATAAACAGCAAATACGCAAAGCAATGCTGCACGAGATAAATCGCGAAGGGCAGATGTTCTTTCTGCATAATCGTGTTCGCAGCATTGATAAAAAAGCATATGAAATCAGCAGGCTTGCCCCAGAAGCGAAAATAGCAGTAGCTCACGGCCAAATGCCCAAGCAAGAGCTGGAACAGGCGATGATAGATTTCGTTACGGGCAAAATCAACACGCTGGTCTGCACAACGATCATTGAATCTGGTCTGGATATACCCAATGCCAACACAATTATCATAAATGATGCTGACCGCTTCGGCCTGGCGGAGCTTCATCAGTTAAGAGGCAGGGTGGGAAGATATAAACACCGCGCATACGCCTATATGCTGCTGCCGCCGAGCAGACCTGTTTCGCCAATTGCCGCCCGCAGGCTAAAAGCGATTGAAGAGTACTCGCACCTTGGGGCAGGATTCAGGATAGCGCTTCGAGATCTGGAGATTCGAGGCGCGGGAAATATCCTGGGCTCACAGCAGTCCGGCCATATCCAGATGGTCGGCTACCAGCTTTATTGCGAACTTCTGAGCCAGGCGGTGCGCCGACTGAAAAATCAACCCGCCGAAAAGTTACCGGATGCCACAATCGAAATAGGTTTTGACACATTCATTCCCAGAAATTACATACCCATAGACCGCCATCGAATGGATATCTATCGGAAGCTGGCAGTGGCACGGACAGCAGCCGACCTGGAACAACTGCGAAATGAGCTTAGCGATGTTTACGGTCCGTTGCCGCAGCAGATGCAATCACTTCTGGAAATGGCAGAGATTCGCATAAAAGCAAGCAGAGCGGGGATAAAAAGCATAACAATTTCAGGAAATAACCTGGTTTTTGCCGTCCAGCAGGGAAAAACTCTCTCTGTGGACGAACTTTTCGACGATTTTAAGGGAAAAGCAAGTATAATTAACCCAAAAACCGTTTATCTGAGGCTTCATAAAGCGTATTTCGAGCCGGATACGCTTCTGGCCGTGTTGAGGAAAATCTTCTCAAAAGAACCTGTTCAGGCGACGGTTGAATGAAAGTAGCCGCTTAACTATTGAATTTTGCAGCAATAAGTATTATCCTGCTTGTCCGATTGGTTTTTAATTCCGAGGTTCATAATGAAAAAAATAAGCGCAATGCCGGCATTTGCTTTAGCCATAGTGGGTGCAATCCTGGCAGGATGTACCTCTAATGAAAGGGTATATACCGCTGAAAACTATATCCCTGCGCCTCCGTCCGATGAAACTGCTAATCCGGCCCCGGCAGGCGGTTTCTCATTGGCAATAGGCGATGAGACTCTTTCTGCTGAGGAAGTGATCATGCCTCATATGGAGCATTTCCGCCCTGCCGCTCAGCAACTGGGTTACCAGCAGTTTTATGCCGGTGCGCGAGGCCAGATTCAGCAACTTGTAAGCAACGAAATCAATTCGATACTTATTTATCAAAAGGCAAGGCGACGGCTCGGCTCAGAGATGGATAAACAATTGGAGCGAACACTCGATGCTGAAACTCGTCGCTTCATAGACAACTTTGGCGGCAATTACGCAGAGGCAGAAGAAGAGCTTTCCCGAATGGGAATGGACTGGCAGAGTCTTCGCGAATATCAGAAAAGGATGATTATAACCCAATCATATGTCTCATCAAAAATCTCTAAAGAACGCAATGTTACTTATCGTGAATTGCGTGATCGCTATGAAAGCGTAAAAGATCGCCGTTTTGCTCTTGAGCCGCAGGTGGAGTTCAGCTTGATAGAATTTAATCCGGAAAAGATAGAACCTGATGACCCAAATGTTACCTCACAGGAAAAAGCACGGCAAATGGCCGATAAAATCCGCCTCAAGCTCGACGAAGGTGAAAATTTTGAAAAGCTGGCGGTAGAATATTCTCATGATATTGAGGCTGAAAGCGGCGGTAGATGGCCCAGCAGAAATCCGGAGGCTTTGGCGCAACCTTACGAAAAAATCGCTAAAAAGGCCCTCGAGTTGGAAGAAAGCCAGATAGCAGGGCCGATAGAATTGCAGGGGCGTTTTTTCATTGTTCGGCTGGAAAGTAAGCAAACGAAAACGCATCAGCCATTCGCCCAGGTCCAACATGAACTTGAGCAGGAGATATTGGAACAGCGCCGGAACGAGCAACTTAACCGTCTGGCTGAGGAAACTGCCGGTGATATACAACTCGAGAAAAAGCAGAAATTTATCGACTACACGGTGGCACGGCTTTACGAACTGTGCAGACAATAAAAAATATGGATAACGAAATAAGCAAACAGAGTATCGCCCACGGAATTGACCTGGTTGATTTTCCAAGGATACAGGAAATGGTTGACCGCCACGGCAAGCATTTCCTCGATCGGGTTTTTACTCCTTACGAACAAGGCTATGCCGAGAAAAAATATAAAGCGGAAAAATTGGCGGGTCGTTTCGCTGCCAAAGAAGCGGTTTTAAAAATGCTCGGCACAGGCTGGCGCGGCAAAATAGCCTGGACAGATATTGAGGTAGTGAATAATCCGGTCGGCCAGCCGCAGGTAAATCTGCACGGCGAAGTCGAACACATCGCCGCCCAACAGGGCATATCAAGCATAGCATTAAGCATAACACACACTGCGAATTTTGCGATAGCCTCCGCTGTTGCGATAAGAAATCATGATGGCAAGGAATGACTTTGACTGCATTGTGGTTGGTTCAGGTCATGCCGGTGTGGAAGCCGCTCACGCTGCTGCTGCTATCGGAGCCAAAACCGCCCTTTTAACTATAAGCAAAGACGCTATTGCGCGAATGAGTTGCAACCCTGCCATAGGCGGACTGGCGAAAGGTCAAATCGCCCGCGAAGTTGACGCATTGGGCGGACTCATGGGATTGGCCACTGACGCGGCCGGTATTCAGTTTCGAGTATTGAATCAGTCAAAGGGACCTGCCGTTCAATCGCCCCGCGCCCAGGTGGACCGACACCTGTATAGCCAATGGATAGCTGAAAAATTACAGCATGTGCCCAACCTGACCATTGTCGAGACAATAGCTGCTGAAATAATTGTAGAAAATGGGAAAGTGGTGGGCATCTGCTCTACAGATGGCAAGAAGTTCACAGCACCGACCGTAGTTTTGACAACCGGTACATTTCTGCGAGGGCTGATGCATATCGGAAACGAGCAAACACCCGGCGGCAGAATCGACGAGCCGCCGAGTAACGAGCTTTCCGAATCTTTAATTTCGCTCGGCATAGAACTGAAAAGGCTAAAGACCGGCACGCCGCCGCGACTGGATCCTTCAACGATAGATTTTACAAAACTTCAGCCGCAGTATGGTGACGAACAGCCCCAGCCATTCTCATTTATGCATAATCACATCGACCGCTCGCAGGTCCCCTGCTGGATAACCTGGACGAACGAAAGCATACACAAACTGCTGCGCGATAATCTGGATAAGGCTCCGTTATATACCGGCCAGATACAATCGACCGGACCGAGGTACTGCCCCAGTATAGAAAGCAAGATTGTTCGCTTTTCCGACAAGGACAGGCATCAGGTATATCTGGAGCCGGAAGAACAGGATGTCAAGACCATCTATTGCAACGGCATCAGCACCTCACTGCCGCGTAACATACAGCATGAGCTGATAAGCCTGCTGCCGGGTGCGGAAAACGCTCGGATTCTCCGTTACGCCTATGCGATAGAGTACGACTACGCACCGCCGCGTCAGCTTTACTCGAGCCTGGAAACCAGGAAAATATCAGGCCTGTTTTTAGCTGGTCAGATTAACGGAACAAGCGGATATGAAGAAGCGGCTGCACAGGGCATAATGGCCGGTATTAACGCCGCGATGAAATTGCAGAACAAGGAACCGCTCGTGCTGAGCCGTGAGCAGGCTTATATCGGCGTATTAATTGATGATCTTATGACAAAAGATATAACAGAGCCTTACAGAATGTTCACCTCCCGGGCAGAGTTTCGCCTGTCGCTGCGCAGCGATAATGCCGACCGCCGTCTTACGGAAATTGGCATCGCCGCCGGATTGGTTGACAAGGACCGTGAGCGCATATATCAACAAAAGGTATCAAATATCGCACGACTAAAAGAATATCTTGAAAATACCCGCACCTATGGCACGAGCCTCTGGCAGCAGCTTGCCAGGCCAAACAGTAACATAGAAAAAATTCTTGCAGATTACCCGGGCTTTTTGAAAGACGAGTTAACACAGCAGCAGCTTCAGGCCGTTGCCATTGATGCTAAATATGAGGGCTACCTTGAAAAGCAGCGGCGGCTTGCACGGGATACCCAGCACCTCCGCAAGCAGAAAATACCCAATAACATTGATTATAGCGACATAGCCCACCTGCGAAACGAAGCAAGGGAAAAGCTGGCAGAATTTCGTCCTGAAAATCTCGGCCAGGCACAGAGATTGAGCGGCGTAAACCCGGCTGATATAACCGTTTTACAGGTATATCTTAAGAAAACTTACAGCCGTCGAAACAATTCAAATATGCCGAAAGTCCACGAAAGCTAAAGTGCTAAAATTAACTGATAACATCTACAATTCTTCGCTAAGCCGTGAAAAACCCAAATTCAAACTCTGGCGATCGGCAGGGTTGTTGCTGACCTACAAGTGTAACTGTCGCTGTGAATTCTGTTATTATCACTGCGGCCCGGAGAAAAACGGATTAATGCCGACAGAAACCGTATTGGCAGCGTGGAACTCGCTCCAAAAAATAGTAGGGCAAAATGCCAAAGTCCATCTTACCGGTGGAGAACCTTTTTTATACTGGGATAATATTATCGAAATTCTCAAACAAGCTAACGCCTGTGGCCTGGGCAGTGTCGATATGATTGAGACAAACGCTTTCTGGGCGACGAATGAAACTATTGCCCGCGAAAAAGTAACGCTGCTCGACAAGCTTGGAATGGCAAAGCTCAAAATAAGCTGCGATCCTTTCCACCAGGAGTATGTCCCCATAGAAAGAGTTCAAATACTGGCAAATACCTCACGCGAAATCCTCGGTGCGGACAGAGTGCTCGTTCGCTGGCAAGAATATCTCAACAGCAATGCGACCATCGCCGGATTAACTGATAATCAAAAGCAAAAGCAATATCTGCTTTCGATGAAAGAACATCCCTGCCGATTTACCGGACGCGCAGCGGAAAAATGTGCGCCGCTGCTGGCGTCAACGCCAATCGAAAAGCTGAAAAACAAAACCTGTCGCGGCTCTTTTCTCTCGGCCAAAGGCGTTCATATCGACCCTTACGGTAATGTTTTCAGCGGAACATGCAGCGGGATAACCCTCGGTAATATAAACTCAACCCCTCTGGAAGACATCTGGAAAAGTTTCCACCCTGAAAATAACGAGCTTATCAAAACCCTGTTCGAGCAAGGCCCTTACGGCCTTATGGAAAAAGCAATCACTCACGGCTTTAAAAAACCGGCACTTCTGGCCGGTAAATGTCATCTTTGCACCATTATCCGGCAATTTCTGGACGAAAAAGAAATTTACTTCTGATTACCACCGTCCTTTGATTGCGATAAAGGATTCGGTAATGTAAAAATATCAATATGATGGCATAAAGTCGGTAATAAAATTTGTCTTTACCAAAGTCCGCGCCGCTATCTGCCGATAGATAAATGGGTCAATGGTTATTGGCAAAAGGTGATTTCAGAATGAGCGCGATAATAAGAAAAAATAAAATCAGGCTGAAACCGGAAATAGTGAACATCCAGTGGTATCCAAGCAGCAGAAGCTGCGTTATCCGGCCAAGCAGGCGTATGAAACTCCAACAGATGCCACCACTGATGGTACGCAAAGCCGAATGGCGGCGTTAATTATAACCCGTAACACTTCCCGAGTCCCTCAACATCACTTAAAATGCTTTTCTCAAGCACGGCTTATGAACCCCGATTTGGCTCATATATTTTTACTGTGTTTTTCCCGGCCTGCTTGGCACAGTAAAGAGCATAATCACTCCTGCTGGTAATGTCTTCGGGACTGATATTAGCATCATAGCGACCGAGGCCTACGCTGATTGATAGACCGATTTCCCTCTGATTACATACTACCGGTGTTTTTGAAACCTCTTCAACCATACGAGATGCTACAATCGCAGCCTCATCAAGAGTCGTGTTGGGCAAAATAACCGCAAATTCATCGCCTCCATACCTGGCCGCACAGTCAATTTGTCGAATGCAGCCTTTTACGCGCCGGCTTATCTCCCGTATAACTGCATCACCGGCACGATGGCCGTAATTATCATTTATCGTCTTTAGGTTATCGATATCTATCATTATAAGCGATATTTGACCGCCATAACGACGCGACCTCCAAAGCTCTTTTTCAAGCACTTCATAGAACCTGCGGTGGTTTGAAAGACCTGTAAGACCGTCAATTGTAGCTTGATGCTGCATCTTTTCGAACATTTTAACATTGCCAACCGAAGCTCCGATAAGTTGACTGAACAGTTCAACCAACGCAATGTCCTGTCTCGAAAAAACATCATCGTCTATCTTATCAGCCAGATTCAGCACCCCGACCACATTGTCCTGACAGTTAAGTGGAGCTATCAGGCAATTTTTGGTTCGGTAATTCTTTGAAAAGGCCCGTTGTGATTTTTTTATGATAGGCCTAGCGTGGCTGTCTATATCGCCAACCTGGATGATTTCTTTGCTCTGAACCGCCATTATCATAGGAGTAGGATGACTCTGGTTCAGAGATACGATTTTATTTATAAGGTATGGGTGGTTGTGCGCCTGTAGGTGAAGGATATTATTTGTATCGTCGAGGACATAGAACGATGCAAACCGAACCCCAATAAAATCGGGTATCTCGCTGGTGCATATACCTGCTATACGATCTATATCAAGACAGTTTATATGGTGTGCAAGGGGAGTTATATGCTCAAGAACCGATATTCCGTCCTTTGATTCCAACTGATTTATTGGCTTCGGCGTAATAGGAATTGCCTGCAGGTTACTTTTTTGCTGTGGCATTTTTTCTCCGTCTTATTGATATATTCTTTTGAGAAGTTCTACCGCCCCATTTCAGCATCTGCATTTTCAATTGCCGATTTTTTCGGACGATCCCGCCTTTGAAGCCGCCGCAGCGACAAAATATTATCTATGGAAAGCTTAATAAATCTTTGGCTTGATAATAAATCTTACCCCTAAAAAATTTTTGAAATTTTTATTGACAAGCAAAAATAACTTTTATATTTTATAAAATGTAAAATATACTTTGATGAAAATTTACAGCAAGCGTGATTGGTTTTCTTCGATAGAGGATTTGTAAATGCAGTCGAACACACCGATTATAGAAGCTCCGGCAAAACTTTATCGTATAGGCGAACTTGTTCGCCACACCCCCTTTAGCAGGCAGACAATCCACAACTATACAATAATGGGACTGATACGCGAATCCGAATGGACAGAAGGCGGGCACAGGCTATACGACGAGTCGGTATTTGCCCGGCTTGGCCAAATAATGGAGTTGAAGAAGACCAAAACGCTGGATGAAATTAAAGAGTTGCTCGGCAAGGACGCCACTGAGCATGCTGGAAGTTTTCCTCCCAGTCAACAGAACTGATAGAAAATAACCGCCCTGCCGTAATAATCGTGCAGAGGCCATAGAAGCAGGGATAGCTTATGAAACCATATCACTCAGCGACCGATAACATCAGCGAAGTGCTAAACAAGATTATTGAGTTCACCGAGATTCGCCAGCAGATAATCTCACGAAATATATCCTGCCTGAGCGATCCGGACTATAAGCCGGCCGATCTGGATGCTGACGAGTTCTCACAATTGATGGATGATGCAATTGAAGAGCACATCATAAATAACCGGCTACTCCTTAGAGACACCCCTCGCGTAAAATTCGGAGAAAACGGGACATTTATGGTAAAGGCTGTGCCTGACCATCACGCCGACAGACTACGCAGAAAAAATCCTTCAGAGTATCTCTCACTGCAAAAAGACAAGATGCACGAAAATTCGCTGAACCAGAAAGTGGCCGCCGAACTTCTTAGCCGAAAACACAGCCTTGAATCCGCTGCCAGAAGATACCCGTAAGGACTGAGCGAGATTATGAAAAACAATCAGACGGATTATTTATCTGAAATGATGAAAAACAACGGCTGCAAGGCAAAAACCCTTGCGGTAACCAGCGGAAAAGGAGGCGTCGGGAAAACCAACATTACAGCGAATTTAGCGATATGCCTGGCCGCTGCCGGCAGAAGGGTAATAATCGCTGACGCGGATATATCGCTGGCAAATCTCGATTTGGTGCTCGGAATAAACACCAGATATAACTTAAGCCATGTCCTCAGCGGAGTAAAAAAACTGGACGAAATCCTTCAGCCGGGACCAAAAGGAATAGAAGTGCTCTGCGGAGCATCAGGGCTGCAGGAAATGGCAGAACTGACAGAATTTCAGCGTCAGCATCTGCTGCGTGACCTGGGATATCTCCAGAACAATGCCGATGTCATTATGATCGACACCGCCGCAGGCATATCTAAATCGGTTACCGGTTTCTGCATGGCAAGCGACCAGGTGCTGGTGGTAACGACGCCGGAAGCGACGGCGATGGCCGATTCCTATGCGATGATTAAAGTGCTAACGGGTAATGGATATCGGGGCCGGATAAGCCTCATAGTCAATATGGCCAGCTCATTAGCCGAAGGCAAAAAGATTTACCGGCAGATTTCAGGCGTAGCGGCGAGTTTTCTAAACACGCACATATATAACGCCGGCGTTCTGCTGAGGGATAATCACATTAACTCTGCTGTGCGGAATCGCCAACCGGTGGTTCTTGCCTATCCAAAGTCAAAAATCACTGCCTCACTGGCTGCACTGGCGGCAAAACTCGACCGCTGTGCGGAAGCTCCGCCAAACGATGAAGGGTTTCTGCAAAAAGTTGTTAACTGGTTTTTCTAAAGTTATTTAAAAATCCGGCGATAAGAGAAGTTAAGGAACGAATTCGCACTTTTGGCATTTAAGGTATAGTTAGTTGCGACAAATTAGACAAAAATCACGGAGGAAGTTGTGAAAACCAGCCAGGCCCGCAGGCGCAAAACAAAAAAAACAAAGCCCGATGTAGATATATCAGATGTATGGCAACAGTTCCATAAGACCAGAGATGCCTGCTGGCGCAACATCCTGATCGAGTATTACAGTGATTCTATACGCTATGCGGCTGAACGGCTGCACTCTAAACTGCCCGATAAAGTCGAGCTTGACGACCTTATCAGTGCCGGTACTTTCGGCCTGATGGATGCGATAGACGCCTATGACCCTTCCAGAGGGGTAAAATTTGAAACCTATTGTTCGCCGCGAATCCGAGGTTCGATTCTTGACGAACTTCGCAGCATGGACTGGGTGCCTCGTCTGGTTCGGGCAAGAGCGCACCAGTTGCAAAAAATAACCCGTTCTCTGGAGCTTGATCTGGGAAGAAAACCCACAAAAAACGAAACTGCCAAAGAGCTTGATATGCCGATGGATGAATTCGAGAGGCTTCAGCGGGATGCCAACGCCGTGGGACTGGTTTCTCTGGATTCAAGTTTCAGCGACGCCGACGAAGAAAAAGACCTTCGTGAAATAGATGTCATAAACGATAAAAAGAGCAAAAACCCCGTAACAGAAGCCCAAAAACGAGATCTTAAGAGCCTGCTTACAAAAGGCCTGACTCGTGCTGAGCGACTAATCGTAGTGCTTTATTACTATGAAGAAATGACAATGAAAGAAATCGGGGCCACGCTGGACCTGTCCGAATCCCGCGTTTCACAAATGCACTCATCAATCATGGCAAGGCTGAAAGCCCAAATGAACAACCTGAAAAAAGAGTTCTCAGTCTGAAGTAATACAAATTCAAGTCATTCTGTTCTGGGTAATCGCGACCGCTGCACCTTTGATATGTGCGAATTTGCCGGCCTTTGACAAGCTAATCTTAATGTTCCTTGCATCACTGTCATATACTTGCACACCAAAAGCTTGTTTTATCCGCTCAATCAAAAAATCGCTGCATTGTTCGGTTACATATCCTGCCAGTATTATTCTGTCCGGGTCATAGAGGTTTATTGCAAAAGCAGCGGCTAATGCAAAGTATTTTCCGACAAAGTCGCGTATCTTGATAGCATAAGGGTCATTACTCTCGACTGCTTTTCCCCATAACTCGATTATGTCCTCATCGGAGAGTTCCTCTGTGATTCGTTCAGCTAAGGATGTTTTTTGGCCGTTTCTGATATCTTGTTTTAATTTCTGCGCAAGTGCGGGGCCTGAAATGAGAGATTCGAGACAGCCTCGATGACCGCAACCGCACTGTGGACCGTCCGGTTCGAAAATGACATGGCCGATTTCACCACAATTATTGGTTGCGCCGTGAAGCAGTTGCCCGTCTATTATGACATTTGCGCCTACTCCGGTGGCTACATTCAAATAGAGGATATTCTGCGGGGCAGATTGTTCAGCTTCTATTTCCCCCAGCAGCCTGACACGAGTGGTGAAAATGTGCACGGGGCAGGATAATCGGCCTCTTAGGTTTTTGCCTAATGGTGCATATTTCCAGCCCATTGTACTGGACAGTTCGACATCGCCATCAGGAGTTACGGAACCGCTGACAGTTATTCCGATACCGTCAATCTGATCCTGCCTAAGGCCGGCTTTGCTAAGCAGCCCGCGAATGTTTATTTCCAGCAAATCTACAACAGTCTCAAATGAATGATCTTCTTCCAGGTTTACCCTGAACGATTCGATAAGCTCGCAGTTAAAATCAAATCTACCTATAAGGAGATACTGCCGGCTCAATTCCACCGCTATGATGAATCGGCCCTTTGGATTTATTTCTATCACAGTGGGTTTTGCGCCTCGCCTTGTGCTGCTGCCGGGCTTTTCGCTAATCAGATTTTTCGTTCGCAGCCGCCCTACTATATAGCTTACAGTAGAGCTTCCCAGCCCGGCCTGTTTGCATATTTCAGACTGCGAAAGCGGCCCGAATCGCTTTAGCAGCGATAGTATAAGCCTTTCGTTTCGCAGGCCTGCGTTTCTCGAATCTATGGGACTGTTTGTATTATCTATGTTTTTCATAGCTGATCTGCTTAAAAATAGCTCAAATTGTGATTGTTTTCAAGAAAAAACAGCTAAAATGCGAACAACTCCAAAGCAATATAGAAAATGCGATTTTTTATAAATAAACGGTTGCATTTATTTTTTTTACACCTATAATTACTCACATTGTGAGTATAAATGGGTTTAATCCTTCGTGCGCAATAATGAATCCATTTGAAATGAGCGGAATGTGGCTAATATATTTGAGAGGAATATGGCTTTATGAGTATTGAACTTAAAAAGGACTGTAAATACGCCCTTGTGGTTCCGACCAGTATGGGTGCACGCCTGACGCCGACCAACGGCCAGCCGATGCATTGCGGCAAGATGCTGATGATGCAGGCCACCAGCGCTGAAACTAATGTGGCCAGCGTTTCTTCATATCTGGGCTTGCCGGTAAAAGTCTTAACAACATTTGTAAAGGACAGCCCCGTCGCTCGGTTCATCAAAGATGACCTCGGCTCGCGGCACATGGAATATGAAGGACCGGAACTTCCGCAGGGCGGACCATGGGGCTATCGCCATCAGTTCAATCTGGCCGACAGCGGTTACGGCTCGCGCGGGCCTCGCGTACATAATGACCGTGCAGGTGAAGTTGGCCGAACGCTGAATGTAAAAGATTTTGACCTTGATCGGCTCTTTGGACAGGACGGTGTGCAGATAGTTCACCTTTCCGGACTAATCGCCGCTCTGTCCCCTGAGACAGGAACATTTTGTCTGGAGTTGGCGCGAGCGGCCAAAAAACACGGCACGCGCATATCATTTGACCTTAACCATCGAGCCTCTTTCTGGAAGGGTCGCGAAAAAGAATTGGCCGCCATTTTTAAGGAAATCGCCGAGGCATCGGATATTCTGGTCGGCAATGAAGAAGATTTTCAGTTGTGCCTGGGACTGCAGGGTCCTGAGGCAGGTGGAAAAGACATCGCCGCCAAAATTGAAAGCTTCAAGGCAATGATAATTACAGCCAAAAAGTCCTTTCCTAATGTATCGGTATTTGCCAATACATTACGGCAGGTCGTTAGCGCAAATCAGCACCTTTGGGGCGCGATTATGGCCGAGGGCGAGAACTGGCATGTTATCGAGCCTCGCCGGATTGGCGTACTTGATCGTATCGGAGGCGGCGACGGTTTTGTCGGCGGTATGCTGTATGCGATTCTCAAAGGTTGGCAACCGGAAAAATGGCCTCAGTTCGGCTGGGCCACCGGAGCGCTGGCAACAACAATGCTTACCGACTACGGCCAACCCGCTGATGAAGATCATCTCTGGAGCATCTGGGAAGGTAATGCCCGTGTCAAACGCTAATTGATATCGTATATATTTGGGAGCCGATATGGATAGTCTTTATGACATAAAAGGAAAGAATATTGCAATAACCGGCGGCGCGGGAGTGCTTTGTGGAAGTATGGCAAAGAGGCTCTCGCAGGCAGGTGCTCGTGTTAGCGTATTGGATTTCTCAATAGACAAAGCTCGTAAACTTTGTGAGGATATTAACGGCACCGGGGAAACGGCTTTTGCTGTTGAGGTAAATGTTCTCGAAAAAGAAAGTGTCCACAAGGCAATAGAAACAGCTCACGATAAAATGGGCGGTATAGATGTGCTTATAAACGGTGCCGGCGGTAACAGAAAAGAAGCTACGACATCGGATAAGCTTTCTTTCTTTGACCTTTCAGAAGAAGCCGTAAAACAGGTGTTCGATCTGAATTTTGTAGGTACATTGCTGCCCTGCCAGATAGCGGGCAAATATATGGCTCAGGCAGGAAACGGTGTAATACTCAATATATCAAGTATGAACGCTTTTCGTCCGCTTACAAAAATACCTGCCTATTCCGCGGCCAAAGCGGCGATCAGTAATTTCACGCAGTGGCTGGCCGTGCATATGTGCCGAAATTATTCACCGAAAATACGAGTAAACGCTCTTGCACCGGGGTTCTTTTTGACCGAGCAAAACCGTTTCCTCCTGACCGATGAAAATACCGGAGACCTGACCCCTCGCGGAAAGACAATAATTGACCATACGCCGATGGCAAGATTCGGAAGTCCCGAAGACCTTGCCGGAACAGTCTTATGGCTCGTTAGTAATGCTTCTGAATTTGTAACGGGAATCGTTGTTCCTGTTGACGGAGGGTTCAGCGCATTTAGCGGCGTTTAATTTAATATCCCGGGAACTCTAAAAAATGCTGTACTACCAGCGTGGAAATGAAAATGATATTTTAAGCTCAGCCGACTTAAAGGCCGGACTTTACGAGGCTCTTGAGAAGCTCTCTGCCGCCAAAGTCCTGGCTATTCCGCCGGATATTACCCGTGTGTATTCACGGGCCGGTGAACTGACTCGGCTGGCATGGGAGTATTTCGGCAGCAAACTAACCGATGTGCTTCCGGCGCTGGGTACGCATTTTCCAATGACCGAGCAGGAAATAACCCGGATGTTCGGCGATATGCCCCGAAATCTTTTCCGCAGACACGATTGGCGAAAAGACCTTGCTACACTCGGACGAGTGCCGGCTGATTTTGTAAGACAGGTAAGTGAAGGCAAGCTCGATTATGACTGGCCGGCTCAGGTTAATCAGTTACTCCTTGACGGCGGATTTGACCTGATTCTGTCAATCGGCCAGGTTGTCCCGCATGAGGTCGTTGGGATGGCCAATCACAGCAAGAATGTGTTTGTGGGAACTGGCGGCGCCGAGGGCATAAATAAAAGCCATTTCCTAGGTGCGGCTTACGGTATGGAAAGAATTATGGGCAGGGCCGACACCCCTGTTCGCCGGGTATTGAATTATGCTTGCGAGCATTTTGCCAAAGACCTGCCGATAGTTTATATTCAAACCGTGGTCGGCAGCACGGATGACGGACCTGTAACTCGGGGACTGTTTATCGGCGATGATATGGAATGTTTTTATAAGGCGGCAGAGCTTTCTCTGAAAGTAAATTTCCAGATGCTCGATAAGCCTTTGCAAAAAGCCGTCGTTTACCTCGATCCTGCCGAATTTAAGAGTACCTGGCTTGGCAACAAAAGCATCTATCGAACACGAATGGCAATGGCAGATGACGGCGAGTTGATTGTACTTGCGCCGGGGCTGAAAGAGTTTGGCGAAGATAAGGAAATAGACCGTCTGATTCGAAAATACGGCTATGTCGGCACCAACCGAGTGCTTGAGCTGGTTGACAATCATAAGGAACTGCGCGACAATTTAAGTGCGGCGGCGCATTTAATTCACGGCTCGTCCGAAGGAAGGTTCAACATAACATACTGCCCTGGCAATTTGTCCCGGCAGGAGATTGAGTCGGTAAATTTCAAATACGCCGAGCTTGACTCAATGATGGAAAAATACAACCCTGCTAATCTAAGGGCGGGATTCAACACGGTTGATGGTGAAGAAGTATTTTTTGTTCCAAATCCCGGTATGGGACTATGGGCATGGAAAGAGAAATTCGATTTATAACTATTTTTGAAAATATAGGAGTAAAAAAATGTCAAAAGCTGATATTGCGGTAATCGGACTTGCGGTGATGGGCGAAAATCTCATTTTGAACATGGAAAGCAAAGGCTTTACGGTCGCCTGCTATAACCGGACGACTTCAAAGGTCGATGAATTCATCCAGGGCAGGGCAAAAGGTAAAAACATCATCGGCTGTAAGAGCCTCGAAGAACTCGCAGCCAATCTCAAACGACCCCGCAAGGTAATGATAATGATAAAGGCCGGCGCGCCTGTTGACAAAGCGATCGACAGCCTGCTGGATGTTCTCGAAGACGGCGATATCATTATCGACGGCGGCAACAGCAATTTCAACGACACCATTCGCAGAACAAAATATGTTGAGGAAAAAGGCAAACTCTACATCGGAACAGGCGTCTCCGGCGGTGAAGAAGGCGCCCTTAAAGGCCCGTCGATAATGCCCGGCGGCTCGCCGGGAGCCTGGGAAAGCGTCAAGCCGATTTTTCAGAAGATAGCCGCTCATACACCTGATGGGCAGCCCTGTTGCGACTGGGTTGGTCAGGACGGTGCGGGACATTTTGTAAAAATGGTGCATAACGGCATAGAATACGGCGATATGCAGATGATATGTGAGAGCTATCTGCTGATGAAAGAGGTTCTGGGGATGACTAACCAGCAAATGCACGAAGTATTCGCCCAATGGAACGAAGGCAAGCTGGATTCCTATCTCATCGAAATCACCAGAGACATCCTCGGCTACAAAGACGAGGACGGCAACGAAGTAATCGACCTTATTCTTGACACCGCCGGCCAAAAAGGAACCGGTAAATGGACAGGTATTACGGCTCTGGATCTGGGCCAGCCTCTGACGCTGATTGCCGAGGCGGTTTTTGCCCGTTGTCTTTCGGCGCTGAAAGACCAGCGGGTCCGAGCTTCCAAAATACTCAAAGGACCCAAACCCGAATTTACCGGTGACAAAAAACAGTTTATTAACGATCTGCGGGAAGCACTTTACGCCTCGAAGATTATAAGTTATGCCCAGGGCTACCAGCTTATGAGGGCAGCGGCAGAGGAATACAAATGGGATTTGAACTATGGCGGCATCGCCCTTATGTGGCGCGGCGGCTGTATTATCCGGTCTGTATTTCTGGGCGAAATCAAGAAGGCCTATGACAAAAATCCTGAACTGGAAAACCTGCTGTTCGATGACTTTTTCAAAAACGCTGTCGAGCAGGCCCAGACAAGCTGGCGCAAAGTAGTCGCACAGGCGGTAACTATTGGAGTTCCTATTCCGGCGCTGAGCTCGGCGCTTGCTTTCTATGACGGCTATCGTCATCAAAGACTGCCTGCGAACCTGCTCCAGGCACAGCGTGATTATTTCGGCGCTCATACTTACGAGCGAGTGGATAAACCTCGCGGCCAGTTCTTCCATACCAACTGGACAGGCAGAGGCGGCTCTACCGCGGCATCAACTTATGTTGTCTAATTTTAATCAAGGACAAACGATGACTGGTTTTATGATCGAAGATTTCATTCTTAGCAATGAAACTGCAAGAAGATTATACCATGAACACGCCGCTGAAATGCCTATCTATGATTACCATTGCCACCTGCCGGCCGAACTGATAGCCACTGACCATAACTACGATAATTTAGCTCAAATATGGCTGGCAGGCGATCATTATAAATGGCGAGCGATGCGCACAAACGGCGTGAATGAAAGGTATGTTACCGGCGAAGCAACGGACTATGAAAAATTTCAACAATGGGCCGCGACCGTGCCTTACTGTATCGGAAATCCGCTGTATCACTGGACGCACATGGAGCTGAAAAAACCTTTCGGCATTACAGATCTGCTCAACCCAGATACCGCTGATCGAATTTATAAAAACTGTGCCGAAATGCTTCAACAGCCGGATTTCAGCGTCCGCGGCCTGTTACGAAAATTCAATGTAAAACTGGTCTGCACAACCGAGGACCCTCTCGACAGCCTCGAACATCATGAGAAAATCGCTGCGGAAGATTTCGATACAAAAGTTCGCACCGCATGGCGACCGGATAAAGCAATGGCCGTCGAAGATCCCGTCGCGTTTAACGACTGGGTTGACCGTCTCGGCGAGCTTACAGGTATGCAAATTAACTCTTACAATGACTTCCTTTCTGCATTGAAGAGTCGCCATAATTATTTTCACGACCACGGCTGCCGACTAAGTGACATAGGGCTAACCCGAACATTTTTTGTAGATTATTCCGAAGCAGAGCTTAAAGCCGTATTTGTGAAACTTAGAAAAAAAAATCGTACCGACAATGAAGAAATACTAAAATTCAAAACCGCTATGCTCGTTGAGCTAAGCGCTATGAACGCAGAAAAAGGCTGGACGCAGCAGTTCCATATCGGAGCTTTGCGAAACAATAATACGAAAATGTTCAACAAGCTCGGCCCGGATACCGGCTTCGACTCTATTGCAGATTATCCAATCGCCGACGGCCTTGCCAAACTGCTCGACCGACTGGAGTCAATGGATAAACTAACCAGAACCATTTTTTACAATCTTAATCCCGCCGACAACGCAACAATCGCCACGCTAATGGGCTGTTATCAGGACGGCTCTATTCCCGGAAAAATGCAATTTGGCTCGGCTTGGTGGTTCCTTGATCAAAAAAACGGCATGGAACAGCAATTACAGACACTGGCTGACCTGGGCCTGCTGAGCAGATTCATCGGGATGCTCACCGATTCCCGCAGCTTCCTGTCATTCTCTCGGCACGAATACTTCCGCCGAATCCTCTGTAATATGCTTGGCACGCAGGCAGAGCAAGGCCTTATACCGAACGATAAAGAACTGCTCGGCAGCATAGTCCGCGATATCTGCTACAATAACGCCAGGCAATACCTTGAACTGGACAAGATAACCTCTTAATCAAAGTCATCGTTAAAAAAGGCCTTTTCTCCAACTCAACCTTAAAACAAACTGGGCGGACGACATATCTATCCGTCCGCACACTACCGATTTCGTTACCCAAAATACCCCTGTTTCTGCCCGAAAACTACCAAAATCAGCCTGAAACATACCAAAACTTACCGGCTTTTTGCTTTCCTATTTTGCCTATGCCGCCCATATACCCAAAACCTTTACCGAAAACCACACCTCAAAACACACTCAACCCTCGTTTTTTCACAATGACAAGCGATTTGAAAACTTTTTTGAGAACTGGAACATACTAACCGGAGAAGGTATAATGAAGATTTTACCCGATTTTTATGTGAAAATTTGATATTGTGAGATTATAAAATATGGCTTTTCTGCTCATTAACGGCGAAAAGAAGCAATTCGACGCCCTTCCCGAAAACATCGCCGAATTGCTCAAACACCTTGATATCGACGCCGCGACCGTCGTGGCCGAACTTGACGGCCAAATAGTCCAGCGGCAGGATTTTGCAAAAACGAAACTAATCGACAACCAGAAAATCGAGCTTCTCCGATTTGTCGGCGGAGGCTGAGGAAAATTTATGGATAAGCTGAAAATAGCGAATAAGACCTTTGAATCGCGTTTATTGATAGGTACGGGCAAATTCTCCTCGAACCAGACAATGGCCCGCGCCGTCGAGGTCAGCGGCACGCAAATCGTTACCGTCGCCCTTCGCAGAGTCGATATCGCTAATGAAAACGACGATATGCTCGCGGCCATAGACCGCAAAAAGTATCTGCTGCTTACAAACACCTCCGGCGCCCGCGATGCGGAAGAAGCCGTCCGGCTGGCAAGGCTTTCGCGAGCAGCCACAGGTATCGAATGGCTCAAACTCGAAGTTACGCCCGATCCGTATTATCTGCTACCCGACCCGGCCGAGACACTCAAAGCCGCTGAAATACTTGTAAAAGAGGGTTTCGTTGTCCTGCCGTATATCAACGCAGACCCCGTACTGGCAAAGCGGCTCGAGGATGTTGGCACCGCCACGGTAATGCCGCTGGCAAGCCCTATCGGCTCGAATCAGGGCATTCAGACCCGCGCTTCGCTTGAAATTATTATCGAACAGTCCGCGGTGCCGGTGGTTGTCGATGCAGGCTTGGGATTGCCTTCACACGCCGCTGACGCTATTGAAATGGGCGCAGATGCGGTTTTAGTAAATACCGCTATAGCAACGGCCAAAGACCCCGTAAAAATGGCACAAGCGTTCAAACTGGCTGTAGAGGCCGCCGAACTGGCAAAAGACGCCCAGCCGCGGGAAAAAATCAAAGCGGCGTCGGCATCGAGTCCTTTAACCGGTTTTTTGAGAGATTGACGAACGGATAGTTATGATTCAACGAGTTAGCTTCAGCGAAATAATAAAACAAAAAGGCCTTGACCGTGAGTGGGATATCCGGCGGCAAAAGCTTGACCATATCCGCCCGGAAGATGTCGAGCGTGCAATTTATGAGCGGCCGGGCAGATATAGCACGGAAAAACTGGCTGCGCTTATAAGTCCTGCCGCCCGTGATTATCTCGAGCAAATGGCTCAGGCAGCGGCGGAACTCACCATTCAGCGATTCGGCAAAACTATAACGCTTTATGCGCCAGTATATATCAGCAGTTATTGCTGTAATGAGTGCTTATATTGCGGATTCAATCGCGGCAACAAAATTCAGCGATGCCGACTAAGCATTGGTGAAGTGTTAAAAGACGCCGATGTTATCGCAAAAGAAGGTTTTCGAGACATTCTCCTGGTAAGCAGCGAGGATCGCGAATTCGTAACGACCGACTACATAGCTAAGCTTTCTAAAAAGCTGCGAGAAAAATTCAGTTCCATAGCAATAGAGATTTATCAGTTAAGCAGAGATGAATACGCCGAGCTTTTCAAAGCGGGCGTAAACGGCGTAACGCTCTATCAGGAAACATACAATCGCGAAGTTTATCGCCGATATCACCGCAGCGGCCCAAAAGCGGATTATGAAAAGCGGCTTCGCGGCCCTGAAGATATCGCCGCGGCAGGGATGAGAGAAATAGGCCTTGGCGCACTTCTGGGATTAGGCGATTGGCGAATCGAAACGCTTGGCTTGGCTGAACACGCAGACTATCTTATGAAACATTTCTGGAAAAGCAGGGTCTCGTTTTCGTTTCCGAGGTTGAGGCCCGCTCAGGATATGGACAGCGGACAGTTTCAGATGCTGACAGACACTGACCTCGTGCAGATGATGCTCGCTCTGCGGCTTTGTTTTGCCGACGCCGGGCTGGTGCTTTCAACGCGAGAAAGTCAACAACTCCGTGACAGGCTTGTTGGCCTTGGCATAACGAAGATAAGTGCCGGCAGCAAGACCAACCCCGGCGGATATACCGATGGAACAGACACATTAGAGCAATTCGAAGTAGCGGATACGCGTATGGCGGCTGATGTCGCAGAAGCATTGCGAGAAAAAGGATATGAGCCGGTCTGGAAAGACTGGGACAGCGCATATACAAAAATATAAAAAGGGATGGGTAAAATGGCAATTACTGATTTTGGCGAAGTAAACGGACAAACCGTAAA
>Ga0207421_10001804_pt1 | contig 27204 bp, 23 predicted proteins | sample SodLakKL_010_SED_4_FD_187542 | JGI IMG/M metagenome (GOLD analysis project Ga0207421, IMG submission 187542) | Alkaline sediment microbial communities from Lake Tanatar, Kulunda Steppe, Russia - 8KL_010_SED (SPAdes) (version 2) | ecosystem: Environmental > Aquatic > Non-marine Saline and...
TAAATACTGAGCCTTTTTGACCAACGCCCTGCGGCCCAAGGCTCAGTATTTATCCATTGTGGGTTCCTATGGTTGGGGCGGCAAGACGGTGGAAACCCTGGCGGGCATGATTCCCAACCTGAAGGTGGAAGTGCTGAATCCCATCCTGTGCAAAGGCCTCCCAGCCGCCAATGATTTTGAAGCCCTGGATCAACTTGCCGATTCCATCGCTCAAAAACACAGACAAAGTGCTTTTCTGAAGTGATAACCGCTCCTCATCTTTGTCCCGCACATGAAAGGAGACTCACCACGAAGGCAACTGAAGAACTCAGGAACGAACACCAGGCATTGAAATCATGCTGCAGGTTCTGCAGTCCGTTTCCCACAAAGAAGACCATGTCCTTTTTCCCCTGGCCGATGCAAAACTGGATGCTTCAAGGGATTCAGAACTTTCGAAATCCTTCGGGCGACTGGAGGAGGAGCGAATCGGACCTGGAAAACATGAGCAATTTCATGCCCTGCTGGATAGCCTACAGGCCTTCTACCTTCGTTGATGAAGAGGGGATCGATCCAAATATGCATGGCAGAGCAACAGGTGGACAATCATAGGTCATTCCCATTCAAAAATTGGGGGTGATCTATGAAAAGCAACACGGATTTTGCTGAGCACTCACGAACGGTTCATTCGCTCCTTGAGCATGCGAACGTTTTCCGCATAGTTCCCGCCTTTAAAAACAGCGGAACCTGCCACGAACACATCCACCCCCGCTTTCACCAGACTGTCGATGGTCTTTTCGTTGACGCCCCCATCCACTTCCAGAAGTACGGACAATCCTCTGTCGTCAATCATTTTCCGGCAGGCGCGGATTTTGTCTAGAGCCGATGAAATGAATTTCTGGCCCCCAAATCCTGGATTCACGGTCATGAGCAGCACCATGTCCACCTCTTCCAGAATATTCTCGATCATGGAAAGGGAGGTGGCCGGATTTACGGTGACCACGGCTTTGGCCCCCAGCTCCCTGATGTTTTGAATGGTTCGGTGCAGGTGTGGAGATGCCTCCACATGCACTCCCAACCAGTCGGCCCCTGCATCGATGAAATCCTTCACGTATCTCTCGGGCTTTTCTATCATGAGGTGCACGTCCAGGGGAAGCTTTGTCGCATTGCGCAGGGCCCGAACCACGTCTGGCCCGATGGTGATGTTGGGAACGAAATGTCCGTCCATGACGTCCACATGAATCCAGTCCGTTCCCGCCTCTTCCACTGCTTTCACTTCCTCCGCCAACTTTCCGAAATCCGCCGACAGAATCGAGGCCGATAGTTTGCCCATTTCTTCTCCACTCCTTGAATTCATGGCTGAGGCTCAGCCAAATGCATGTTTGGTGAAAATTCAGTTCCCGAGAGGTCACATGAGGCTTCGGGCCACGGCTTCCGAAAGCCGAATGAGGGGGGTTGGATAAAACCCCGCGACCATCATGGTGGCGATGAGGGCCCCTGTCAACCAGCGCATGGGCTGGGGGAGGTGCACGGCGGGAGGAGTTTCCCATGAATGGCCGAGATAGGCCGCCTTGATGATCAGAAGGTAGTAATAGAGAGAAACCACCACGTTGATCATGGCGATGAGGACAAGGACGAAAAGACCCTTGTCCATGGCTCCCATGAAAACATAGAATTTCCCCATGAACCCGATGGTGGGAGGAATCCCCGCCAGGCTGAAAATGGACACCATGAGTGCCAGTGCCAACAGGGGAGAGCGTCCATGCAGTCCCGCCAATTCCTCCCTTTCGAGGTTTTTACCCCGGGGAGAAAGGACCACCACCACAAGAAAAACGGTGAATTTCATGACCAGAAGAGCCAAGGCATAAAAGACGGCGCTGGCGTATCCGGCGGTGCCACCGCTCAATATGCCTATGAGCACATAACCCGAATGGGCGATGGTGGAATAGGCCAGCAGCCGTTTCATGTCCTTTTGAACCATGGCCGCCAGATTCCCCAATGTCATGGATGCGATGGACAACACTGCCAAAACATGAATCAAGTAAGTGCTGTTCTGGTCCACCGCAGCGATCAGTTTTATGACAACGGCAATGACCGCCACTTTGGAAGCTGTGGCGATGTAGGCGGTCACCTGATCGGGTGCCCCCTGATAAGTGTCCGCAACCCAGAAATGAAAAGGATACACGGCCAGCTTGAAAAAGAACCCGCCAAACGTCAGCAGCAAGCCGATGACCGCTGCGGGAGTGCCCATGACCTCGGGCAATACCTGAGCCAGATCCTGAAGATAAACGGCCCCGGTGGCGCCATAGAGCAATGCCATTCCAAAAATCATGATGGATGAGGCGAAAATTCCCGTGAGAAAATACTTGATTCCCGCCTCCAGCCCCATGTCCTCATCCCTTCTCAGGGTGACCAGAATGTACAGGGAGTAGCTGGAAAGTTCCAGAGCGAGGAGGATGGTGAGCAGATGCTGGGCGCTCACCAGCAGCATCATGGCCAGGGTGCACACAAAGAGAAAAAAGTAGAACTCCAGGCGATACCGTCTTTTGATCTCCTCCACATTGGCGCAGAGGCACACAATGAGGAAAAGCCCGAAGGAGAGAGCCACCTTGAAAACCTGAGAAAAAAGATCCAGCCTGTAAGCACCCGCAAAAAGGAGTCCTTCGGCCCCCAAGCAGGCCAGGGAAATGACCACTCCCAGCCCGGACAAGGCAAGTGCCAAGACGTGGTCTTTTTCCGAATGGGGCCCTCTCCACATGGACAGAATCAGGAAGAAAAAAGCGACCAGAAAAATGTATGTTTCAGGGCCAAACAGCATCCATTTCATCGTGGCAATCCGTTCATGAAAGGAATCGATGCGGTTTCAATGACATCAAAAAGAAGCGCTGGATAAAGCCCGAAAAGGAGCAAAACACCTGCCAGAATCATTCTTGGAATCCCTGAAGAAAAGGAAACATCGCTCAGTTGGGCATACCTTTCGTTGGGAGGACCGTAAAAGGTCCGCTGCACCACCCTCAACATGAAGAGGGCACTGACCACAAGAGCAAGCAATGCCACCACCGTTCGCACAGGATAGACCTTGAAAGCAGCGATGAAGACCACCAGCTCTCCCCAGAAACAGGCCAGGCCGGGGATTCCCATGCCGGCCAGGGCGGCAAGGATGAAATAGAAGGAGGCCACGGGCATGACCCGGCTCAATCCCCCCAGTTCTCCGATTTCCTTGGTGTGCGTGCGGTCGTAGATGTGTCCCACCGCGGAAAAAAGCAAGGCCGTCATGATTCCGTGAGCGAACATCTGAAAAACCGCTCCATTGAGACCCTCCACGGAAACCGTTGAAAGACCCAGGCCCACAATCCCCATGTGAGACACACTGGAATAACCAATCACATATTTTAGATCCGTCTGACGCAACCCTGCGAGGGCTCCGTAAATGATTCCAAATGCCGCCAGAAAAGCCATGACTCCAGACCAGTACTGCCATCCTTCCGGACAGAGAAAAATGGCCACACGCAACACACCGAAAGCCCCGATCTTCATGAGCACTCCCGCATGAACCATGCTCACGGAGTGGGGAGCCGCCGCGTGCCCCACGGGCGACCATGTGTGAAAAGGCCAGACACCGGCCAGAATGCCAAAACCCACATAAAACAGAGGGAAAGCAAACTTCTGCTGAGCCGTTGTGAATGTTCCCGGCTGCATGAGAGCCGTGATGTCGAAGGTGTTGAGACCCGAGTGGACATACAGATAAATCATGCCGGGCAAAAGGAGAGCGCTTCCCGCGAACAGGTACAGGGTCAACTTCATGGCCGCATATTCTTTTCGGGTGGTGCCCCATACGGCGATGAGCAGGTACATGGGAAACAGGGATACATCGTACCAAACAAAAATGAAAAAAAGATCCATGCTGACGAAAAGACCGAAAACACCCAGCACCATAAGGAAGTAGAGAGCGAAGAATTCCTTGACCCGCTCCTGCAACTGCCACATGGTCAGCACACCCGTGAAAAACACAATGCCCGTCAGCAGCAGATTGGGAAGGCTGAAACCATCGACGGCGTTGAAGTACTGAATGCCCAGAGAAGGCACCCAGGGCACCTTTTCCACAAACTGCAGGCCGCCCCTGGTTTTGTCATAAGCGAAGAAGAGGTACACACACAGAAGGAGGGTTGTGCCCGAAAAACCGGCGCTCACCCACTTGATCTCCCCTTTGCGTTCCTCGGGTAACAGAAGGATGACCAGCAACCCCGTGACACAGGTGATGAGAATGGCCGAAAGATAAGGAAAACCAGCGATTTCTATTTGCATGGACAAAGCACCTTTTATTTCGACACCGGGCACGAACCGCTCCATCCCTGAAGAGGAGCGAAGGATTTCCAATCATGCAATTCAGTGGATGAGCTCAAAAACCTCCGCTGTCCCGATAAAAGAAATACAAGGACAGGAGGACCATTACGGCAAAGCTCACCAGCAGACGGTACTGAATCATGCCCGACTGCAAAAAGGCCAGGAAACGGCCTGCTTCCAACGTCCCCCTGCTCACAGCCTCGATGCTGCCGTCGATGACTCTGTTGTCATTCTGGGCGAAGAGTTTGGAAAAGCCCCGGTCCACGATGCGGTCCACAAAAAAGTGATAGAAGTGATCCAGGTACCATCGCTGTGAAAAGAGTTCCCGAAGGAAAGGAATACGCTCCACAAAACCCAATCGCGCGGCGCCGCACCTTCCAAATTCCACCCAGGCCAGCCCCACCCCGGCAAGGGAGAGAAACAAAGCGGTGAAAGGTAGCCAGCCTGCCTGTTCACCATGGTCCACGAGGAGAGCTTTCCCTTCCCCCAGCAGAAAATGCTGCAAAGGACCCTGGAAAAACCCGAGCAAAAGAGTGAGAAAGACCAGAATGATGAGAGGCCAAATGAAGGTCCTGGAAGATCCTTCCTGCCGGCTGGCTTTTGGAGCGGGAGCAAGCCCGCCCACGGGGCCTGAAGGTTCTTCCCCCGCGCTCGGGGGAAAGAGGAGGATGCACAGGACGCGAAAAGCGTAGTAAGCCGTGAGGAAAACACCCAAAAGGCCCGCGGCCAGCCACACGGGATGGGACGAAAGGGCCAGCGCGGCCAAAATGGCCTCTTTGCTGAAAAATCCCGAAAAGGGAGGCAAACCCGCCAACGCTCCCGCAGCCACCACCAGGGCGATCACAGGGATTTTCAGCCTGCGGGCACCCCCCTTTCCCAGTTCAAAAATGTCATTGGTGTGCCAGGTGTGAATGAACACACCCGAACAAAGAAAGAGCAGGGCCTTGAAACCCGCGTGCGTGGTCAAATGAAAGACGCCGGCAAAATAGCCACCGGCGGCCAGCCCCATGATCATGAAACCCAGCTGACTGATGGTGGAATAAGCCCACACCTGCTTGATGTCTCTGGCAACCATGGCCATGGTGGATGCCAAGATCATGCTCACGGTGCCGATGAACAGAAAAATGCCCATGGCCGTGGGCGAAAGGGCAAAAAAGGGAAAAAGGCGGGCGAAAAGGTAAACACCTGCAGCCACCATGGTGGCGGAATGGAGCAGGGCCGACACGGGAGTGGGACCTTCCATGGCATCTGGCAACCAGGTCATGAGGGGAAACTGGGCGCTTTTGCCCACAATTCCTCCGAAAATCAAGAGCGCTGCAAAGGTGAGGATCCCGGAAGGCATGAGCCCCGCCGAGTCCAGGCTGTTCATTTCTAAAATGGCCGGGTTGCCCACATGCACCAGCACAAGAATCAAGCCCAACAGGAAGGAAACATCCCCGGCACGGGTCATGACAAAGGCTTTTTTGCCCGCCTGTGTGGCACTGAATTTTTCATACCAGAAGCCAATGAGCAGATAAGAGGAAAGGCCCACCAGTTCCCAGAAGATGAAGAGCTGAAGAAGAGAAGAGGATAAGACCAGGCTGGTCATGGCCCAGGCAAACAATGACATGAAGGCGTAATACCTGGAGAAGCCGGGATCTCCCGCCATGTAGCCCAGGGAGTAGACCTGGACGAGGAGGCAGATGAGTGTCACGATGGACAGCATGAGGAGGCTGACAGGGTCAAGGAGGAAACCGAAAGGAATTTCCATCCTGTTCAGGGCCACCCAGCGCGTGGAGTATTCCAGAGGTTCTCTCACATTCCAAAGGCGCGCCAAAAGGAGAAGGGAGCAGCCAAAGGAAATGGCAATGGCTCCCAGTGAGAGACCTGCAGACAGGTTCTTCCTTGCCCTTGTCCCGAGCATGATGAGAAGGAAGGCAAACAGGGGCGTGAGCGTTGCCAGAATGACCGTCATGTGTATTGCGTCTTCAGCCCGGAAAGGAATCATTTTTTCCCCTCGCTTGTCACCGGTCCGGTTTACCTGAGAAGATTGCAGGAGCTCGGATCGAAGGAACCCGAGCGCCGATAGGCATAGACGATGAGGGCCAATCCAACGGACACTTCTGTGGCTGCAATGGCCATGATGAAAAGGACAAAAGCCTGTCCTTCCAGGCTTTGCCAGTGAAGGGCTGCCCCCACGAAAGCGATGGCCGCAGCATTGAGCATGACTTCAACCCCAAGAATGATCATGACGAGGTTGCGCCGTGTCAGAGTGCAGAATACTCCCAGCAGAAAGAGCATCCCCGCAAGCATCAGAACATGGCCAAAGGGCACGATCATGCTTCGTCCTCCGTCCGGTCCCTGCCTTTTCCCCTCCCCAGGGACATGGCCCCCACCAGAGCCACCAAAAGCAGAAGGGATACGATTTCGATGGAGAGCCAATGATTTTGAAAGACGTAGAGAGCAAATTCCCGGGGGGAACCCGCCATCAGGGGCAAGGCCACTTCAGTACCGGGAGTCATGAGCACCACGGCGGCCCCCACAGCCATGTAAATCGCCCCGAAAATGGCAGCGGGCAGCCACTGGTTCAAAGGAAACATGACCTCTTCCGTCGCATCCGTTCTGATCATCATCACGACGAAAAGAAAAAGAACCATGATGGCTCCCGCATAGATGATGACCCATAGGGCCGCCAGGAGAGGTGCACCCAGGAGGTAGAATAAAATGGCCGTTCCAAAGAAGGAAAACAGCAGGTAGATCACTGCATGCACCATGTGGCGGCGCGTGATGGCCATGGCCGTTGAGGCCACGATGAGTCCGCCCGTGAGATAAAAAATCATTGCATAAAGGCTCATCAAAAATCCCCTGAATGTAAAAGATTCAGCTCCCCCCCGGGAGTTTGCTTTTTCAACAGGAATTTTCTTCCAACCAGCGCCGCGGAACATCCCCGGGCACCCTCACCTGTCTCAGGACAGGCATTCGGAGCAAAGGAACCGCCGTTCACGGAAGATTGCTTTTGACATCCACCGGTTCCTTTTCCCCCACGTGCTCTCCCTTATCCCCAACCTGTGTGGTCACTCCCGCATACCTGTAAAAGTTATAATTTTTGTCTTTTCCCTGGTGATCGACCAGAAGATCTTCCTTTTCATAAACGAAGCTCATGATGTCTGTGCAGGCAAACTCAAACTGAGGCGTGAGCTGAATGGCCGAAGTGGGGCAGGCCTCTTCGCACAGGCCGCAGTAGATGCAGCGGGAAAAATTGATGCGGAACCAGGAGGCATAGCGTCTTCCATCCTCTCTTTCCGCCGCTTCCATGGAGATGCACACCACGGGACATACGGCCGAACACAAAAAACAGGCCACGCAACGCTCTTCCCCATCGGGGTCCCGTGTGAGAACGATCCTGCCACGACTGCGCGCCGGCAAAGAACGCTTGTATTCAGGATATTGTTCCGTGATGGGTTTTCGAAAAAGATGCACAAAAGTTGTGGCAAAACCCTTTCCCAGCGCTTTGACCGCTTCCCAGGCTGATGTCATGCTGTCGTTCTTCCTTTTTCCGTGAATGATTCCGCTCTTTGGAAGCTGAAAATTTTAAAAAGACAGGAGACGGGCCCTTGGGAATCCCTGCCCCTGTGAAAAACGCCCCCTTCAGGCGCCAAAGAAAAGCTCTAAATCAGCACGATGGCGCCGGTCACCATGATGTTCAAAAGAGACAAAGGCAACAGAACCTTCCAGCCCAGCGCCATGAGCTGATCGTAGCGCAGGCGGGGCAAGGTGCCCCTCACCCAGATCATGAGCAGGGCGATGCCCGCCACCTTGATAAAAAACCACACCATGGGCGGCAAAACAGGGCCATGCCACCCCCCCAGAAAAAGAACGGTGAGGAGACCTGCAAAAACCTGCATGTGCACATATTCCCCAAGAAAAAACAGGCCAAACCGCATGCCGCTGTATTCGGTGTGGTACCCGGCAATCAACTCGTTTTCCGCCTCGGGCAGATCAAAGGGAATTCGCTTGGCCTCCGCCATGGCGCTGATGAGAAAGATGAGAAAGGCCAGGGGCTGAACGAGAATGAAGGGATAGGAAGCCTGGGCCTCCACAATGTCCACCAGACTGAAAGATCCCGCCAGCATGATGATGGGCACCAACGAGAGCCCCAGGGAAAGTTCATAGCTGATCATCTGGGCTGCACCGCGTATGCCTCCCAAAAGGCCGTACTTGGAGTTGGAAGCCCATCCACCCAGCGCCACACCGTAAACCCCCAGGGATGACATGGCAAAAACAAAAAGGAGACCTATGTTGAGGTCCGTCACCACCAGAGGGATGGGTTTTCCCCAAAGGGTGAGGTCCCTGCCGAAAGGAATGACCGCGAACATCATGAAGGCCGTGAAGGCCACCACTGCGGGAGCCACCATAAAAATGGGCCGGTCAGCTCCCTCCGGTATGGTGTCCTCCTTGGTGAGCATCTTGACAACGTCCGCGAGCGGTTGAAGAAGACCGTACTTTCCCGCACGGTTGGGGCCGTAACGTATCTGCAGACGGGCCAAAAACTTGCGTTCCACCCAGACCAGATATGCCGCCATGAAGAGCAGAAAGCCCAGTACCAGGCCCAATTTTGTCATCAGCAAGAAAAACCCAGCCATCCAGGTCAGCATTTTCTTTCATCCATTGCGGGAAAAAATCATCGGTCGATGTCGGGCAAAATGTAGTCCAGAGAACCGAAGATGGCGATGAGATCGGCCACGCTCTCGCCACGCGCCATGAGCGGCAAAGCTTGCACATTGGCGAATCCCGGCCCCCTGATGCGCATGCGGTAAGCATGGCCCAACCCCTCGCTCACCACATAATATCCCTGCTCACCTCGCGGAACCTCCGTTGCCGCGTAGGCTTCCCCCCTGGGAATGCGGGGACCCCGGGTCACATTGATGAAATGATGGATGAGACTCTCGATGGCGGTGAGCATGTCTTTCCTTGCGGGAACGGCATAGCGGTAATCGTCGGTCACATAGCGCCCCGAGGGCATGTTGGCCACGGCCTGTTCAACGATCCTGAGACTCTGCCGCATTTCTTCCACACGCACCAGATAACGCGCGTAGCAATCTCCGCCGTTAGCCGTGGGAACATCAAATTGAAAATTCTCATACCCCGAATAAGGAAACTTTTTGCGCAGATCCCATTCCAGTCCGCAGGCCCTCAGGTTGGGGCCCGTCACTCCCCAGTCCATGGCGTCTTCCAGGGACAAAGGGCCAATGCCCTCGGTCCTCGCTTGGAAAATGGGGTTTTTGGTGATCAGGTTTTCATACTCCTTGAGCCGTCCGGGAAATATTTTGACAAAAGCTTCCACCGCTTCCTTCCAGCCGTCGGGCAGATCGGCGGCAACGCCTCCCAGGCGAAACCAGGAGGGATGCAACCTTCCCCCCGTGATGAGTTCCACCACATCGAGAATCATCTCCCGTTCGGCGAAAGTGTAGAAATTGGGGGACATGGCCCCCACATCGTGCGCAAAGGTTGCAAAGTAAACCAGGTGGTTGCTCAGGCGGAAAAGCTCCGAGAGGAGCACCCGTATCACCTGAGCTCGTTCGGGAACCTCGATGTCCGCCAGTTTTTCCACGGCCAGCACATAAGAAAGGTTGTTGGCCGCACCCGCCAGATAATCGACCCGGTCCGTGTAAGGAATGAACTGGTGCCACGTTTGGCGTTCCCCGATTTTTTCCACACCCCGGTGATGGTAGCCGATGTCCAGTTCCAGCTGCCTGATTTCCTCCCCGTCGAGAGAGGCCATGCAGCGCAGCAGACCGTGAGTGCTCACGTGGTGGGGCCCGATGTTGAGAATGAAGGGCTCTCCCTCAGCCCCCTTTTTTCCTCCCGGGAACAGGAATTCAGCCGCATCGAGAGGCTGCTTCTCTTGGGCCTTGTCAAGAGTGTAAGGGGGCATCTCCGTCGCACGGCCGGGATGGTCTTTCCTCAGGGGATGCCCCTTCCAGCCGTGGGGCATGAGGATCCGCTGAAGATTGGGATGGCCGTCGAAGCGGATCCCGAACATGTCAAAAACTTCCCGTTCGTACCAGTTGGCCGAGGGCCACAGGTCAGTGATCGTCTTCGTCACGGGGCCATCCCCCTTCAGCGCAACTTTCAGGCGTATGCGGCCAGGCGCATCGAAGGACAGCAGCTGATAAACCATGGTGAAGGAAGCGGTTCCCCTGCGTGCGGACTCATCCAGGGCAGTCAGGTCATCGAGGCGCCGATATTTGCCGGGGGCCTCATGCTTCAAAAAAAAGAGCACATCCCGGAAACCGCTTTCGTGCACGTTGAAGGTCACCATGTCCGAAGAGTGAGGCGCCTGGTGCACCAAACCCGGGAAACGCTCCCGCAGGGCCTCAGCAAGAGACTGGTCCCCCTTCCCCCATTCAATGCGGGAGGCTGGAGGAGTCCACATGAGACGGGACCGATTGTCATAAAATTGGGGAGGCGTGACGGATGAGCCCCTGAGAGGCGTCCCTTGGTACCCCGTGCCGCGGGAATCCCGCGTTTTGCTGTGCCCCTCCGCCAGGAGAGGCGCCACCGTTCCCTGGGTGCCTCCACCCAGGTGGAAAATCTTGCGTATGGGCTTTTCCGTGGAAACAATCTTTTCCTGCAACTGAACGAGACCCTGAAGGACCGCTTCAGGACGCGGCGGGCAGCCGGGAATGTAAACATCCACGGGCAAAATCTGGTTCACCCCCTGCACCACACTGTAGACATCGTACATGCCGCCGCTGTTGGAGCACGAGCCCATGGAAATGACCCACTTGGGTTCGGGCATCTGTTCATAGAGGCGCAGCACTACAGGCGCTATTTTTTTGAAAACGGTGCCCGAGACGATCAAAAGGTCGGCCTGCCGGGGTGACGGACGCAGCACCTCCGCTCCGAAACGGGCCATGTCGTAACGGGAGGTCAAGGCTGTGGCTTCCTCCACAAAGCAGCAGGAAAGCCCGAAAAACATGGGCCAGAGACTGTGCTTGCGAGCCCAGTTGATCACCGCGTTCCCCGCATCCAGGAGACGACTGTTCATTTCGGCCTGTGGCTTTCCCTCCAATCAAGTCCTCCCTTTACCCAGATGTAGGCCAGCCCCACGAGCAAAACGATGATAAAAAAAACCATCTGAAACCATCCCGTCCACCCCAGATCCCTGAATACAACGGCCCACGCGAAAATGAAGACACCTTCCACATCGAACAACAGGAAAAAGATGGCCACCATGTAGAAGGGAACAGGAAACTGAAGCCGAGCCGTTCCCGTGGGGATGACACCGCTTTCATAGACTCTTGATTTTTCACGGCTTTCTTTTCTCTCTCCAACCCAGTGGGCGATGAAAAGCTGAAAGCCGATGAAAGCGAGGACCAGCAGGCCAAAAAGAACCAGGGAAAAAACTCCCGGTTCCCAGGGCGAGAGCATCGCTCCATCAGTAATTGGTTCCATGTATTCTCCCCGACAGTTCGAAGAACATCATGATTTTCTCATGCAATCATGAGGCACACGCATGGAAAAATCACTGAATTTCTGCCACTGAAGACGATGGTGGCGCGGCAATACCAGAACTCCCCGGGCCATGGCAGGGCACACTTTCAGTTTCACTTCCAGCGTGCCCCCATCCAGGTCCATGCCGATCACTTCATCCTGGGAAAAACCCAGTTCGAAGGCGTCCTGCTCATGCATCCACATGTGGGGTTCCCATTCCCATTTTTCCATGGCCGGGGAGTGGGCCGAAAGCTCTTCCGTCCCAAATACGGCCTCCACCACCAGGAGTTCAAACGCATGCTCAGTTTCTTCCCGAAGGGTGAAATGCCCCTCCTGCAAGGGGAACAACTCCGGGGAACTTTCCCGGGGAATGAGCCGCTTGCCATCGGCAGGACGGTTCCCCCGGGACGGGGCCTCAGGGGCAGATGGCCCTCTTTCCAGGAATGACCACGGATCGGGAAGAAAAACTTTCCCTTTACCGCCCACGATCCGTGCCATCTCTTTCAGGATCTCTCCACAGGCCCTGAAGTCTCGTCCCGGAATGACGGTGCTGTGGACGCGTGGAGGATGTGTTCCTCCCGTCCACTGCTCCATGGGTATCCCCCCCTCATGAACCGCCCGCGACCACTGAACCCTTCCCTCCTGGCTGATGAACGTTGAATCCACCTCGAAGAGGGTGGAAGTGGGCAGAAAGACTTGTGACGTTTGAACGGGAAGGGAAGGCAGGTGATCGAGAACGACCAGCAGTTCCAACTTTTTCATCGCCTCCCTGAGACGCTCTTGATGAGGAAAGTGCACAAAGGGATCACTTTCCACAAGCACGAGAGCCTTCGTGAATCCCCGCTCCATGGATTGGATGACGTCCAGGAAAGTGGACTCCCCGGATCCTGAAAGCAGGGCGCTTCCGAATGCGTTGGCTCCGGGCAGCACGTAGAACAATCCGCACCGACCCTTGACCTCTTTCAGCAGCAGGGCCAGGTCAGCGCACAGAGAAGGGGTGCTTTCCCGGACAACTTCCGTTCCACACACCAGAACGGGATTTCGACTCTTCTTCAGCCCTGAGAGCACCGCGTCCACTTTTTCCTGCTCGTCTGAAAATGCCCTGAAAAAAGGCTCCCCAGGAAGGCTTTGCAGAAAGCCCCGACTCCGCAGGGCCGTGTTTTCCCTTTCCCCGGGCTCCATGGCCTTTCGAACCAGTCCTCCCAGAACTCCGTTCAATGCTTCCGGAGCAACCCCCATGTGCACATGGGGCGCAGGAAGGAACGAGGGACGAGGGTCCAGAACCACCAGGGAAGCTCCTTGGCGTTGCGCCTGCCGCATGGCCAGAGCCAGCATGGGTGCTTCGTTGAGGGGGTCGGTGCCCACCGCCAGAACAAAATCCGCATGGGCAACCTGGTTCAAGGAGACTGCGACCCGTTCATCCAGGCGGGCCACAGCCCCGCACACCTTTTTTTTCACATGAGGATTCACAAAAAAATGGGGCTCGGGCAAACGCAACCCTTCGCAAAAACTTCTGAGTGTGGTTTGAGTTTCCAGGCTGTTACGGGCTGATCCCAAACACGCGATGGCCTGAGCCCCGAAGGTTGCGTGAATGTGCCGGAGTTTCTCCGCCGCCGATTTCATGGCATCTTTCAGGGATACAAACGATGACCCCTCTTTTGCCCGTCGTGGCCGGAGGGGATGATTGGTGTGACCGAACCCAAAGCGGCCTCGATCGCAGATGAATTCGCTGCCCAGCGCTTCATTGAAACGGCCTTCCACCCGCCAGACGGTACGGTGACGCGCGTTGGCCACGGTGTTGCACCCAAGAGAACAATGAATGCACAGGGAGGGAGACCTGTTCAGATCCCATGACCGGACTTTGTGGCGCGCAGGAATGTCCGTGTAGACCCCCGTTGGGCAAAGGTCCACCAGATTCCCCGAAAAAGGGCTTTCCAGCTGTCCATCCTCAAAACGACCGAAATAAACCCGGTCGGCCATCTGCAAGACACCGAGATCCCTGTATCCGCAGTATTCCTGGTAAAACCTGGAGCACCGGTAACAATGGATGCATCGATTCATTTCATGGGCAATGAACACTCCCAGGTACTGGTTGCGGTAGGTCCGCTTTTTTCCCCTGTAGCGGCGAATGCCATGCCCTCCTGACACGGTCTCGTCCTGCAGCAGGCACTGCCCCCCCTCATCGCAGACGGGGCAATCGTGGGGATGGTTCAACATGAGCCATTCGATCACCTGCTTTCGAAAGGCGACGGCTTCCTCGTGGGTCGTGGACACCGACATGCCATCCTGCACATCGATCATGCAGCTCATCTGGACACCCTTGAAAGGCCCCTGCAAAAAGGTCACGGCACACATGCGGCAAGCGCCCACAGCCCCCAGGGATTTGAGATAGCAAAACCTCGGAATCATGATGCCCAGCCGCTCCGCCGCATCGATGACTTTGGTCCCCTGAGGAACTTCTATCTCCAGACCATCAATGATGATTCGAGGCATTTCCGTTCTCTTAACAGGTGAGTTGATCGCTTTTTGTGCTGAGGCAAAGGTGTGCCAGAGCTTCAGGAGCCATGGGACCCCGGCCGCAGACCTTTTCCTTTTCACCCCACGGCCACCATCGCGCACTCATGCTTTGCAGGGACATTTTCTCTGACGAATGTGCTCCCGCACTTCATCTTCAAAATTGGTGAGCAGGCTTTCCACGGGACTGGCAGCACCGGGAGCCAGGGCGCAGTAGGCATTCCACAGGTGACCACACATGGTGCGTATCATGGGAATGAACTCCTCTTCCCCCTCGCCTGCTTCGATGCGCCGCAGGAGATCCCCAAGATAGGGCAGCCCTTCCCGGCAGGGAGTGCACCACCCACAGGACTCCCTGGCAAAAAACCGGGTGAGATTGAGAGTGACCTCCACGAGGCAGGTTTTGTGATCGAACACGATGATGGCCGCTGTACCCATACGGTGCCCGATGGCCGCCAGCGATTCGAAGTCCATGGCCACATCCAGATGCTCCGAAGTGAGAAACCTTGTGGAAGCGCCACCGGGCAGACAAGCTTTGAACTGGCATCCGGGTGGAAGGCCTCCCGCATGCTCCTCGATGATCTCCCTCAGGGTTGTGCCCATGGGCAGTTCAAAACATCCGGGCCGATTCACTCTTCCGCTCACACAGAAGAGCTTGGTGCCGGGAGAACCGCTGCTCCTGGACAATCCCTGGTACCATTCGGCTCCATTTCTCAGAATGTGGGGCACATTGGCCATGGTCTCGATGTTGTTGACCACTGTGGGACGCCCCCAGAGCCCCTTCACCGTGGGATAGGGGGGCGGCCTGATGGGATTGGGACGGTTCCCCTGAAGGGCCTTGAGAAGAGCCGTGGCCTCCCCGCAAATGTATCTGCCCCCGCTGCGGTGCACCACAATGTGGAAGGAAAAGTCCGTTCCCAGAATGTTCCTCCCCAGGTAACCTGCATCCCGTGCCCTCTGAATCTCCCTTTCCAAAATCCTGGCACCGCTTTCATAGGATGGACGGACGAAGATGAACCCCTTTTCCGCTCCCGTCGCGTAGGCCGAGAGCACCATGCCCTCAAGGATCATGTGGGGATCTGCATGGACCAGAATGCGATCTTTAAAGGTTCCCGGTTCCATCTCATCGCAGTTGGCCGCGATGTAGCGGGGATAGGCACCCTCTTGGGGAACCCCCAGCCACTTGAGGCCCGTGGGAAAGCCGGCCCCTCCCCTCCCTCTCAGGTTGGCCTTTTGAACCTCTGCGCAAACATCCTTCCCCGTCCACTTCCCCACCACAAGAGAGAGGGCTTTGTAGCCCCCGCTTTGACGGTATTCTTCCATGGTGGCAATGCGGCCTGGTTTGCGGTTGGAAAAAAGGACCTGTGGACACATGAGGCGGCTCACTTCCTTCCCGGGAGCGAATGTGAGTCTTCGATAAGTTTGGTCAGGATACGGTCGATTTTTTCCCGCGTCAGCTCGCCATGGATGCGGCGATCGACGAGCATGGCGGGAGCATGGTCACAGTAACCGAGACAGCAGACGGGAAGCACGGTGAAAAGGCCGTCTTCAGTCGTTTCTCCCAGTCGAATCTCCAGGCGGGAAAGAAGGTGATCCAGCAAAGACTCATGTCCATGCATCCAGCAGATGGCGCTATCGCACACATGGATGACATGCTCACCGACGGGTTGGCGATAGATGAAGTTATAAAAAGTGGCCAGTTCCTCCAGTTCCAGTGGAGTCATGGCCAGCAGCTCTGAAGCGGCGAGCATGGCTTCGTCGCTCATGTAGCCGAAATGACCCTGAAGGATGGTCATCACATCGATGGCCTGCTCCCTGGCAGTCTCACTCTCAGCGATTTTCTGGGCAAGCTTCCTCCTCATTTCCCCGGGCAACAGGTCCGCATACGCCATATTCACAGCAACCCCTCAGCAAACAGGAAGAATTTCCGGATAAGAGCCCCATCGGATCAGGAGTGATGTTCCAAAAGTATGTCATTCCATACCTGTGCAGCAAAATACAGCATGGGAGGTGGAAGATCAACTGGTCAACCAAAGGGATACGGAGTTCCCGTCGAAGTGGTTCACATTTTATTTTCATGTCTTCATCTCAAAAACAAAAAGAGGTGATTTGGCATTCCCGGCCACCACCTTTCCGTTACAAAAGATTCCACGCAGGGGTTAATATTAAATCCGGAGTTTCTGACGATCGATGACTGAAATGGATTGCGCTTTTCGGCGGCCGGTTTTGGGTTCTGAATGATCCCACCCAGGAGACAAAGGAGATATCTTGATTTCCATCGACGGCTCCAAGCACTCGGGCAGCGGGACCATACTCAGGTATTCGGCAGCACTGGCCTGCGTGACGGGAGAACCCCTGCACGTCTACAACATCAGGGAAAGGAGACCCAAGCCTGGATTGAGACCCCAGCACCTCAAGGCTTTGCAGGCATGCTGCCACATGACTTCGGGAAAACTCGAGGGAGGGGAAACGGGATCGCGTGAAATATGTTTTCATCCAGGGCGCCTTCCACGCGGAGGAAACCACCACTGGGACATCGGCACGGCGGGATCCACAACCATGCTGGCCTTCACGCTCATTCCTCCCGCTTTGTTCGCCGACTCAACCTGCACTTTTTCCCTCCAGGGTGGCTTGTTCCAGGACTTCGCCCCCAGCGCTCACCACATGCAGAAAGTCCTCCTTCCCCTTCTCCATGCAATGGGCGGTGAAATTCAACTGGATGTGTTGAAACCTGGATACGTTCCCCAGGGAGGCGGCCACCTGCGACTCCGTGTGAGCCCCCTGCAGGAGGGGCTGCGGGCCCTGCGCCGCGTTGACCAGGGAAAAGAATGGCGGTTTCAGGGCATCTCCCTCGCCTCCCACCTGCAAGCGGAGAGAGTCAGTGAGCGCATGGCCACCGCTGCAGACAGGATTCTCAGGGAAGAGGGATTTGAAGCCCGGTGGAACATACATGAGGATTCCAGTGCCGCTCAAAAAGGCGCCGCCCTTCTCCTTTATGTCCAAACGGACACGGAATGCCTTCTGGGCGCAGACCAGGCTGGAAAACCGGGAAGACAATCTGAAAAAATCGGCCGCTTCGTGGTCCGCTCCCTCCTGGAAGACCTTCGTTCCTCCGCCACCATGGACCGCCATCTGGCAGACCAGATCATCATTTTTGCCGCTTTGGCCAAGGGCCGAACACAGTACATTCTTCCTGCAATGACAGACCATGTGCAATCCAATTTATGGCTTGTGAAAAAAATTCTCGGCGCTGAATTTCATTTGGAAGGAAATCTTCTGAGCATTGACGGAGTTGGATTCATGAGGAATCCTTAAACTTTTTGGGGAGGTTACGGCCATGTTTTCTCGCATCAAAATTCGAGGCATTTACAGCACGGCCCTCACCCGGCTGCTCCTGGGCGCTGGCTACACCATCGTGGATCCATCGGCACGGATTCGCAACAGATTTGCAATGGAAGCCAGGGAAGATTCGTGCGACATCTGCGTTCAGGATCGCCAGGACCTTCAGGGCGTGACCCTTTCCGGGCAGCCCGAAAACCTGTGCCAGTTTCTCACATTTCTTCAGGAGAGCCTGCTCGATGCTGTTCTGCTGAACTGCGAGCCACAGCAGGATTCCGAGACCCAGGTCAGGGCTCTTGTGGAATTTCCAGGCATGGCCAAGTCCTCCCTGGACCATTTGCGCCAGCAAGTCGCCCCCACCGTGAAACGGCATCACCAACTGCGAATCGTCAACAGCAAGGCACTGGAAAAAACCGAACTGCAGCTCGCTCAATCCCCCCATAAAAAGGAGGAACTGGAAAAGCACCTCTTTTTTGAAAACATTCTATGGCCCATGGAAAAGAACGGCATGGTGAAGCTGGAACACATGAGACCCTCGGGCACACCCATGCGTCCCCGCGAAGGCATGCTTCTGGACCTGAGTGAGACTCACTTCACTTTCAGACGCGTTTTCAAAAAAGGCAGGTACGACGGGCTCGACCTTCCCATCGACACGGGAGATTACGGAATCACGGAGATCACGGAGGGACAATGGATTGTGAAACACGCTTATTTCAAAAAGTCAGGAACTCTGATAGGAGAGTACTACAACATCAACACTCCCGTTGAGTTCTACCCCTATGGCGCCCGTTACTTAGACCTGGAAATCGATGTGGTGAAAAGGGCCGGAGAACCTCCTTTCATCATAGACCAAAACAAGCTCAACCTTTTGGGCCAGCAAGGAAACATAGGCCCCTCCCTGGAACGCAAAGCCATGGAAGTTGCCGAAAACCTCATAAAAACCCTCAATGGGCACTGATGAGTGAAATGGCGTCATGACCCTTCTGGACTCTGTTCCCGCTCTGGTGAGAGTTTTTTTTATCTTTGGTTTGATCGTTTTGGCCATTCGAAAAAAGTTTTCACTGGGAAACGCCTTTTTCTTCGGCTCTCTGGGAATGGGCATCCTCTTCGGCCTCGCCCCGGAAGGCATGGTTCAATCCATCTTCCGGTCTCTCACCGATGCGCAGACGGTTTCTCTTGCCCTCATCGTCTCCCTCATCCTGGTGCTGAGCCACAGCATGGAAGCAGCAGGACAAATGGAAAGACTCCTCCAAAGCTTTCAGGGACTCATCAAAACGCCCAAATTGAACATCGTGGTTTTCCCGGCCCTGATCGGACTCCTCCCCATGCCCGGCGGAGCCATTTTTTCTGCTCCCATGGTGAAAAACATCGGGAAAACCCTGTCGTTGAAAAACTCTCAGCTCAGCTACATCAACTACTGGTTTCGCCACATATGGGAATACTGGTGGCCTCTCTACCCAGGAGTGCTCCTCACCACCGCTCTGGCCAACCTGAATCTCTGGCTCTTCGTGATTTTTCTCTCACCCCTGACGGCAGTTGCCATGATCATCGGTTATTGGCCCGTGCGAACCTTGAAGGGCAGTGAAGGTGCACCATCCCCACGGGAGAACGCCAGCCCCCCTGTTCTTCCCTTCCTCAAGGAGCTGCTGCCCATCCTCATCGTCATCGTGGTGGGCATTCTTGCGGGCAACCTGTTGAACTTTTTCATGGTTCCGTCAAACATCACCGTGACCAAAGAACTGGGACTGATTTTAGCTCTCCTCCTCGCCATTTTCTGGGTCTGGCGCGCCAATGAAATGACTGGTGCCCAGAAAAAAACAATCCTTTTCCAAAAACAGCTCCTGAACCTCTTTTACATGGTCGCGGCCATCCTTGTTTTCAAAGGAGTCCTTGAAGACAGCCGTGCCGTGGAAGCCATCAGCAGGGAATTGCTCGCATGGCAGATCCCCCTCGTGCCCGTGACCATCATACTTCCATTTCTGGTGGGAGGCGTTGCGGGAATCACCATCGCCTTCGTGGGAACCACCACCCCCATTCTCATCGATCTCATACATGCGGCAGGAGAGGGCCACCACATGCTCGCCTACATGATGCTCGCTCTCGCCAGCGGCTTCGCGGGCGTACTGCTTTCACCCCTGCACCTGTGCCTGCTCCTTTCCAATGAATACTTTGCCACATCCCTCTCTCACGTTTACCGCCATTTGTTCCTGCCCTCCATGGCCCTCATTCTCGCCTCCTGTGCCTACTTTTTTGTGCTGTACCATTTTGTGGCCGCCTGACAGCTCACCCTCATCTTGTCCAATGCTCTTTTTTGGTTTAATTTGAATTTTTGTATTCTTTTCAAAACATCTCATGATCCGGTTGAGGAACTTTCCAGCAAATATGATGTCCCGTGGGGTTGTCAAAGCAGGTTCGCCTTTGGAGGAGGGGAAATGAAAGCGAAAAGACTGTGGACCATTCAATCATTTTTATCGTGCTTTTTCTGGAATGGCGTAATGATCGCGTTTTTTTTCATCATTTCCGCCCAGATGCTCCAGGGCTACCAGCTGTGGGTCAATGCGCTCATGGCTTCCCCGGACGCAGTGATTGCGGAGAACCTCAATACAGCCTTTCTGGAACTGAAAAGACTCCTCAATCTAACCGAGCAATACCTTGCCCCCGTGATCATCGGCTCGGGCGCCCTTTTCACATTCATTCTCTGGCTTTTCATCCTTTTTCAGGGGCGTCGCCTCGCGGGAAGGGTTGCATTCCAGACCCTTGCGGACCAGGAAAAGTCGCGCACTGAGCCCCTTGCGGCCAAAGGAAAGAAAGCCAGAGAGGAAAAGGTCGTGCCAGGCCCGGCCGTGGAAGAAGTTTCCACTCCTCAGGCTGCGGTGCAAGTACTTTCCATCCTTCAACGGGAAGGGCGATTGATCGACTTCCTTCAGGAAGATCTCAGTGTTTATGACGACGCACAAATCGGAGCTGCCGTTCGAAGCATCCACGAAGGATGCAAACAGGGACTTGCCGATCACATGCAGCTGAAGCCCATTTTGGAAGAAGAAGAAGGCAGCGAAGTGACCATTCCCGCCAATTTTGACCCCAACACCATCCGTCTCACGGGAAATGTCAAGGGTGACCCTCCTTTCACGGGGCAGTTGAGGCACCGGGGATGGCAAACGACCAAAGTGGATCTTCCCGCGACCCCCAGGAAAGACAAGGACCGCTGGATCATCGCACCGGCTGAAGTGGAAATCGTCGGCTGAACCCTTCTCGCAACCAGCAGACAAGGAAGTACATCTTGAGTGATCCCAAATACATCATCGGAATAGACCTGGGCACCACCCATTGTGTGATGGCCTACACGGAAAAGCCCCGGGAGGAAAACGGCGAGCCTGTCATAAACATCTTTTCCATACCGCAGGTCATTGCTCCCAACGAAATTCAGAAGCAGCCACTGCTGCCCTCCTTCATCTTCTTGCCCGGCACCCATGACGTCCCGGAAGGAGGTCTGGCGTTGCCCTGGGACGCCCAATGCAGCTCCGCAGTGGGAGAATTCGCCCGCAAACGGGGAGCGGAGATCCCCAACAGGCTCATCTCTTCAGCCAAATCCTGGCTGAGCCACACAGGCGTGGACCGCACGGAAGCCATTCTTCCCTGGGACAGTCCCGAGGACGTTCAGCGCATGTCCCCCGTAGAGGCCTCATCCCGCTTTTTGCAACACATTCGAAACGCATGGAATCACAGTGTGGCCGCTACGGATTCGGAAGCAAACTTTGAAAAACAGGAGATCTATCTCACCGTTCCCGCATCCTTCGATGCAGTGGCCCGTGAACTCACAGTGAAAGCAGCCGATGGAGCCGGCCTCGAAAACTTCACCTTGCTTGAAGAGCCTCAAGCAGCTTTTTACGCCTGGCTGGAAGCCATGCGCGACCAATGGCGCAAAGCCGTGCGAGTGAACGATTCCATATTGGTCTGCGATGTGGGAGGCGGAACCACGGACTTCAGCCTCATTCAGGTGAGCGAGGAAGCCGGAGAATTGTCCCTGAGGCGTGTTGCGGTGGGTGACCACATCCTTTTGGGGGGAGACAACATGGATCTCTCCCTTGCCTACGTGGTCCAGGCAAAGCTCGCTCAAAGGGGGACGAAGCTCGACGCCTGGCAGTTCCGGGGTCTCTGGCACAGCTGCCGCCTGGCCAAGGAACGCCTCCTGGCAAATCCCGACCACGAATCGGAACCCGTGGTCATCCTGGGGCGCGGATCTTCTCTCATCGGCTCCACCATTCGCACGGAACTCACTCAGGATGAAGTGGGCAAAACCCTTGTGGAGGGGTTTTTCCCCATGGCGGAAAAATCCGAAGAACCTCAAAGCAAGACAAGGGTGGGCGTGCGGGAGATGGGCTTGCCCTACGAGCACGATGCCGCCATCACCCGGCACCTGGCCCGTTTTTTGACACGGCAGACGCCCGGCCCTGACTCTAAAGGGGACCAGGAAGCTCAGGGAAGCTATCCCACCGCCGTTCTCTTCAATGGAGGAGTCATGAAGGCTCTTCCCCTTCGCCAGAGAATTCTCGAAGTTCTGGGCCACTGGAGCAGCGGGGCTCCCATGAGGGAATTGACGGCCCCGGACCTGGATTTCGCCGTGGCAAGGGGAGCTGCTTATTATGGACTGGCCCGCCAGGGCAAGGGGATTCGCATTCGCGGCGGTGCAGCCATGACCTATTACATCGGCATTGAGAGCTCCATGCCCACCGTTCCCGGCATTCCCACACCCATGAAAGCCCTTTGCGTGGTTCCTTTCGGCATGGAAGAGGGCACGGCTGCTGAGATCAGGCAGCGGGACTTCGGGCTCGTGGTGGGAGAACCTGCGGTTTTCCATCTACTGGCGTCCAAGGTGCGCAAAAAAGACTCGGCAGGAGAAATCGTGGAAGACTGGATTGGAGAGATCGAGGAGGTCACCACCATGGAAGCCGAGCTTTCAGGGCTGGAGGAACAGGGGGGGCAGGTCATCCCCGTCTGGCTCGAAAGCAGGATGACCGAGCTGGGAACTCTGGAACTGTGGTGCGTGGCCCGGGACGAAGACTACAAATGGAAACTGGAGTTCAACATACGCGAAAGAGAAGAAGTGTGAATGAATCACCCTCAGGAATTTGAAGATTTTTCTTACCGTTACATTGTGGGCATAGATTTGGGCACCACCAATTCGGCCCTCGCCTATGTGGACCTCTCCCGAACAGATTCGCGGGAAAAGCGAATACGTTTTTTTGAAATACCCCAGTTGACGGGTCCGGGAGAGGTGGGAAATCTTCCCGTTCTTCCCTCCTTCATGTATCTTCCCGGCTCCTACGAACTGGCACCTGAGAGCACTGCTCTTCCCTGGGACCGGGAGCGCGGCTATGTGGTGGGCGAGTTTGCCCGGGAGCAGGGATCGCTGGTTCCCGGAAGAATGGTTTCTTCAGCCAAGTCCTGGCTCTGCCACGGAGGAGTGGATCGGACGGGGAACATTCTTCCATGGGGTGCGGACGAGTCCGTCCCCAAAGTTTCCCCCGTCACCACAGCCAGCCGGTTTCTCCTTCACCTTCGGGAAGCGTGGAATCACAAGATGGCCCAGGGCCGTGAAGGACACCTTCTGGAGGAGCAACTCATTGTCATCGCCGTCCCCGCATCCTTCGATGAAGTGGCCCGGGAGCTGACCGTCCAGGCAGCTCATCAGGCAGGCATTCCCAGGCTGATTCTTCTGGAGGAACCCCTTGCGGCCTTCTATGCCTGGCTTTCACGCCATGAACCGGATTGGCAGGAAATCATGGAACCCGGGCAGATCATCCTCATCTGTGACGTGGGAGGCGGAACCACGGACTTCTCCATCGTGGGCACACGCGAGGGAGAACAGGGGCTGCGCTTCGACCGACTGGCAGTGGGCGATCATCTCCTGCTGGGCGGCGACAACATGGATCTCGCTCTTGCGCGGCACATCGAAACCAAATTACTGGGCAAACCCGGGCAACTGGACTCCAGGAGATGGCACCAGTTGTGGCACCAGTGCCGCCAAGCCAAAGAAAAGCTCTTTCACTCGGTGAACCATTCCCCTTCGAGCAGTTCCGGCCCCTCCTCCGCAAACCCTCCTTCAGCGGTGGACATCACCATCGTGGGCTCAGGCAGCAAGCTCATCTCCGGCACCCTCAAAACAAGCCTCGAAAAAACTTTGGTGGAAGAGATCATTCTGGAAGGCTTTTTCCCCTTGGTTTCCCTTGACGCATCGCCTGTGGCCCAACGGAGAAGAGGCATTTCCGAATGGGGGCTGCCCTTCGTTCAGGATCCTTCCGTGACCCGTCACCTCGCCGCTTTCTGGAACCAACACCGCACCCTCATGTCCCGGGAAACGGGCCGCTCCCAGCTCTGCCCCGACTTCCTTCTCTTCAACGGGGGAGCCCTGGCGCCTCAAAACATTCGAAAACGCATCGGCGAAGTGGTGGCCAGCTGGTTTCAGGATGAGGGGGGCACGGGATGGAGCCCTCAGGAACTGGAAAACACCAGGCCCGAACTGTCCGTGGCCATAGGAGCTGCTTATTACGGCCTCGTGCGCATGGGGGAAGGCGTGCGGGTGGGAGCTGGAAGCGCACGGTCATACTACGTGGAGGTGAGCGGTGTTCAGGAATCCATGGATGCGCAGACCGAGGGCACCCACACTGCCCTTTGCCTCGTCCCCCGCGGCACCGAGGAGGGAACGGAACTGACATTGCGCCAGCACGCTTTCAAAGTTCTGGCCAACCAGCCCGTTTCTTTTCGGCTTTTCAGTTCCAGCACCAGGCTGGGAGATCAGCAGGGAGATCTGGTCACGCTCACAGAGGAGGAGATCACCGTTCTTCCTCCTATAAAAACCGTTCTTCGCTACGGGAAAAAGAGCACAGCCCAAAGGCTGCCCATTGAACTGACCGTCCATTTGACGGAGGTGGGAACCCTGGAACTTTGGTGCCGCTCCCGGCAGAGTCCTCACCGCTGGCAGTTGCAGTTCGATGTGAGGCAGGAGCAGGAAGTGCTGCAAGATGCTCAGCTGCAAGGGGAGACGCTGGACTCTGAACTCATTGAAAAGGCCCAGGGTGACATTCGGAGTGTTTTCGGCAAAGACTCCCAGGGCCAAAGAATCCCCCCTGAAAAGCTCATGAAAGAATTGACGGCCACTCTCGACATGAGCAAAGACAAGTGGCCGACGCACTTGCTTCGAAAGCTTGCAGACACCTTGCTTCACCTGCAGGAAGGCAGGGCCCTCTCTGCCCAGCATGAAGGAAGATGGTTCAACCTTTTGGGGTACTGTATGAGACCTGGGTTTGGGGATCCTCTCGACGAATGGAGAGTCAAAGAAGCGTGGAAGCTTTTTCCCGGGGGTCTGGAGTTTGCCCGGCAGGCTCAATGCCGCAATGAATGGTGGATTTTCTGGAGAAGGATCGCGGGTGGACTGAAAGCGGGCCAGCAGTGGTACATCTACCAGCAGGTCCTTCCCCTTTTCCAGTCTTCTCACAAGAAGAAACCTTCCCGCAAAGGCGTAAAACCCTTGAGCCCCCAGGAAACTCTGGAGATCTGGATGGCGCTGGCCAACTTTGAAAGGCTGCCCGCAGGCACCAAAGTGGAACTGGGTCATTCCATGCTCGAGCAGCTGCGAAAGGGAGGTTTCAAAAATCAGCAGTTGTGGGCTTTGAGCCGCTTTGGAGCGCGGGTTCCCTTCTATGGGCCCCTGGACCAGGTGATTCCTGCTGAAGAAGCGGCCCGATGGGTAGACACACTGCTGAGCCTGAAACTGCAACCCACCGATTCCATGGCGCAAACCATGGTGCAACTTTCCCGGTGCACGGGAGATCGCCACAGAGATCTGCCCCAAGAGGTGCGGGAGAAGGTTCGCCACTGGCTCCTCCAAGAGCCTTCCAACCAGCGCTACGTGGAAATTCTTGAAAATCCCCAAACAACTCTGAAGGAAAAGGAACAGGACTGGATCTTCGGAGAATCTCTTCCCGCAGGGCTTGTCTTGTCCACCTGAGTTCCTGCAGCACGGAAATGGATCCAGTGTGCCGGGACGATTCCCTCGACTCAGAACCCGCCAGAACGCCTGAAAGGAAAATGGATGGCCACCCCATTTTGGAGGCAAAATCATTGAAAAAAACTGAATGGGACGAATACTTTCTGAAGATCACCCGCGCCGTAGGAGGAAACAGCAAGTGCCTGTCGCGGCAAATCGGTGCCATCCTTGTTCGGGACAAGTCCATCATTTCCACTGGCTATAACGGACCGCCACGCGGCGTGCCACACTGTTCCGAGCGATACACCTGCGATGATCACCTGATCATGCACCTTCAAGCTCTTCATGGAAAAAGGGTCTACGACACAACCATCTGCCCCAGAAGAATCATGGGATTCGGCAGCGGCGAGGGCCTGAATTTCTGCATCGCGAGTCATGCGGAGGTGAACTGCATCAACAACGCGGCGCGCCAGGGCATTTGCACCCGGGGCAGCACCATGTATCTCTCGTGCCACATCCTTCCCTGCAAAAACTGCCTCTGTGAAATCATCAATGCGGGAATCGAAGAAGTGGTGGTCCTCGAACACCAGCCTTACGACCAGACCAGCCTGTTTCTCATCAGACACAGCGGCTTGCGAATCAGGACCTATGAAATCCAGGACTTCAGCTGTCCTTCATGATCTTGATGCGAATTTTTCTTGTTCGCGGCCCATCGTACTCGCAAAGAAAGATGCGCTCCCAGGTCCCGAGAACCAACCGTCCCCCTTCAATGATGACCTGGCAACTTCCTCCCGTGAGCATTGCCTTGATGTGGGCAGCGGCATTCCCTTCGGTGTGCTTGTATCCGGCTCGCCATGGAATCAACTTGTCCAGTGTGGTCAATATGTCTTCACTCACAGCGGGGTCAATCCCCTCGTTGATGGTCAATCCCGCAGTGGTGTGGGGCACATAAACCAGGCAGATCCCCTTTTCCACGCCACTTTCCTTGACTCTGCGGGAAATGACATCGGTGATGTCCACCATGGCACTGTGATCCGGAGTGTTGACCTGAAAGGTTTCAAGCATTTTGAAGCCTCCCGTTGACAGTTTGAGTTTTCTCGAAAGCTTTTTCAGATCAGGGCTTGTGGTGCTTCCCGAATCAGGGGAAAGAATACACCCTGCAATCACCGGGGAACAAACAAGCCTGAATCCGATGGCGCATACAGATCGCCCTCATTCTCTTCATCCTCATGGAATTCGGGCCAGTGCTCCGCCAGGGACCAGCCAACCATGGCAACGACCAAAGGATTGTCGTCGGGACTCTCCTCCGACGCAAGGTGCTGTGCCACAATCCATGCTTCATGAGCCATTTCTTTCTCACCGGCCAGCTGATGCACCAGGGCCTTTTCTTCCAAGAAGCGTATGTAGAATTTTCTTTTCATTCCCGCGCACAACTCTTGGGCAGCCTGCTTCAAAACGGACTGAATACGCTCCTGTTGTGTTTCCGGAGGCAAAACGAGAACAGGATTCCTCAAACGTTCCAGTTCCTCATGGTAAGGTGCCAGCTCGTCTTTTTCGAAGGCAAGCCA
>Ga0207421_10001806_pt1 | contig 27183 bp, 26 predicted proteins | sample SodLakKL_010_SED_4_FD_187542 | JGI IMG/M metagenome (GOLD analysis project Ga0207421, IMG submission 187542) | Alkaline sediment microbial communities from Lake Tanatar, Kulunda Steppe, Russia - 8KL_010_SED (SPAdes) (version 2) | ecosystem: Environmental > Aquatic > Non-marine Saline and...
GGCGGCGCTCAGCCTCGCCCGATGCCGCGGCCGCTGCCCTGACCCGGGCAGGGTAGGCAGCGTGGCACGGGCGCTAGTCGTTCGTGGCCGGTTCGCCGCCCGGGCGCCCGGAACGTGGTGCCGGCGGTTCGCTGCGCCGGGGCGGTTCGTCCGACGATCTGGCGGCGCTCGATGCTCCCGGTGCACCACCGGGGGCGGGGGTCCGTTCCTGCGAGGTCGCCGGGGGGCTCGTCGTCGGTGGCCATGCCGGGCTGGGGTCCGCCGGTGGTGGCCCGGAGGTCGCCGGCCTGCCGGTGTGCCGCGGAGCGTCCCGGGCCGGGGTCCGCCGATCGTCGGGTGGCGGCGAGAGTCCGTCCCGGCTCGAGCCGCGGGTCTGGTCACGCGCCCCGGCGCCGGGGCCCTGCTCCCGGGGTTCGACGCCGGGGTTGTCGTCGCGACGTTCCGCGCCGGGCGCGTCCGAGCGGTCCGAGGGCACCTCGCCGGTCCGGGAGGGGTGGTCGGTGGGTGGACCGGCGGGAGGACCGGCTCGCGGCAGGTCGACGCCGACCCGGGCGACCGCGTCGGCCACGAGGTTCTGGGCGGACGCCGGGAGCGACCCGGCGACGGCCAACCCCCCGATGGTGGCGAGGGCCACGACGGTGGCTGCGGTGGCGAGTCGAACGGTGCGCTGCACGAGCCCACCGCCGGGGTGGGACCCACGGCCCTCGGGGCGGAGGGGGTGTGAGCGCGTCGGGGCCGGCCGACGGGACGGTTCGGCGGCGGCGACCTCGATGGCCTGCAGATGCGCCCGGGCCACCGGCTCGGGAACGGTGACGACCAGCTCACGACGGGCACGGACCACTCGCTCGGCGAGGTCGAGGTCGCCGAGGTCGTGGGTCAGCCGCGCGATGCGCTGGTCGTCCATCAAGAGGTCCAGGTCGATGGTTGAGCGTCCGGGGGCCACGCCGCGTCACGGGTGGTGCGCTGCGCGCTCTCATCGGCCGATCGTCTCACCGAGCGGGCCTCCTCCTGCTGCGCGTCGATCGTCCGCCGCATGGCGGCGGCGGCCCGTCGTTGGAGCTGCTTGACCGCCCCCTGCCGACGTCCGGTGATGCGCGCGACCTCGGCGATCGGTAGGTCACCGACGACGCGCAGCAACAGCACGGTGCGCTGGCCCTCGGTGAGTCGTGCCAGCGCAGGCTCGAGTTCCCCGAAACCCAGGGAGGCGAGCGTCTCGGCCTCCGGATCGTCGGCCGAGGGCGAGGGGTGCAACCGATCGTGCGCGCGCGGCGCGGGAGGGCGCCGGGCCGCACGTCGTCGGGCGTCCAACAAACGGTGATGGGCGATGGTCAGCACCCACGACCGGAAACCGTCGGCGTCACCGCTGAAGCGGTCGAGGTCCCGCACGACCGCCAGCATGACCTCGCCGGCGACGTCGTCCGGGTCGGGGAGCCGTTGGGCACGGAGGTAACCGATGACCAGTGGGGCGAGCTGGTGGTAGAGCTCGGACCAGGCGGTGGCGTCCCCACGGCGCGCCCGTTCCAGACGGGTCCTGAACTCCCCATCGCTGACGTGCACGCTCGCCCCGCGTCGCTTCGTGTCCCCGTACCGTCCCCGACCACGCAGGGTAGCCGAGCTAACTCTCCGAGGTCCCGACGGCCGGGGTCGACGGGACGGGAGGTTGCTGTTCGACGACCACCGAGGTGATCGGGCCATGGTCGTCGGTGACGACCGGGTCGGCGCGACCGGCCCGCCGTGCCTCGCCGAGGTCGATGGGGCGAACGACCAGTGGCGTCTCGGCACCGAGATGCAGGTCGCCCGCGACACCGCACCAACTCAGGACGTCGGTGCCGGTCACCAGGCCCTTGCCGCCCCGGCCCTTCACCGGGTAGTCCTCGAGGGGTGAGCGCTTCGCCGTGCCGTCGGCCGCGACGGTGAGCACCTCGCCGTCGTCCGAACCGTCCGGGATCACCGAGATGGCCACGACCGTGGCGCCCGGTGTGAGGTTCATGCCTCCGACCCCCGCGGCGCTACGGCCCATGGGTCGCACCTCGCTGACCGGGAAGCGGGTGACGAGGCCGGCGTCGCTGGCCAGCAGCAGGTGATCGTCCTCGCGAGCGGTCACGACGCCCACGATGCGGTCGCTGCCCTTGACGCCCGCAGCCTGCAGCGAACGTTGGCGTGCCTCGACGAACTCGCTCATCGCGGTGCGCTTGACCTGACCGGCGGCGCTGACGGTGACCACGAACAGCGCCGGGTCGTCGACGATCACGACCGCACCCGCGAGGGGTGCCTCGGGGCCTCCGCCGAGCAACCCGCCCACATGCGTCCCGCGTTGGTTGGCCTTGGCGACCGGCAGGTCCCCGAGGCCCACCCGGTGGCCGGTGCCGGTCTGCTCGACCAGCAGGACCGGATCGTCGCTACTGGCACGGATCACCGCGACGAGCGGGTCGTGGCCGTGCTTGTGGGTCGGTGTGGTGCGGCGACGCGCCAACGGCTTGAGATAGCCGCCGCGGGTCACCATCACGGTGAGGTCCTGGGCCTCGAAGCCGGCCTGGGAGCCGCCGGCCAGGACCGCATCGGTGTCGATGCCCGTGCCGACGATGCGCGAGCGGCGCGGCGTGGCGTGCACCCGCTTGATCCCGGCCAGCTCGTCGGTGAGCACGCGGTCGAGCACGGCCCGGTCGCCGAGGATCTCCTCCAGTCCGGCGATGCGCTCCTGGAGGTCCTGGTACTCGTCCTCGAGGGCGGCCCGTTCGAGCGCGGCCAGACGGCGCAGCTGCATGTCGAGCACGGCCTGGGCCTGGACCTCGCTGAACTCGAAGCGGTCCATCAACCCCTGCTTGGCGGCCGAGGCGGACTCGCTCGCGCGGATCAGGGCGATGACCTCGTCGAGGTGGTCGAGCGCGAGCAGCAGGCCCTCGACGATGTGCGCGCGGGCCCGGGCCCGGTCGAGCCGGTGCTGGGTGCGCCGGGTCAGCACCTCGCGTTGGTGGACGAGGTAGTGCACCAACGCGTCGCGCAGACCGAGCGTGCGCGGCGCACCGTCGACCAGTGCGACCAGGTTGACGTTGAAGTTGGTCCGCAGGTCGGTGAGCGTGAACAGCTTGCCGAGCACCGCGGCGGGGTCCTCGCCCCGCTTGAGTTCGATCACGATGCGCATGCCGTCGCGCGAGGATTCGTCGCGCAGGTCGCGGATCGACTCGATCTTGCGGTTGGCGACCAGGTCGGCGATCCGCTCCAGCAGCGACGCCTTGTTGACCTGGTAGGGGATCTCGGTCACCACGATGCGTGGCAGGTTGCCGGTGCGCACCTCGGTGGAGGCCACCGCCTCGACGGTGATCGCCCCGCGGCCGGCCACGTAGGCGTTCATGATCCCCTCGCCCTGCACGATCCGTGCGCCGCCGGGGAAGTCGGGAGCGGGGACGTGCTTCATCAGCTCGTCCACCGTGGCGTCGGGTCGGCGCACCAGCAGCAGGCAGGCGTCGATCACCTCGCCGAGGTTGTGCGGCGGGATGCTGGTGGCCATGCCGACCGCGATGCCGGTCGCGCCGTTGACGAGCAGGTTGGGGAAACGGGCGGGGAGCACGACCGGTTCGGTCGAGTACCCGTCGTAGTTCTCGATCTCGTCGACGGTGTTCTCGTCGATGCCGGCCAGCAGCTCCATGGCGAGCGGGGACAGCCGCGCCTCGGTGTAGCGCATCGCGGCAGGGGGATCACCGTCGATCGAGCCGAAGTTGCCGTGGCCGTCGACCAGTGGCTCGCGGGTGGCGAAGTCCTGGGCCATGCGCACGAGCGCGTCGTAGATCGAGCTGTCGCCGTGCGGGTGGTAGGTCTTCATCACCTCACCGACCGCCGATGCGCACTTGCGGTAGGGACGGTCGGGATGCAGCCCGGACTCGAACATCGAGAACAGGATCCGACGCTGCACCGGTTTGAGCCCGTCGCGCACGTCGGGCAGGGCGCGGCCGACGATCACCGACATCGAGTAGTCGAGGAACGCCTGCTCCATGCGCGACTCGAGGCTGACGTCGCGGACCTCGCCGGTGGTGAGCGCCTCCTGCCGGGCGCCGGGTGCGTTCTTGGTCGATGCCATCAGACGTCCAATTTCTCGGCGAACTTCGCGTTCGAGACGATCCACTCCCGGCGTGGATCGGTCTGGTTGCCCATCAGCAGCACGAACAGCTCATCGGTACGGGCGGCGTCCTCGATGTTGACGCGCAGCAGCGTGCGCCGTTGCGGGTCCATGGTGGTGGCCCACAGCTGTTCCGCGTCCATCTCGCCGAGCCCCTTGAAGCGCTGCACCTCGACGTTGCTGTTGCGTTTGAACTCCGTGCGCAGCAGCTTCTCGCGTTCCGGGTCGCTCATGGCGTAGGCGACCTTCGCGCCCTTGCGCAGCTGGTACAGCGGCGGTTGGGCGAGATAGAGGTGGCCCTTCTCGATCAACGTCGGGCACAGGCGGTAGAAGAAGGTCAGCAGCAGGGTGGTGATGTGCCCGCCGTCGACGTCGGCGTCGGCCATCAGCACGATCTTGTCGTAGCGGAGCCGGTCGTGGTCGTAGCCCTCGCCGACCCCGGTCCCGATCGCCTTGACCAGGGCCTGGATCTCCGCGTTCTCCAGCACCTTGGTCAGCTGCGACTTCTCGACGTTGAGGACCTTGCCCCGCAGTGGCAGGATGGCCTGGGTGTGGCGGTCGCGCGCGGCCTTCGACGAGCCGCCGGCCGAATCGCCCTCGACCACGTACAGCTCGGTCTCGGAGGGGTCGCGCGAGGTGCAGTCGGCGAGCTTGCCCGGCAGCCCGGCCGAGTTGCTGTCGAGCAGGCCCTTGCGGCGGGTGAGTTCGCGGGCGGCCTTCGCGGCCTGGCGGGCTTTGGCGGCGACGCTGGCTCGTTTGACGATCTGGCGCCCCTTGGCCTTGTTCTTCACGAGCCAGGTCGCGAACTCCTCGGCCAGGACCAGTTCCACGTAGGTGCGCGCCACGGTCGAGCCGAGGCGTCCTTTGGTCTGGCCCTCGAACTGCGGGTCGGGCAGCTTCACGGAGATGACCGCGACCAGACCTTCGCGGATGTCGTCACCGGTCAGGTTGGGGTCCTTCTTGAGCAGGGCGCCGGTGTCGCGGCCGAACTTGTTGAGCGTGGTGGTCAGCGCGCGGCGGAAGCCCTCCTCGTGGGTGCCGCCGTCGGCGGTGCGCACGATGTTGACGTAGCTCCGCAGCCGGCTGTCGTGGAAGCCGTCCGACCAGGTGAAGGCCGCGTCGATGGCGACCGGCAGGCCCTCCCACTGTCGTTCGTCGTGGACCTCGATGGCCGGGACCAGCGGGTCCTTGCCGTGCAGCAACTCGCCGACGAAGTCGCGCAGCCCGTGCTTGAAGGTCAGCGTCTGGGACCGGCCGTCGCGGTCGTCGATGAGCACCATGACCAACCCGGCGTTGAGCAGTGCGGTCTCGCGCAGACGCTGGGCGACGGTGTCGTGGTCGATGTCGGTGGTCTCGAACACCTGCGTATCGGGCCAGAAGCGGACCAGGGTGCCGGAACCCTTGACCTTGCCGCGCTGCTTCTTCAGCTCATCGACCTTCGGGCCGCGCTCGAAGGCGATCGTGTGACGGGCGCCGCCGCGGGTCACCTCGACCTCGGTGCGCGAGGAGAGCGCGTTGACCACCGACACGCCGACCCCGTGCAGGCCGCCGGACACCGCGTAGGTCTGCTGATCGAACTTGCCGCCGGCGTGCAGGGCGGTGAGCGCGAGCTCGACCGCCGGGACCTTCTCCGTCGGATGCAGGTCGATCGGGATGCCCCGGCCGTCGTCGGTCACCTCGACGCCGCCGTCGGCCAGCAGGCGCACCGTGATCCTGTTGGCATGCCCGGCGAGGTGTTCGTCGACGGCGTTGTCGACGACCTCCCAGACGAGGTGGTGCAGGCCGCGGGCGTCGGTCGACCCGATGTACATGGCGGGTCGCTTGCGCACGCCCTCGAGGCCCTTGAGGACGCTGATGTTCTTCGCGCTGTACTCGGTCACGCAGGCTCCTCGAGACTCATCGACACTCCTCGTGGTTCGCGCCTGGGTGGTTCGCCTGGGCGGTTCGTGGTGAGGGGTCGGAGCGTGGTGGGCAAGGGGGTCCGTCGAACGTCGGCTCGAACAGTACGCGACGGCTACGACATGTCCCGGCACCACCCTCTGGACGTCGGCTCGGGGTCGGCGCCTGTCCGGTCGCCGCGCGGTCGGACGGCCCGCCCGGTGACCCGGATGCCCGTCCGGGCGGGGATGACGACAGCGGACCAGGACGCTCGACGGCACGGTGAGGGCCCGGTCGTCGCCGCAGCCACCACCTACCCGGACGGCCGCCCCACGCTCGAGGAGCAGCCGCATGGACGTGTTCACCGATCCGGACATCACCTACCTCTGGAACGGTCACGAGCCGGTGATCCGGGTGCTGTTCATCGCGGCCGCCGGGTACCTCACCCTGCTGGTGCTGCTGCGCCTCTCGGGGCAGCGGACCCTGGCGCAGATGTCGGCGATGGACCTGATCATCACCGTGACGATCGGGTCGGCCTTCGGACGCGTCATCACGGCGCGCGAGGTCGCCCTCGCCGAGGTGATCGCCGCGTTCGTGGCCCTGGTGCTGTTACAGGTGCTCGTCGCCCAGATCTGGGGACGCACCCGGCGGCTACGCCGATCGGTCGCGGTGTGGCCGACCCTGGTGTTCTACGACGGCGAGCCCATCCCGGAGGCGCTCGCCCGCCACCACCTGCTCGAGGACGACCTCTACACCGCGGCGCGCCAGCAGGGCATGGGCTCCCTGGAGGGCGTGCAGGCGGTGCTCCTGGAGGCCAACGGCGCGTTCACGGTCCTGTCGAAGAACCAGTACGGGGACGGCTCGGCCGTGGACAGTCTGCGGTAGAGCCACCGCCGAGGGTGGGCGGTCCTGTCCGCCGTCACCGTCGTCAGACGCCGGGCCCGGTGCTGGAGAGATCTCGCGAGGTCCTGCCGTCCCGGGCTCGGTGAGCGTCGGCCGGGCCGCCGTTCCGGGCCGGTGTCGATCGGCTGATCCGCAGCAGTTCACGGATCGTGGGATCGGCCGTGTCGCGCTGCCGCCGCGCCCGGAGCGTGGGCAGGTCGAGGATCGTCAACTCGCGCCGACCGGTCGCGATGATCCCGGCCCGACGGAGGGTCTGCAGCGTGCGGGCCGTCGATTCCCGCGAGGAGCGTGCCCACGAGGCCAGCTCCTCCTGGGTCAGGGACAGGCCGATGCGCACCGCCGCGCCCTCGTCGACGCCCCATCGGTCGGCGAGCTCGAGCAGGCGCAGCTCGACACGTGCGGCGGTGGAACTGGCGGCGAACCGGGCGGTCTCGCGGTGCGCATCGGCGAGCTGAGCGGTCACGGCGCTCAGGCACGCGTGGGCGATCGGTGGGCGGGTCACCACCAGATGGCGAAATCTGCGTCCCGGCACGAGCAGGGCTTCGACGTCGTCCAGGGCGGTCACGTCGGCCGTGACATCCGGGTGCCCGAGAGCGGCGGTGAGGCCGCAGACCCCTCCCGGGCCGAGGAGTTCGGCGACGACCTCCGAGCCGTTGGCCGTATGGCGCCGTACGGCGGCGACACCGCGCAGCACCACCGCGACGGTGGGCTCGCCGGCGTGTAGGACATGGCGGCCCCGACGTGCACGTACCCCACGGCCGGCCTGCACGACCTCGTCGAGTTCCTCGGCGCTCAGGACACCGAGCAGGACCGATGCCCGGGCGGCATCGACCAGGTCCGACGACGGGGGGCCGGAGTCGTCGCGCCCCGCGGTCGTCATCCCGTCCCCATCCGTCGGATCCCTGCCGGATCGCGGTGGCCCGCGACCGCTCGCGGTCATGAGCGGGCGCCCGTCAGACCCTGCCACGTGCCGCGGGTGCCTCGCCTGTCCACGGGGGCAGATCGGTCGGGACCGTGCGGTGGAGGGCCCACGATGCGCGCTGCACAGGTCCTCCCCGGGTGCGCACCGGAATGCGCACACGCTCCGTGGTCCCCCCGGTCCGTCCGGCGGGACCACGAAGGTGGCCCCCGTCAGCTACCGGGGTGGGAACCCCGCGGCGAGATCCGCACAGCTCGAGAACGACGTCAGGGGGGCGGTGGGGACGGTGAGGTGCCCGGCTCCCCGCAACGCCGCGCCGGCACGGCCGGTGTGCACCGTGTCGTGGTGCGCCCGCAGCGGCAACGCCTTGCCGCCGGCGAGGTCGATGCACTTGCCGTAGGAGATCAGCCCGGTTCCTGGTCCCACACCCGGACCGGTCCATTCCGCATGCAGCAACAGCACGTGACCATGCAGTGGGGTCTCGGCTGTCTGGTCTGCTGCCGCCGGCATGGCGGCCATGCCGAGCATCGTCGCCAGGGCCGCGACGAGCGTCAGGGTTCGTCTCATGTTCGATCCTCCGATCGTTTCTGGTGGTGTCGGTGTCACGCTCCACCGATGGCGATCGGATGGCCACGTCGGACGACCGTCCCCGTGCGTGTCGTCTGGTACACACCCGCGCGGTGCGTCCGGCCGAACCGGAAGCGCTTCGGACTGCCCGGGAGACTGCACCTGTTCCTGACCGGCTTCGAGGACCCCGAGGCAGCACGCCGTGGCTGATGTTCGTCCACTCGGACGGCGCCGGCCCTCCGCTGCGGGGGCGCCCACCACGAGCAGGGTTCGCGGCGCGGTTCGGAACGTTCTCTGCGCTATCGTTCCGGTCCCCGGTCGACGCGGATGCACCCGCGTGCCCGTGCACCGGGTCGACGGACCACGGAACGGAGGCGCGGTGGAGCGCGAGGGACCGCACGGCCCGGCGGGCCTCGCCGACCACGACGTGCTCGGCACGCGCATCGATCCGGCCGATGCGCTGTTCGTGCGCAACCGGGAGCGCAACCTCGAGCTGCTGGCCCGGGTCGACGAGCAGCTCGCGGTCGCCCGGGCGGGGGGGGGACCCGCGAAGCTCGCGCGTCACCGCTCCCGCGACAAGCTCACGATCCGGGAGCGCATCGCGTTGCTGCTCGACCCGGGCAGTCCCTTCCTCGAGTTGCAACCGCTGATCGGCTGGGACAGCGATTTCCACGTCGGCGGCTCCACCGTGCAGGGCATCGGGGTCGTCTCGGGGGTGGAATGCTTCATCGGGGGTGCCGATCCGACCATCAAGGGCGGCGCGTCCAACCCCTTCAGCGTGACCAAGGCGCTGCGCGGGCTGCAGATCGCCCGTGAGAACCGGCTGCCGGTGATAAACCTGACCGAGTCCGCCGGCGCCGACCTCACCACCCAGAAGGACATCTTCGTCCGTGGCGGACGGACCTTCCACGAACTGACCGCGCTGTCGAAGGCGGGCGTCCCGACCATCAGCCTGGTGTTCGGCTCCTCGACCGCGGGAGGCGCCTACGTCCCGGGTATGAGTGATCACACCGTGCTGATCCGCGACCGGTCCAAGGTGTTCCTGGGCGGCCCGCCGCTGGTGAAGATGGCGACCGGCGAGGACGCCGACGAGGAGGAGCTCGGTGGCGCCCAGATGCACGCCACCGTCTCCGGCCTGGGCGATCACCTCGCCGAGGACGAGCTCGACGGCATCCGCATCGTCCGCCAGCTGGTGGCCAACCTCGGCTGGCGCAAGCTCGGCCCGGGACCCACCCGGCCCGCCGACCCGCCGCTGCACGACGCGGAGGAACTGCTCGGCATCGCCAGCGCCGACCCGCGCGACCCGTTCGACAGCCACGAGGTCCTCGCCCGCGTGCTCGACGGCAGCCGGTTCGAGGAGTTCAAGGCCGGCTACGGCCCCAACCTCGTCACCGGGTGGGGCTCGATCCACGGCTTCCCGGTCGGCATCCTCGCCAACAACGGGGTGCTGTTCAGCCCGGAGGCCGAGAAGGGCGCCCAGTTCATCCAGCTCGCCAACCGCCGCGACGTGCCGCTGGTGTTCTGCCAGAACATCACCGGGTTCATGGTGGGCACCACCTACGAGCAGGGCGGCATCATCAAGGACGGTGCCAAGCTCATCAACGCGGTCACCAACTCCGAGGTCCCGCACCTGACGCTGATGATGGGCGCGTCCTACGGGGCCGGCAACTACGGCATGTGCGGTCGCGCCTACGACCCACGGCTGCTGTTCACCTGGCCCAACCACCACATCGCGGTGATGGGGCCCCAACAGCTGGCCGGTGTGCTCTCGATCGTGGCACGTTCGGCCGCCGAGAACCGCGGCGAGGACTACGACGACGAACAGGACGCCGCCATCCGGGCCATGGTCGAGACCCAGATCGAGACCGAGTCCAACGCCTTCTACGCCACCGGCCAGGGTTGGGACGACGGGATCATCGACCCGCGCGACACCCGCCACGTGCTCGGGATGGCCCTGTCCGCCACCCATACCGCCGAGGTCCGTGGTGCCACGGGCTACGGCGTGTTCCGGATGTGAGCGGCCGTGACGGAAACGAGGCGGACGTGACCGCAGCCGACGACGCAGCGACGACCGCCGGCGAGCGCGCCCCGGGATCGCTCCCGGCGGGCCGCCTGCCCCGCCGTGTGCTGATCGCCAACCGGGGCGAGATCGCGGTCCGCATCGCCCGGACCTGCCGGTCGATGGGCATCGGCGTGGTCGCCGTCCACAGCGACGCGGACGCCGATGCGTGGCATGTCCGGGCCGCCGACCAGGCCGTGCGGCTCCCCGGGACGGCGCCGGCCGACACCTACCTGCGCGGCGATCTGCTCCTGGACGCCGCCGTGCGCACCGGAGCCGATGCGCTCCATCCCGGCTTCGGGTTCCTGGCCGAACACGCCGGGTTCGCCCAGGCCGTCCTCGACGCCGGTCTGACCTGGGTGGGGCCGAGCCCTGCATCGATCGCGGCGATGGGCGACAAGCTGGAGGCCAAGCGCCGCGTCACCGCCGCCGGGGTGCCGCTGCTGCCGGGTGTCACCCCACCCCAGGACGCCGACGACGCCGCGCTGCGATCGCTGGCCGCCGAGGTCGGCTACCCGCTGATCGTCAAGGCCGCGGCCGGAGGCGGCGGCAAGGGCATGCGCGTGGTCGAGGACGCCGACGCGCTGCCGGAGGCGTTGGCTGCGGCCCGGCGCGAAGCCGCCGGCGCGTTCGGCGACGACCGGGTGTTCCTCGAACGGTTCGTCGCCCGGCCCCGCCACGTCGAGGTCCAGGTGTTCGGCGACGAGCACGGCGGCCTGGTCCACCTGTTCGAACGTGAGTGCTCGATCCAGCGCCGTCACCAGAAGGTCATCGAGGAGACCCCGTCCCCGGGCCTGGACGCCGCCGTGCGCGAGGCGCTGCACACGGCCGCGTTGGATGCGGTCCGTCCGCTCGGCTACCGCAGCGCCGGCACCGTGGAGTTCGTCGCCGACGAGGCGCTGCTGGCACGCCGCCGGGCCGGCGAGGACATCGACCCCCGGAGCACCTTCGCGTTCCTGGAGGTCAACACCCGTCTGCAGGTCGAGCACCCGGTCACCGAGGAGGTGGTCCGGATCCGGGACGCCGGGACCGGCCAGCTCGATCGGCTCGACCTGGTGCGTCTGCAGCTGCTCGTCGCGGGTGGGACGCCGCTGCCCTTCGGGCAACCCGACATCGTGCGCACCGGGCACGCGATCGAGGTGCGGCTCTACGCCGAGGACCCCACGACCGGCTACCTGCCCGCCACGGGTCGCCTGCACGCCTTCGCGCCCTCGGCGGGTGACGGGATCCGGTGGGACAGCGGGGTCCGCGCCGGTGACGAGGTCACCCCCTACTACGATCCGATGCTGGCCAAGGCCATCGCCTGGGCCCCCACCCGCAGCGAGGCCGCGTCGCGGTTGAGCGGGGCGCTCGACACCACCGCGCTGCTCGGGGTCACCACCAACCAGCAGTTGCTGATCGACGTCCTGCGGGACCCCGCGTTCCTGGCCGGGGACACCACCACCGGCTTCCTGGCCGAACGGTTCCCGGACGGGGTGGCGCGCCGCGACCACGACCGTGGCGACCCGGCCCCGGGAGCTCTCGACGTGGCCGCGGCGCTGGCCGCGATCCACGCGGCGTACCGGCACCTCGCCGCCCGGCCCGTGCTCGGTTCCCTGCCGCTCGGGTTCGTGAACGCGGCCAGCTTCCCGGTCCAGTTCGCCTACGACCCGGTCGGTGTCGTTGCCGAGGTCGTTGCCGAGCCCGGGGCCGAGCCCGGGGCCGAGCCCGGGGGCGCGGTCCCGCACCGCACGGTCCGGCTGAGAGCCGAGCGCGACGGGCGCGTGGCCGTGCAGGTCCTCACGGGCGTCCCCGCCGGGTTCGTGGATGCGCCGGGCGAGGTCACGGCGGGGTGGACGGCCACGCTGCACACCGTGACGGAGGACCACCTCGACGTCGCCCTCGACGGCCACCGCCGCACCGTGGGCGTCTCGCGGGCACCGGGCGGGCTCGTCCAGCTGGCCGGGCCGGATGGGCGGAGCACCCTGGTGGAGCTCCCGCGCTTCCCGGTCGCCACGGCACAGGCGGCCGCCGGGGCCACGCTGGCGCCCATGCCGGGTGCGGTCGTGAGCGTCGCGGTCACCGTCGGGGACCCGGTGGCGGCCGGTGCACTGCTGGTGACCGTGGAGGCCATGAAGATGGAGCACCGGATCACCGCGCCGATGGCCGGCACCGTCGGCGAGGTGCGGGTCGGCGTCGGCCAGCAGGTGCTGGCCGGTGAGGTGCTGGTGGTCGTCGACGATCCGGACGCGTCGACGCCCTAACCGAGCATCCGCTCCGCGATCGGCATCAGGATCTCGCGGACGATGACCACGTTGAACAGCCCGATGGCCAGGACCGAGGCGGCCAGGACCGCCACGGTGCCCACGACCCGCGGGGAGGGCTCGGTCGCCTGCGCGACGAGGTCCTCCGTGGGCTCGGCGACGAAGATGCGCTCGAACAGCCGCAGGAAGTACACGACCGTCAGCAGGCTCGAGGACACCACCACGATCGCGACCAGCCAGTTGCCCAGCTCGATGGCTCCCCACACGAGGTAGAACTTGGAGAAGAACCCGGCGGTGGGGGGCACGCCGGCCATGGACAGGCCCATGATCGCGAAGCCGGTCATGGTCAGCGGCATGCGCATCCCCAGCCCGGAGAACCTCGGGATGGATTTCAGGCCGGTGCGCTGGATGATGCCTCCGGCCACCAGGAACAGGCCGGACTTCATCACGGCGTGGTTGAGCACGTGCAGCAGCGCGCCCACCAGCGCCAGCGGGGTGGCGAGGCCGATGCCGACACCGATGTAACCCAGCTGCGCCACCGTCGAGTAGGCGAGCATGCGTTTGATGTCGGTCTGGCGGATGGCGAGCACGGAACCGACGACGATGCCGGCCAGGCCGAAGTAGGTCAGGGCGACCGACACGGGGAGGCCCTCGCCGGTGTAGGCCGGGCCGAACACGTCGAACAGGATCCGGATCAGACCGTAGGCACCGGCCTTGACCTGCACCGCGGCGAGCAGGGCCGCCACGCCCGGAGGCGAGTAGCTGTGGGCGTCCGGTAGCCACACGTGCAGCGGGAACAGCGCCATCTTCAGCGCCAGGCCGATCACGATCAACGCCATCGCGCCGAGCACCGTCGGCGAGTCGGCGATCGCCGGCAGCAGCATCGCCATGTCGGCCATGTTGAGGGTGCCGGTCGAGAAGTACAGGAAGCCCACGCCGAGCAGGTACAGCCCGGAGCCGATCGTGCCGAGCAGCAGGTAGCGCAGCGCCGCGAACACGCCACGGTCGCCACCCAGCGACACCAGCCCGTAGGTGGAGATCGCGTAGATCTCCAGGAACACGAACAGGTGGAACAGATCGCCGCTGAGCACCACACCCATCAGCCCGGTGAGCAGCAGCAGCACCAGCGGGTACAGCGGCACGCCCTTGCGCGGCCGCAGGTCGAAGGCCGCCTCGACGGGATAGATCGTGACCAACAGGCCGATCAGGGCGATGATGACCGCGAGGTAGGCCGACAGCGGGTCGAGCACGTACTCGATCCCGATCGGTGGCGGCCATCCTCCGAGCTCGTAGCTGATCGGACCGTCGGCGACGACCGTGACGAGCCCGACCACCGAGGCGACCAGGGTGCCGGCGGTGGTGATGACCGCGACGACCTGGGCGGCGGCGGAACGCCACAACCCGGCGAGCACGGCGATCACCGCCCCGAAGAGCAGGGGCAGCAGCATCATCATGGGGAGCTGGCTCACGCGTCACCGTCCCCGGCGTCGTCGGCGTCCCCGACGCCGAAGGTGTCGCGACGCTCGTCCGCGGACGGGATATCGGGGGCCTTGCCGGCCAGCCGGTCGGCGATCACCGCCTCGTCGAGGGTCCCGTGGGTGCGGTACAGGCGGACGAGCAGCGCCAGGGCCACGCCGACGACCCCGACACCGACCACGATGGCGGTCAGGATCAGCAGGTGGGGGAGCGGGTCGACGTAGAGCAGCGGGTCGTTGAGGTACGCGCCCGGGTTCTCCGGGTCGGGCAGCAGCACCGGTGCGGTGCCGCCCTCCTGGAGGCTGCCCTCGATGAAGAACAGGTAGATGGCGGTCGAGAAGATCGTCAGACCGATGACCTTCTTGACGAGGTCGCCCTTGACGAGCACGCCGTAGAGCCCGATGGCGAGCAGCACGAGCACCAGCACGTAGATGTAGCGGTCGAGGAGCAGCTCCATCATGGGCGGTCCTTGCCCGTCAGCACGTCGACGATCAGCACCATGGCCCCGAACACCGCGAGCCCGACCGCGGCCTCGACCACCAGGATGCCGAGGTAGCGCACGCGCGAAGCCTCCATCCCGGCGATCTCGACCGCCCCGTAATCGAGGAACGCACCCCCGACCAGCAGCGGGAGCGTGCCGACGAGCAGGAACAGCAGCAGCCCGACGCCACCGGCGAGCGGGCCGACCGCCGGGGGCACCAGGCGGTAGGCGAGCTCCTCCGGGAGGGTCAGCCGCGGCAGGATCGCCCCGACGGCGATGAACACCCCGCCCGCGAACCCGCCGCCGGGCCCGTAGTGGCCGTGCGCGACCACGTACAGCCCGAACATCAGGATGAACGGACTCAGCAGCGCGCAGACGACGCGGACCACGACGGAGGGGTAGGCGCCGATCATCGTGGCCCCCTCCCGCCGTAGCCGTCCTCATCGGTCCGGTCGAGGTCGCGATCGAGGTCGGCGTCCCCGCCCGGGGTGTCCCGCGGATCGTCGGTCCGGTCGGAGGGATCATCGACCCGTCTGACGAGCACCAGGGCGGCGGCCAACGCCGCCGTGACGATCACCATGGTCTCGCCCAGGGTGTCCATCGAGCGGTAGTCGGCCAGCAACGAGGTGACCACGTTGGGGGTCTCGGTGTCGGTGAACGAATCGGTGAGGTAGGTCTGGCTCACGCCCTGGTGTGCCGGGGCGTCCGGGTCGCCGCGGTCCGGCAGGCCGGTGCTCGCGAACAGCATCAGGCCGAGGAAGGCGACGATGAGCGGCAGCACCGCCCACCGCCGGCGGGTATCGGGGCGCGGCGACGAGTGCCGGGTCGTGGCCAGGATCGCGATGACGAACAGCACCCCGGTCAGGCCCGCGCCGAGCGCCGCCTCGACCAGCGCGACGTCGACCGCCAGGACCCCGGCGAACAGCAGCGCCGCGAACAGGCTGTAGGACGCCAGGAGCGCGACCGCAGCCAACAGGTCCTTGACCACCAGGGCGAGCACGGCGGTCACGATCAGCACCAGGAACAGCACGAGGTCGAGTGGGATGATCACGAGGGCCCCCCTCCGAGTTCCTCGTCCGCGGCCCGCTGGTCGATCACGGTCCAGGGCAGCGCTCCGGACCGGCTCGCCGCACGGAGCAGGGCGTGGATGGCCGTCGGGTTCGCGATCAGCGAGAAGATCAGCACCAGCGCGAGCCGCCCGGAGGCATCCAGGGTCAGCTCGGGACGGAAGAACAGCCCGCCGAACAGCAGCAACAGCGCGAGGGTCTCCGATTTCGCGACGGCGTGGGCACGGGTGTAGACGTCCGGCATGATCAGCAGCGCGATCGTGCTGACCACCAGGAAGAACAACCCGGCGCCGATGAGGACGTTGGCGACGACGGTCATCGGTCGTCCTCCAGGCGCTCGCGGTCGCTGGCACGGTCGGGGAAGGCGTCGGCTCCGTGCTCGGGCACCGGGGGCGGCACCGCGCGCGTGGACCTCGCAACGCTGCCGCCGGCCGCACGGCGGCTGCGTTCGGCGATCAGCCCGTGGGGCACGACCCCCTGAGGGCGCGCTCTCGCCCGGGGCGAGGACGCACCATCTCTCGAGGTGCCGTCGTCGCGGGCCTCGAAGTAGCGCCCGAGCGCGATGGGGAGCAGGAACGCCAGCAGGGCGAACCCGAGCGCGATGTCGAGGAACAGCGTGGGTTGCTCGAAGGCGAAGCCGAGCAGGACCAGCACGACCACGCCGTTGACCGAGACGAGCGCGACCGCGACGATCCGGTCGAACACGGTCGGACCGGCCCACACCCGGTAGAGCCCGGTGGCGATCAGCAGCGCGACCACGATGAGCGTGATGACGAGGAAGAGGCTCATAGGGGCTCCTCCGGCAGTTCGTCGTGGATCGGGTCCCAGACCATGATCGGGGGGTCGTCGGGCGACTGTCGGAAGGCCAGGGCGATCCGGCGCTGGGTGGCGGCGTTGGCCAGGTCGGCGGCGGCATCCGGTGTGAACACGTGGATGGTGAACTCGTCCTCGTTGACATTGAGGGTCATGGTGCCGGGCACCAGCGTGATCGCGTTGGCGAGCAGGGTGCGGGCGGCGGGGCTCGCCAACCCGGTACGGAAGCGGGCGACCCCGGGCCGAGGAGGTCGTCGAGGGTCCATGACCACGCGCGCGATCGCGAGGCCGGCGGGCGGGATGCGCAGCAGCAACCAGAGCAGGAACCGGATCAGGTACAGCAGGTGGATGCGTGGGGTCTCGTCGGCGTCGCCCACCACCGGCTCCAGCAGCCGGACCGCGAACCACGTGCACACCGCGGCGCTGATGATCCCGAGGACGATGAACAGCGGGTCGATGCGTGCCGAGAGCAGTTGCCAGAACACCAGCAGGGACACGAACAGCCACAGGGCGCGGAGTCTCATCATGGGATCAGGCTCAGCAGCAGGAGCAGCGCGGACGCGGCGAGGACGACGACACCGAGGCTCCAGGTGCCGGGGACCGGCGGCGGACCGTCGCGGGGGGTGAACAGGCGGGTCACCGCGTTGCCCGGTGCCGACCACGGTCCGATCGCGCGAACCGGCGCGGGATCGGTACCCGCGGAGCCGACCAGCACCGCATCGGCCGGGGCGCGATCCGCGGGAGCCGCCGTGCCCGCATCGCCGCGACCGAGCCGCCCGAACAGCAGCGTCGGCATCTTGCGGTAGGGCCAGTCGGTGTCGATGGTGACGTAGTCCTTCGCGCCGAGTCTCGCGAGCAGCAGCCAGAACCCCAGCGCGGTGAAGCCGAGGATCTGCATGGTCTCGACCACCTTGCCGAACCGGTAGGGCACGTAGTCGACCGCGAAGGGCATCAGGTCGTACAGCACCCCGGGGAACAGGCCCATCCCGAGGTTGAGCGCGGCGGCGGCCCCCATCGCGACGTACATCGTCGTGGGGACCCGGGCGACGTGGAAGGGTGCGCCGTTGTTGCCCCGGGGACCGATACCGGGCTCACCGAACCACGCGGCGTAGGGCAGTTTCAACCCGGTCGACAGGAAGGTCCCCACCGACGCGATCTTGAGCAGCAGCACGACCCAGGTCAGGTCCCCGGCGGAGGCCGCGTCGACGATCAGTTCCTTCGAGACGAACCCGCTGAACAGCGGGAAGCCCGAGATCGACACCGCCCCGACCATGTACAGCACCAGTGCGGCGCGCATCCGGTTGGCGATGCCACCGAGCGCGCTGGCCTTGGACCGACCGGTCGCGTAGAGCACCGCGCCGACGCCCATCAACAGCAGACCCTTGTAGATGATGTGGGCGAAGGCGTGCGCCGTGGCGCCGTTGATCGCGACCTCGGTGCCGATCCCGACGGCCGCGACCATGAAGCCCACCTGGCTGATGATGTGGTAGGCGAGCAGACGACGGATGTCGTTCTCCAACACGGCGAACATCACCCCGTACAGGGCCATGAAGACGCCGAGGAAGATCAGCACCTGGAAGCCGGGGAACCCCCGCGCCAGCGCGTAGACGGCGGCCTTGGTGGTGTAGGCCGACAGGAAGACCGTGCCGACCACCGACGCCTGCGGGTAGGCGTCCGGCAGCCAGGCGTGCAGCGGTGGGACGCCCGCGTTGATGATGCACGCGATCAGGATCAGCGTCGCGGCGAGGCCGGGCTCGAACGATTCGAACGCGAGCGACCCGGTCTGGGAGAGGTGGACGAGCACGCCGGCGAGCAGGATCTTGCCACCGGCGATGTGCACGAACAGGTAGCGCATCCCGGCACGTCCCGACAGCGGGGTCCGTCTCGCCAGGATCACGAAGGTGCTCGCGATCGCCTTGACCTCCCAGAACAGGAAGAAGGTCAGCAGGTCGCCGGCGAACACCACGCCCATGGCGGCGCCCGCGTAGACCATCGCCGCCGAACGCTCCGGTCCGCTCTGGGTCGCGATCCCGTAGATGCCCGCGAGCAGCGCGACCATGGCGAAGACCACGCCGAAAGGTCGGGACAGCGCGTCGGCGCGCAGGACCTCGAGGTCGTACTCGAGGAAGCCGAGCCCGATGCTGGTGTCGGTCCCGAGCGCCAGCACCTCGGCGAGCGCGATCACCGGGGCCGCGACCATCACCACGTGGCCGAGGGTCCGCGGCAGGACGCGGACGAGCACCGCCCCGATCAGGAACGGCAGCACCGGGTGCAGCAGCAGCTCAGCCATACACGCCCCCGCTGCCCGAGGTCGGATCGAGTCGTGCCGCCGGACCCGCGTCCCCGGGGCGGCGGACGGCGTCGGGGTGGTCGGGTGGGAGCACGTCGGGCTGGACGTCGGGGGCCGCGTCGTCGGCGTAGTAGTCCCGGGGGCGGTCGAGCAGCAGCTTGCCGACCCACTTGGAGCCGATGATGATGGCCATGCAGCCGAGCAGGCCGATGACCACCCCGTAGCCGGGGAAGGGCGAGTAGTCGATCACGAGGTCGAGGCCGATGCCGAGCGGTACGGCGATGGCGGTGATGGTCAGCGCGAGGCGCCGGTCGTCGCTCACGCCCCACCTCCCGTCACGGCGGCGGCGACACCGCGGGCCAGCTCGTAGATCCCGGTCAGGTCACCGAGGCCGAGCACGAGTCCCAGCGCCGCGGTCAGGCACAGCGGGACCACCATCAGCGCCGGCGCCTCGCCGTGCGCATGGGCATCGTGCCCGTGGGGTTCGTGCGGCTCCGCCGGCCCGGCCTCGAGTCGGGCGAGCGAGATCCGGGGATCCGAGGTCGCGACGGCGACGGCGACCGGGGTGTCGTCGCCGGTCGAGGGCCCGATCGGCGGGGCGGTCCCGAGCGCGCCGGGCTCGGGAGCCGCACCGCCCTCGGTGTCCGGCGGGGCTTTGAAGAAGGCGCGGTACACGATCGGGAACAGGTACCCGGCGGTGAACAGCCCGGAGAAGACCATGATGCCGGCGAACAGGTACTGCTCGGCCTCGAGGGCACCGAGCACGAGGTGCCACTTGCTCAGGAACCCGCCCATCGGGGGGAGACCCGCGAGTCCATAGGAGGCGACCGCGAAGGCGACCATCGTGAACGGCATGCGTCGTCCGATGCCGTCGAGTTCGCTGACGTAGTCCTTGTGGGCCGCGATGTGGATCGCCCCGGCGGCGAAGAACAGCGTGATCTTCAGCGCGCCGTGGTTGACGATGTGCAGCAGCGAGCCCTCGTACGCCGACGCCGAGAGCAACGAGAACCCCAGCACGATGTAGGCGAGGTGGGCGATGGTCGAGTACGCGAGCCGTCGCTTGAGGTGGTCCTGGCGCAGGGCCATGACCGAGGCGACCAGGATGGTGGCGCCCGCGACCGCGGAGAGCACCTGCTGGATACCGATGGCGCCGAGCACCTCCGGGCCCATCACGAACCCGATCATGCGTCCGAAGGCGAACACGCCGCCCTTGACCACGGCCACCGCGTGCAGCAGCGCGCTGACCGGGGTGGGTGCGACCATGGCGCCGGGCAGCCAGGCGTGCAGCGGCATCAGGCCGGCCTTGGTCCCGAACCCGACGCAGAACAGCAGGAAGACCACGATCGTCAGCGTCGTGGACATCTGCCCGGCGACGAACCCGCCGGCCGCGAAGCTCAGCTCGCCGGTCGAGGCGTAGACGATGATGACCGCCAGCAGCACCGACGCGCCACCGGTGAGCAGGTAGCCGAGGTAGGTGCGACCGGCCGCGATGGCCTTGGCGTCGCCCTTGTGGGTGACCAGGGGGTAGGTGGCGACCGTCAACGCCTCGTAGGCGATGAAGAAGGTCAGCAGGTCACCCGCGAAGGCGACCCCGAAGGCCGTCGAGAGGCAGAGCGCGTAGAAGGCGTAGAACCGGGTCTGGTGCGAGGCGTTGTCCCCACGCATGTAGCCCAGCGCGTACGAGCCGGCCAGCACCCACAGCAACGACGCCAACAGGGCGAAGATCATCCCCATGCCGTCAGCGGCCAGTGACAGCTCCACGCCCGGGATCAGCTGGCCGAGCGAGGTGGTCGGCACCTCGCCGGCGAGCACCGACGGGAGCATGGCGAGCATGATCACGAACGTGACCACCGCACCGATGAGCAGGGTCGCGTCCCGGATCGAGGGATGGCGACGCAGCACGGCGATGATCGCGGCCGTGAGGGCCGGCGCCGCGACGGCGGCAGCCGGAAGGAGCGAGGCGTGCGGTTCCATCACCCTCCACGGACGACGGTCATTCGGCAACTACGACGGTGACCACGGGACAGACCGCGCCCGCGGCGCACGCGGCGGCGGTCGCGGCAACACAACGCCCGGCCGAGGGACCGGGCTCGGCCCGAGGGTAGTCAAGTCGAGGCGTGTTACGAGCCGGTGTCGCTCGGCGTCCCGCTCGAGGTCTGCCCATGCCGTTCCCGGAACCCGGCGAGGTCGTCGGCCCAGGTGCCCGACCACAGCGGCGCCCCCGACCGGTAGGCGGCGCGCCCCATCACGTGACCGGCCACCGGCGCGGTCGCGAACTGGATCCCGATCGCCAGCAGCATCTTCCACCAGGCCTCGGGGGTGTTGAAGATGAATGCCACCCCGAGGAGCACCGTCCCGACGCCGAGCCCTGCCGCCTTGGTGCCCGAGTTCGCCCGGGTGAGCGTGTCGGGGAAGCGCAACAGACCGATCCCCGCGGTCACGCACAGCAGGACCCCGAGCCCGATCAAGAGCCCGCCGACGACACTCACGAGTCGCTCCGACCGATGAGTGCACCCAGGGCCACGGACGCCAGGAACCCGAGCAGGATCACGACCAGGACCACGTCGAGGAACTCCGAGAACCCGGTTCGCAGTGCCAGCAGGGCGATGGCGGCCACGATGGTGTAGAAGCCGAGGTCGGCCGCCAGGGCCCGGTCGGCCACGTGGGGGCCGCGCACGGCCCGGACGAGACCGAGCGCGAACGCCACGGCGAGGCCGGTCAGGGCGAGGTCGATGCCGATCATGCCGGGACCTTCATGTCGGGACCTTCATGTCGGGACCTTCACGTCAGGGCTCGCAGCAGCACGCGTTCGAGGTCGTGGATCCCGGCGACGAAACGTTCCCGGTCGCGGACGAACAAGCCGTGGACGTACAGATCGCGTGTCCGCTCGTCGACCTCCAGCGACAACGTGCCGGGGGTCATCGTGATGGTGTTGGCGAGCAGCATCATCTGCACGTCGGTGGTGCAGGAGGTCGGGACCCGGATGATCGCCGGTTCGAGGTTCAGGCCCGGGGTCAGGACCTCTCGCGCGACGATCAGGTTCGACACGACGAGTTCGCGGATGAACACCGCCAGGAACCAGGCGTAGGGGGGGATGTGGCGCACGAAGAACCAGAGACGTCTCATGCGGAGCGCACCGCCTCGAGGTAGGGGGTCGGGTCGATCAGGGTGCGTGCGGCGGGCTCGATCAGTTCGATCAGCGGCTGTCCGGCGACGCCGATGACGAGCGTGAGCGCCGCGACCAGCAGGGCGGGGCCGACCATGCCCACCATCCGCCATCCCGGCGGGTCGACGTCGCGGCCGGCCGGCGCGCCCGGCTCGAGGTGGGCCGGGACCGTGTCGCCCGATCCGCCGGCGACCACCGGGACGGGTGTCCGGCGAGGGGGGGCCGCCGCCGAGGTGCCCGCGGTCGAGGTGGCCGCGGTCGGCGTTCCCCAGAAGACCCCGGTGAAGATCTTCACCATCGACAGCAGCGTCAACAGGCTGACGAGCACGATGGCGGCCCCGGCCAGCCAGTGGGCGTCGTCGAAGGCGGCGCGCAGGAGCAGCACCTTGCCGAGGAAGCCGGAGCTCGGGGGCAGACCCGCGAGCGTGAGCGCCGGTACGACGAACGCGACCATCAGCCAGGGCCGTGAACGGCCGAGGCCGCCCAGTTCCGAGAGCACGCCGGTGCCGGTCAGACGCTCGACGGTCCCGGCGACGATCAGCAGTGCCCCCTTCACCAACACGTACTGCACCAGGTAGAACAGCCCGGCGGTGATCCCCGCCACGCTCCAGATGCCGAGGGGGAGCACGAGGTAGCCGACCTGGCTGACCATGTGGAAGGTGAGGATGCCCCGCATGTCGCCCCGGCCGACCGCGCCGAGGACCCCCACCACCATGGTGAGCACCGCGACCCCGAGCAGCAGCGGGCGCCACGTGACGTCGGACCCCAGCACCAGGCTCGACAACCGCAGCAGGACGTAGACCCCGGCCTTGGTCAGCAGGGCGGAGAACAGCACCGTGACGGCGGGCCCGCAGGTGGTGTAGGTGCGCGGGAGCCAGCCGTGCAGCGGGACGAGCCCGGCCTTCACCGACACGGCGGTGAAGATCACCCCGAAGCCGACCAGCGAGGTCGGCACCTGTTCGGTGATGCCGGCGAGGTCGGCGAAGTTCACGGTGCCGGCCGTGCCGTAGACGAGCGCGATGCCCAGCACGAACAACGTGGAGGCGAGCAGGTTGACGGTGACGTACAGCGTCCCCGCCCGGACCTGGGTCCCGCCGCCACGCAGCGTCAACAGCACGTAGGACCCGATGAGCATGACCTCGAAGGTCACGAACAGGTTGAACAGGTCGGCGGTGAGGAACGAGCCGAACACCCCGGCCAGCAGCACGGCCACCAGGGGATGGAAGAGTTGATGCTCGTCCTCGCCGTTGGCTGCCGCGAACACCAGGGCGAGCAACGTCATCGTGCCGGTCGTGAGCACCATGATCGCCGAGAGGCCGTCGGCCGCGAAGGGGATGGCGAGTCCCGACGGCCAGTCACCGATGCGCGTCGCGACCGCCGCACCGTCCCGCGTGGCGGTCACGAGGCCGACACCGGAGCCGAGCACGACGAGCATCAGCACGCCGGTCACGGTGCGCTGCACCCCTCGCCACGACCGGGCCAGTAGCCCGATGGCGGCCGCCAGCAGGGGTGCGACGAAGGGCGCCACCAACAGGGTGCTCATCGGTTGCGGTCCTGTGCGTCCCGGTCGATCGGCGGGGCCCGGTCGATGGGTGGGGCCTGGTCGACGGATGCCTCGACGTCGTCGTGGCCGAGCACGTCACGCCCGTGGAAGGCCAGGGTGAGCAGGAACGCGGTGATCCCGAACGAGATCACGATCGCGGTCAACGCGAACGCCTGGGGGAGGGGGTCGGCCAGGTCCCCCTCCGCGCCGATGAACGGCACCGCCCGACGCGCGACCCCACCGGAGGCGATCAGCAGGGTCGTCGCGGCGTGGCCGAGCAGCACGAACCCCAGCGCCATGCGCACGATCCCCCGTTGGAGGATCAGGTAGGTCCCGCCCGCCGCGAGCATGCCGACGATGATCGCCGCGGTCATCGCCGCACCTCCGTCGCGGGCCCCGAGGGGGTCGTGACCGCATCCGGCGTCGTGAGCTGCCCGTGTGCGCCGGCGCCCAGCACGGTGCGCTCCGGGGTCGGTGGCTCCTCGACGATCCCCTGGCCGAGGTGGCGGAGGATCGCGACCACCATGCCGATCACCACGCCATAGACCCCGATGTCGAACATCAGCGACCCGGCGACCTCGATGCCGAACGGGAGCACGAACTTGGCCCCGTCCAGGAACGTCCCCGTCAGGATCAGCCCCCCGAGGCCGTAGGCCAGGGCGATCAGCAGGCCCACGCCGGTGAACAGCAACGCGCGCAACCATCGGCTCTGCCAGATGCGCTGGTGGCCCCGGCTGAAGTACAGCAATACGACGGTCGCCCCCGCCGTCAGCCCACCGATGAACCCGCCCCCGACCGCGTCGTGGCCACGGACGAGCAGCCACAGCGAGACCACGATCATCAGCGGGGCGAGGAACAGGTTGGCGGTGCGCAGGATCGGGCTGTCGATCATCCCGATGCCGTCCCAGCGCTCGATCCCGTCCACGTCGGGCGCCCCGTCGGGCGGCGGGACCGCCTCTTCCTCGGAGAACCGGACCAGGGCGACGATCGCGGTGGCGGCCGCGGCGGCGACCGTGATCTCCCCGAGGGTGTCGAGGGCGCGGAAGTCGACCAGGATGGTGTTGACCACGTTCGACCCACCGGTCAGGCCCTCACCCTCGTCCAGGAAGCGCTGGCCGACCTCGGACAGGCCCCGGCGACCGGTGAAGGCGTAAGTCGCGAGCCCGGCCACCGTCCCGACGCCGACCGCGATCACGGCCGCCATCACCTTCCGGGGGCGGCCGCCGCGCGCGAACGACGCGGGCAGCCGACGGAAGACCACCACCACCAGCGCCATGGTGAGTGTCTCGACCAGCAGCTGCGTCAGGGCGAGGTCCGGCGCCCCGAGCAGCACGAACCAGCCGGCCACGGTGAACCCGGTCAGACCGAGCGTCGCGACCGCGGCCAGACGGCTCCGGGCCTGCACGACCCCCGCGATGCAGGCGGCCAACAGCACGACCACCGCCCAGTCGGAGGCCAACCACGGCGCCGGGTCACCCAGTGCCCCGAGGTCCAGTCGCGACGTGAGGCCGATGCCCACCACGAGCACCACCGCGACCACGGGCAGCAGGTAGGCGGGCGGTGCGTCCGACGAGCCGCTGCGACCGAGGCGCGAGCCGAGCGCCAGGACCGCGTCGTAGGTCCGGTCGAAGGCACGCTCGCCCGAGGGTCCCCGGAACAGGGCCTGACCGGCTTCCACGCGGTCGCGTAGGAACACCAGCGTGCCGCCGATGCCGACGACCACGAACGACAGCAACAGCGGCAGCTCCAGACCATGCCACAAGGCGAGGTGCAGGTCCGCGGACGTGCCCGTGACATCCCGGCTGACGGCGTTCACCAGCGCATCGAGGCGGGGCACCACCAGCCCGAGCCCGAGCCCGGCGATGGCGGTGACCAGCGCCGGCGCCACGAACCCGATCGGTGCGGCGTGCGGGTGGGTGCGCTCCGGGCCCTCGAAGGTGCGGAGGTAGAACCTCGCGCTGTAGGCGAAGGTCCCGATGCTGGCGAGCACGGCCAGAACGCCGGCGGTGGCACCCAACCAGGTGGGATCACCCAGTGCGACGAACGAGGCGAACGCCTCCTCCTTGGACACGAACCCGAGCAGCGGTGGGAGCCCCGACATCGACAGGGCGGCCAGTCCCGCGGCCAGCGCCGTGGTCGGCAGGGCGCGGCGCAGCCCCCCCAGTTCGCGGATGTCACGGGTCCCGGTCCCGTGGTCGACGATGCCGACGGTCATGAACAGGGTCGCCTTGAACAGGGCATGCGCGAGGGTGTGCAGCGCGGCGGCGGCGATCGCCAGTGGCGTCCCGATGCCGATCAGGCCCACGAGCAGTCCCAGTTGGCTGACCGTCGAGTAGGCGAGCAGTGCCTTGAGATCGGTCCTGCGGAGCGCCACCACGGCGCCGAACACCGCCGTGGCCAGCCCGCCGAGCACCAGCGGCAACTGCCACCCGGCGTTCCCGGCGAACAACGGCGTGAACCGCAGCAGCAGGTAGATCCCGGCCTTCACCATCGTGGCCGCGTGCAGGTAGGTGCTGACCGGGGTCGGCGCGACCATCGCGCCGGGCAGCCAGAAGTGGAACGGCAGCTGCGCGGACTTGGTGCCGGCGGCGAGCAGCAGGAGCACGATGATCACCGGCGTGACCCCCGCATCGGCCAGGACCGGAGCGGACGACAGGATCTCCGTCAGTGACGAGGTCCCGGTCACCACCGACAGCAACACCGCGGCCCCCAGCAGCGCGAGGCCGCCGAGCGCCGTGGTCAGGAACGCCCGGAGCGCCCCCTGCTTGCCCTCCCCGAGCCCGCCGATCAGGAAGAAGCTGGTGACGCTCGTCAGTTCCCAGAACACGAACAGCAGGAGCACGTCGTCGGCGAGCACCAGACCCAGCATGGCGCCGGCGAACGCCGTCAGCAGCGTGAGATAGCGACCGGTCCCCACGTCGTCGGGAGCGAAGTAGCGCGCCGCGTAGGCCAGGACGATCGCCCCGATGCCCAGCACGATCAGGGCGAACAGCAGCCCGAGCGCGTCCATCCGCAGCGCGAGGCTCAGCCCCGCCGCGGAGACCCAGTCGACCCGGGAGACCACCGCCTCGCCCGCGAGCACGGGGCCGCCGGCGACCGCCAGCCAGCCGGCCGTCCCGGCGAGCACCGCGGCACCGAGGTAGCCGGCGTCGCGGCCGAAGGCGCGTACCAGCAGCGGCGTCATAGATGCCAGGCCGAACACCACCGCGACCGCGACGGTCAGCATCAATTGGGCTCCGGGAACGGGCCCCCGCGAACCCGCGGGGACGGTCCGCGACCCATCGGCCGCATGGGTCGCTCGAACCGTGGTTCGGTGCTGTGGTGCACCAGGACGGACCAGCCGTGGACAACCGTCTCGCCCGCGCGGTGGGTGGTCGTTCGTCGCGGCGAGCGCAACGCCTGCTCGGCATGCTCGCCCCGCCGCCACCGAGGAGCACGACGATGACCGACCACGGGACCGACGGCAGGCTCCATGGCCGACGGGTGCTGATCACCGGCGCGTCGTCGGGGATCGGTGCGGCGACGGCGCGGGCCGTCACCGCGGCGGGCGGCCGCGTCGCCCTGCCCGAAATCCCCGGCATCGGCTTCGAGGACAAGGCCGAGCTCATGGCGCTGTTTCGCCGCGAGCTCGGCTGATCAGGGCAGCGGAGTTCGGAACGGGCGG
>Ga0207421_10001807_pt1 | contig 27179 bp, 18 predicted proteins | sample SodLakKL_010_SED_4_FD_187542 | JGI IMG/M metagenome (GOLD analysis project Ga0207421, IMG submission 187542) | Alkaline sediment microbial communities from Lake Tanatar, Kulunda Steppe, Russia - 8KL_010_SED (SPAdes) (version 2) | ecosystem: Environmental > Aquatic > Non-marine Saline and...
ATCAACTTGGTTTGCCTCCACTCCAGCACGCCTTATTGCCTCTTCAATAGCTATGGCCCCTAATCTGACTGCATTAACATCTTTCAATACTCCGCCAAAACTTCCTACTGGCGTCCTGGCTGCACTCACTACATATACCTTTTCCATGAACAAGTTTGCCTCCTTCCATTCGAATCAAGATATTATTTCTAAACACCCATTCTCAAGTGCTATTTCGATATTCACTGTACATTTCCTTTTACAATCACCGCTAAATCTCTAACACTTTTGTTTTATGAGCTTTCAAAAAAAAGAGGTGGCATAAATAACCACCTCTTTTTTTCTAATATTTTTTCCCAGATATTTTACTTCTGGTGAATTTTACTGTCTTTCCAAGAAATAACCTTTTGCCTCATATGCTTCTTCGGCGATTTCTCTCTTCAAGGTAAAGGTATTGATGGGCGTAGTCCGGCAAAGCAGATCGATATCTTCATCCCGCTTGGCAGCTTTTTCTGGCTCAAAAGTAGCAGCCATTACTTCTTTGGCCCAAGTTCTCATTTTGGGAATCATTTCATCTGCCATAACCTGGGTAATCATAATGGGGAATTTGGCTGCTTCATCACCACTGTTTTGCTTGATCTTCTTGGCCCGCAAAAGAGCGCTCTCTGCAGCAAATACTTCAGTAATCATATCTGCCAAACGAACCAGGATTTCCTGCTCCTTTTCCAAATCCTGCTCAAACTTGCGGGCAGCATTGCCAGTAGCCATGAGAACAAGCTTCTTCATGTTATCAACGATAAATTCTTCTTTATCAGGAGAATCAGTAGGCACAGATTGTTCTTTTACTTTATCGAGCTCTTCTTTGAGGCCAAAAACTGCATCCATAAAGGGAAGTTCACCCTTCATAGCTTTGGGCAACAAGGTGCCTGGTACCAACATCCGGTTAACTTCATTAGTTCCTTCAAATATGCGGTTAATACGGCTGTCACGGTACATCCTTTCTGCCGGATATTCTTCGTCAAAACCATATCCACCATGAATCTGGACTGTTTCGTCTACAATTTGATCCATACCTTCCGAACCATATACCTTGTTCATGGAGCATTCAATGGTTAATTCCCTGATTGCATCTCTCATCTGCTGGTTTACATCTTCCGCATCATAATCCACATTGCCCATCTTCTCTTCCAGGAGTCCTGCTGTACGATAAAGCATGCTTTCTATGCCATAAGCCTTGATTATCATGTCCGCAACCTTGTTCTTGATCAACGGAAATTGTGCAATAGTTTGCTTGAACTGTTCCCGCTGCAGGGCATAGTCGATAGATTGCCAGATTGCCTTCTTGGATCCACCCAGTGCACCTGCTGCCAACTTGTAACGGCCAATGTTTAAGATATTGAAAGCTACGTGGTGGCCTTTGCCTATTTCACCAAGAACATTTTCCACAGGAACATAGCAATCTTCCAGTATAACACTGCAAGTGGAAGAACCATGAATACCCATTTTCTTCTCTTCGGGGCCGATGGAAACGCCATCTCCTTTTTCAACAATAAAAGCAGTGAATTTGTCACCATCAACCTTGGCATAGACCACAAAAATTTCAGCCCAGGCAGCGTTGGTAATGTACTGCTTGGTTCCATTAAGAATGTAATAATTGCCACATTCTGAAAGCACGGCAGTTGCCTTGGAGTTCATAGCATCAGAACCAGCTTCCGGTTCAGTCAAGCAGTAAGCAGCAATTTTTTCAGCAGTGGCAAGCTCGGGCAAATACTTTTCTTTTTGCTCTTTGTTGCCAAAATAGATGATGGGCATAGAGCCTATACCTGTGTGCGCTCCAAAAGCAGTAGAAAAGGAGCCATTGTAAGTAAGTGCTTCAGTAACCAATACTGAAGTCATTTTATCAGCTCCATCACCGTCGTACTCTTCAGGGATATCGACTCCGGTAAGTCCCAACTCGCCTGCTTCCTTAATCAGCCCGGTAGCTACCCCTTCTTCCTTGTTTTCAATTTCATCGGTCTGAGGATAAATACGGTTTTCCCCAAAATCTTCACATGTTTTTTTGACCATTAGATGCATTTCATCCAGGTCTTCCGGTGTAAAGATGTCCTCGAGGTCTGCTTTGGCAAGCAGGAAACCTCCGCCTTTTTTTGCTAATTCTTTTTCACTCATAACTGGTCAATCTCCTCCTTAAATTTTATTTTTTTAATCAATGAAGCTCTTAGGAAGCTTAAAAATTATATTTCTTTAACTATTTCGCTAGTTAAGTTTTTTTCCCTGCCCAATAAATCAAAAAAACTGTTTTTTGAATAGTGTTGCTAGTCCCCTTTGTCAGAAAAAAACAACTTTTTGTAAAGCAAGCTCTTACCGTTCATAATTACTTCCAGATCACTTCCAGCGAAAATAAACAAAAGTACGACCGTGGTTTTTGGGATCCTTTTTTAAGCGATGATACCTTTGTTTGATATCATCCCGGTCTAAAAATCTAAGCACCCTCTTTTTTAGTTGGCCGCTTCCTTTGCCATGGATTATCTCCAGTTCCCTGGCTTTCTTTTTTTCCGCTTCTTGGAATGCATTCTCCAGGGCTTCATCAATTTTATCCCCTTTATTAAAAATTGGATGAAGATCCAAGGTATGACTACGGCGGGAAATAAGTCATCCACCTCCATTAATAAAGAATAATTGGCTATCAATGTTCCACCGCTCTCATCCCCGGCAAACTTCATTTCAAAACTTTCAAGCATTGAGCATGTTAAAGTTACGGGAATTGCAACGGTAAAGATTTTTATAAACGGTATAATTTCTATCATAAACCTTTTTTTCTTGTAAATTAGGATTGAATCTTTTACAGACCGGCACCAGTTGCTTTGCTTCCTCAACAGAGTCTACAAGGCGTAACCCCACTGCAGTCACCAGGGCCGCTCCTATAGCTCCAATATTCTGACTGTTCTCTACCGTCTCTATCTCTCTTCCTATCACATCGGAAAGTATCTGGCAGCTAACGTCAGATAGAGCTCCGCCCCCTACGAACCTAATTACATCAGAAGTCCTAATCTTCTTTTCCTGCGCCTCCAGCATCCACCGTAAATGAAAGCATATCCCTTCTACTACGGCCCGTATTAACTCTGTTTTACCTGTTTCCAGGCCAATATTGAAAAACATTCCTCTCGCATAAGAATCCTCAAAAGGACAACGGTTGCCATGCAGCCAGGGAGTGAAAATGACGCCTCCACTTCCTGCCGGGATTTTTTTAATTACTTCAGTCATATACTGGTACAAGCTAGAGTACACTGTTTCCGGTGATTCATCAACACAAGTTTTATCAAGGTATATTCCAATCTCATCAAGGGCGAGATGGTCCTTTACCCATTCCAGGCACTTCCCTGCAGTTTCCATTTCCGCAAAGTAATTAAATCTACCCGGTTGAGCACCGACTATGGCTGCAATCATGGAAGAGGCATCTACTATTGATCTATCTACCACCGTTGAAACCCAACCCGAAGTTCCCGTATAAATATGGGTATCTCCGGTAGTAACAGCCCCCGCTCCCACACCTATTAAAGAAGCATCACCCCCTCCGCCATAAACAGGGGTCCCCACAGCCAAACCAAGTTCAGCTGCAGATTCAGAAGTAATTTTGCCTGCTTTTTCTGTAGATTTAATAATGGGTGGCAAATGGTTCATATTGACCCCTATCATCCGACAAATAGAATTACTCCAGCCCTTTTTTCCTTCTCTGATATTATATAAAAGGGTTGCAAAAGCTGAATCTTCAGTCATTATAAAATTTCCGGTACATTTATGGATTAAAAACTCCTTTACATCCAGCCATTTATATACCCGCGCAAACACCTCCGGCTCATTTCGTTCTACCCATTTGTATTTCCAAACCGGATCCTTAACACTGGCAGAAACAGCTCCCGTTTCACGGATAGATTTAATTAATTTGAAAACATTTATGCCTGAAATTTGCAACCCATGTGACATACCTCTCTCCAAATCTTTCCGTGCCCGCTGGTCCATGTAACTCATCATAGGCCTTACCGGATTTCCCTTTTCATCAACCAAAACCAAACCCTGCATTTGGGAACAAAAAGAAATACCCGACACATTTTCTGGAGATATATTATTTTTATGCAAAAGATTTCGCGTAGTCGAACACATGGCTTCCCACCATTCAAGGGGGTCTTGCTCAGCTCCGCCCCCCTCCAGAATATAAAGACTATATTCCGCCATTTCCGAATCCAGCAGTTTAACCTGTGCCCCTATTTCTACCAGGCAACTTTTTAAACCAGTTGTGCCAACATCATAAGTAATAACCTTTACCGGGTCATCAACCATTTTTTCATCCCGTCCTTAAGAATTACTCTTTATATTCAAAAGCAGACTTGATAAACTTCTTGAATTCCTCCACCATCAGTTCATCCTGTTCCAGAATATCTTCGCCGGCATATATTTTGAATCTTTCCCGGTAATACTCGCACGCATAAGAAAACTGCAACACCATAAACAAATTATCCAGGAAAAAAGCCATGAGGCGAGGTGGCATATCCTGGCGTATTTTGCCTTCTGATTGAGCTTTTTCCAGAAGAGAACTATAAACGCGGGAAGAGATAGTCTCCATTTCAGAAGCTAACTCCCAAGTAAGATCCGAATTGCTCTCCGAAGTCATCTCGTTGTATAGCAAAATCAAATTACGACGCTGCCGGGAGTGACTCTGAACCTTGCGCACAATTTTTTCTACTTTTAGTAAAAAATCTTCCTCGGAAACCAAAATCTCATTCAGTACATTTTCTAAAGTTTCCAGCCCATAATGAACACAGCTCAAAAAAAGATCCTTCTTGGTGCTGAAATAATTATAGACTGACCCCACGCTAATGCCAGCCTTTGCTGCTATCGTATTTATATTGGCGTTATCAAAACCTTTGGAAGCAAATTCTTCCACCGCAATTTCTATCAGGGCATTTCGCTTTTCAGCAGGTATCTTCTCAAAAGTTTCCTTGTGATATGACTTTTTCATCAAATTATCCCTCTTTCCAGCATGTAAGTATTACAACTGAATATATCATGAGTGACAATTCACTCACAGCTAAATTTTAACACAAGGGAATTATATTGCAAGGAATAGAAATTATTTTTATTTGACAAAAAAAATAAATTTAGGTAAGCTTGACATGTGAGTGACAATTCACTCATTACTTCAATTTACAGGAGGCAAGCCATGGTTCAACAGTATGCCATTTCTGAGTATCCTGACCCTAAAAAAATCATCAAACAACTAGATGATCTTATTAGCAAGCCCATTTATTCCATTAAACCTGAAGCTTTAAAAGACTATGAAATAAATTATTTCGAAAAAAAGTGCCCCCAATCCAAAGCAATGATTGAAGATGCTCGCAATCTCATCCCGGGAGGAGTTCAGCATAACCTGGCTTTCAACCATCCCTTTCCCCTGGTATTTACCAGGGCCCAGGATGCATACCTATATGATATAGATGGGAACTGGTATTATGACTTTCTCCAGGCAGGAGGCCCTACCGTACTGGGCTCAAATCCTCCGGAAGTTAGGGAAAAAGTTATTAACCTTCTTCATAGTTGCGGGCCTTCCACCGGGTTGTTTCACGAATACGAATACAAGCTGGCGGAAAAAATATCTGAGTTAATGCCCTCAGTAGAAATGTTCAGGATGCTTAATTCCGGAACCGAAAGTTGTATGGCTGCAATCCGCGTAGCCCGGCTTGCCACCAATAAAAAATACGTCATTAAAATGGGAGGGGCTTATCACGGTTGGAGCGATCAGCTGGCGTATAGCATTAGAATTCCCGGGACAAAATGGACCCAGGCTCATGGAGTTCCCCGGCATATGTTTAAATATACGCAAGAATTCTTTCCCAATGATCTTAATGACCTGGAAAGAAAGCTAAAGTTAAACCAGGCCCGTGGCGGGACAGCTGCAGTATTAATAGAGCCTGTAGGACCAGAAAGCGGCACTCGTCCTCTTTATTACGATTTTAACAGGGAAGTAGAAAAGCTCTGTCGCAAATACGGGGCCCTCCTTATTTTTGATGAAGTAGTTACCGCCTTTAGGATTGGAATGCCTGGAGCGCAGGGTTATTTTGGAGTTTCACCCGATCTTACCGTTTTTGGGAAAGTAGTTGCTGGGGGCTATCCCAGTGCAGGTGGAATCGGCGGCAAAAAGGAATACATGAAACACCTTGCCGCAGGCATAGAAAGCGGTGAAAAGCACAAAAAAGCACTTATCGGTGGCACCATGGCAGCTAACCCGCTGAGCAGTGCTGCGGGATACTACACCATCTGCGAAATGGAAATAACCAATGCACCTTACAAAGCAGGACAAATTGGTGACAGACTTACCAGGGGACTGCAAAAGCTAATTCAAAAGCACAACCTTCCCTTTGTGGCTTTTAACCAGGGTTCCATAGTTCACCTGGAAACAGTAGGAACCATGCACTTTTCTATTGACTGGAAAAAAATATGGCAAATTCCCCAAATATTAAAGGAAACCGGCGCCCGCAAACAAGAAATGGAGCACATGGGAGCTGCCTATATGGCCGAGGGATTGGTTACCCTGGCCGGTAGCCGACTCTACACCAGCGCTGCATACAGTGAAGAAATGATCGATGATGCTCTGCAACGTTTTGACCGGGTCTTTGCTAATGTAGCAAAAAAAGCTTAATACAGGAGGGTTTCCATGGATGAGCTAAAGGCAAAAGAGATGGTAGTTAAGGCCGGCAAACAGCTTGTAGAATCGGGGTTGATTGTCCGCACATGGGGCAATGTAAGCTGTCGGATTGACAAAAACCGTATTGCTATAACCCCCAGCGGCAAACCTTACGAAAACCTCTCACCTGAAGATATAGTAGTGGTAAATCTCGCAGACGAAAGTTATGAGGGAAACATAAAACCTTCTTCCGAAAAAGGTTTTCATGTTGAAGTTTACCGGCAGCGTCCTGAAATAAACTTTGTAGTGCACACCCATCAAATAAACGCATCCCTGGTAAGCCCTCTGCAAAGGGATATAGTAGTTACTAATAAAAATACTGCTTCCATCACAGGCGAAAAAATAGTATGTGCTGAATATGGCCTGCCCGGTTCTAAAAAATTGAAACAAGCCGTTAGCAAGGCTGTAACCAAATTTAAAGGCAAAGGGTTTCTCCTGGCTTACCACGGCGCATTATGCCTGGGCGAAAGCTATGGAGAAGCTTTCCGGGTAGCTTCTTATTTGGAAGAAGCTTGCCAGGATTTTTTAATAGATCAATTTCACCGGGTAAGCGGGAAAAATATAGACAGCTTGGATTCAGCAGAAATGAGAAATTACTTTTTGCAACAAAAAAATGTTTACAGCAATCAACAATCACCTATTCACTTATATAACAGCATTAAGAAAGGAGAAAAAATTATACTTTACCCAGAAGCCTCCGTAGAAAACCCCTTCCCTTCTTCGGAAAACAATCTGGAAATTAACCTAAAGGGAAGTCTTACGGGTGAAATCCCTCCTGAACATAGTCAACAAGCTATTCTTCACCGGGCAATTTACCGCAAAAATAAAAATTTGGGAGCCGTAGTTCATACTACTTACCCTGAGATAATGACTGTATCACAAACAGGGCAGAAGATGCTCCCTCTTTTGGACGATTTTGCCCAAATAATAGGCCCCAGCGTTAAAGTTGCCTCCAGCATTTATCACCCTTTTAACATAGCGCGTAAATTCAATTTACGTTCTGCAGTTCTTATTAAAAATAATGGCGCTTTATGTTGTGGCCCCAATCAATCTGATGCCAATGCTGCTGCATTGGTTATGGAAAAAGGCTGCAAAACCCTTATCGCCACCAGCATATTTAAATTTCCTCCCGCGCCTATAAACGCACTGGAATCGTGGCTTATGCGCATTATATACCTCGCAAAATACTCCCGGCAGGCTTAAACTTTTCAAAATATGCAGGAACTTACACCTAAAACAAGAATTATAATAAGACTAATTTTTGATCTTGTGGAGGTGTTTTTAAGCAAGTTGGAACTATATAACTCAGCAGAAGACTATCATCAGCTCTGGAAAAGAGAAAAAATTTTACAAGGTATTATGGACAGCATCTCTTTTAGCATTGCTGTTATTGACGAAAATGGCTTCATAATTGCCGTTAATGAAGCTTGGCTTAATTTTGCTCGCAATAACCATTCTCCGAAAATAAACTGGATTGGAATGAATTATCTAAGCGTTTGCGAAACTGCTAAAGGACCATATTCCCAGGAAGCCGATCCAATGGCCAGGGGGCTTCGTGAACTTCTGGCAGGTCAAAAAGAAGAAATAGTCATGGAATACCCCTGCCATAGCCCGCAGCAGAACAGATGGTTTATTGCCCGTGCCACCCCTTTGTATGTAAATGGTGAATTAAAAGGAGCTGTCATCGCCCATACAGATATTACCGAGCGAAAGGAAGCCGAAGAGAAACTCGCCGACTACACCATGGAAATGGAAGTCAAAACTATGGAAATAGAATACCTCTACGCCAGGATAGAAGAAGAGATCAACAAAACTGTGCAAATCCATGAAAGAAATCTGCCTCATAAATTTCCCGAAGTAGAAGGCGTCTCCATCTCTGCTTATTACCAAACTGCCGAAAGACTTGGGGGAGATTTTTATAATGTAATAAAAAAGGAAAATAAACTCATTTTCTACCTCTCTGATGTAACCGGCCACGGCATGGAAGGGACCCTTGTAAGCGCATTTGTGAAAGAAGCTATTGACAGTTATATCAGCTTAAGACCAGAAAATATTGGTGCAGAAAATATCATTCAATACCTGACCCAGAAATACCAAAAACAAAACTATCCTGAGGACTATTTCATCAGTTTTTTCCTGGGAATACTTGATCTGGACAGCATGGAATTGGAATATGCTGGTGCCGGGTTTCAGGAATCATTTCTGCTTAAAAGGAGTAATCACGAAGATTTAACGCTCTATACCCAGGGTTTGCCTATTTCTGCAGTAATCCCCCCGGAAATGTTTACTTTTCAATCTCAAAAGGTAAGCCTTGACGCCGGTAGCACCATATTAATTAACACAGATGGTTTAACTGAACAAACTGTTAATGAGGAAAACTACAGTCAACGCCGGGACAATACATTTTGGAAACACAGTAATCTCCCTCCGGAAGTACTAATCAATGAAATAACTGAGGACTTTTATAATTTCAATCAGGGTGAATACCAGGGAGATGACGACATCACTATTATGATAATTCAGCTTGCCCCGGAAGATCAATTAAATCACTATTGGGAACTTCAAAGCACTTTTTCTGAATTAGAAAGATTAAACGATGAAATTTACAGAGTTTTTTCTCAGCACATTACTGAAGACTTTTTATTTATGGGAATCCATGAACTGGTTACTAACGCTATAGAACACGGAAACAGAGAACACCCTGACCGGAAAGTTTATATAAATTTCACCATTACCAGTAATTACTTTTTGGCCACTATAGAAGATGAAGGCAAAGGTTTTAACTGGAAGGATAGAAAACACCAGCAACTTGCCGCTGAAAATCTAAAAGATAGAGGAAGGGGAATTTCCATTGCCCAAAAGTTAGCAGACAAAATCTTTTATAACAATAAAGGGAATAAAGCCTACTATTTCATCTCTTTAGAAAATCCAATGTAAACACAATTACTTTAACAGATATTTCAACTTATGCGGTATATTTCACCTGGCAAATTTATAATAACCTTTCGTAAATCTCATCAAATTCATCCATTGACTCACGAAAAGCTTCAAGGGCTTGAGGGCAAAAATGTTTGGGCTGCAAACGGTCATCGCCTTCCAGTATGATACTACAGGATTTTTGGTGTGAAAAAGCTGGTTTATATGGTCGCTTGCTTCTTAAAGCATCATATACATCGGCAATAGTCACCAGGCGTGCGGGAAGTGGAATTTCCTCCCCTGCCAGTCCATAGGGATAACCGGTTCCATCCCAGCGTTCGTGATGAGAAAGGGCAATCTGGCGAGCTGTTTCCAAATAAGGGGAATCACCAAGAATAACAACCCCATATACCGTGTGAATCTCCATCTCCCTGAATTCTTCCTTGGTTAAAGGCCCCTCTTTAAGAAGTATGGCCGGATCTATTTTCATTTTCCCCACGTCATGCATCCATGCAGAGTAATTTATCTCTTCCAGGTGGCGCTCTTCAGAATAGAAATAAATGGCTAGTTTATGAGCAAATTCCCCCACTCTTAGAATATGATTACCTGTTTCACTATCAATAGCCTCCGCTGCCCGGGAAAGGGCTCGCGCAGTATAAATAAAAGCCTCCCGTAAATCATTACTCTGCTGTTCAATGGCCTGGTAAAGTTGCAATTGGGAAAGAAGGCTTTTCAAGTTATGAACCTGTATAAAGCCTGAACCTGGTGGGTGATTTAACATCATGACCAGCAAATTATTCCTGTAGTAGGCAGAAAACCCTTTGAAATCTTTATTAACATATTCCTTTAAGTCTGAAGGGATTGATTTCCATGCTTCTTCATCGATGTTTTTCTCTTCTTTATGATAAACACAGGGCTTGCCGGTTTGCTTTAAATATTCAATTAGAGTGCCTACATTTAAAGTAAAATAATAATTTATTACACTTCCCTTTGAATATGACCATTCAAAAGTTGTTCCTCGCCAATTCCCGTTTGAATCCACTTCTCCTACCATGATCACTTCCGGATCCATGATTCCCGGAGAACCGCTGAGCATTTTTTCTACAAGCTCTTCTTGCACTGAAGGAAACTTGAACCAAAATGGATCAAACTCATCAACAACCTGCTCCGAATAAAGCATTACTCGATTTACACTCTGGTATGAATCTTGCAAATGCTGCAAGTAAAACTGAGAGTTAAATAAATTATTTACCCGGGCAGATACTTCCGGGTAATGCAAAGGCTTTACAAGTATATCATCTGCTCCACTTTCAAGCCCTTCAGCTTTTTTTTCAGGAGAATCTGAACTAATCATTAAAATTATGGCAAGGTTATTCAGCCCGATGTAATTATCGGCAGCACTACAAAATTCTTGCCATTTCATATCCGGCAACTCATCATCTAATAAGACTAACCGTATCAAGCTATCCTGTTTTAGTTTTTCTATTCCTTCTTCTCCTGAATTAACGACTTCAACTTCATAACCTTCATCTACAAGTTTGCTTTCTAAACTTTCCGTTTTCTTTTCTCCGTTTTCTATTATTAAAAGCTTAAAAGCCATTTTCCCTACCTTTACTATTTATGTTTAAGATTCCTTTATCTCAATAACCCTGTCCAGGTGAACAAGGGTAAACATTTTCTTGACAAAATCACTAGCTACATTTTTAATTACTATTTTTCCACCTTTTTCCTTTACCCTTTTTTGCAAAAGCAACAGTTTCCCCAGTCCTGAACTATCCAGCCCTGTAACCTTAGAAAAATCCAAAACGATCCGCATTGCACCTTCATCGATTAATGAAATTATAGTATCTTGAAACTCAGTAGCAGAAGCAATGTCAATTCTTCCTTCTGGATAAACGATATGTTCATTGCCCACTTTTTCCACCTTCATTAACTCACACCTCCAACTCTTTTGGGTAGGGATGCAAACATTCATGAAACACTCATTTATATTCTGCGTATTACTAAATAAATCCTTCTCTGAGCCAAACACCAAAAAGATTTAATCCTCACATACCATAATTTGAAGTTTTTATAAACTTGAAAAAATTTTCCCTGCCTACTTTACAATTATTCCATAAAAGCCGTACTTTCCCAGTCTGTAAAATCTATCATTTTTACTTGCTCATCTCTGGAGTAGATAAAAGGAGGATATGTATGCATAATAGCATCATTAATCAGTTCCTCTCCAGGTTCTTCTCCATTATAAGGAGCAATCATCAAACTAAACTGCTGCCGGCCTCCTCTATATGAAGGTGCGCTACTCATACATCTTTCTTCAAACCCCATAGCCTTTCGTGGAACCAACCCAGTTCTTTTCACAGGCGAATTTAATTGCTCTCCCTGATATACTCCAAAGGGGTTGATAATTAATTTATCGAAATCATCTTCTTTTTTCAGCCTTGCCCGGGCAAAAGCAAAACTATTATCAGCAGACAAACTTTGAGCTAGCAGAATCCCCCTGCTCCTAACAGCAAAAGAAACAAAGCTGCAAGAGATGGCATTGTTGCTGGCATCAACCTCTTTATTTTTACTGAATTGTTCATAGTTAAAATCATAGTGGTTTAAATCACCTAAAAAGTTATGTTTATAGACTCGAATGGGATTTATCCAACTCCCTCTGAACGCAGGAACTATTTCCAACGGACGAATTTCTTGCCAGCGTATATCGTAACCTCTATTAAATTTTTTGACTTTTTTTCTTTTATCTCCAAAATCGCTGGTTAGAGGATAGGAAATATCCATATCCACAAATAAATATGGCAAATCACCGGCAATCATATATATTTTTTCATAGTTGGCTACTTTTCCCTGGTTCTTACTTAAAACAACTTTACCTCTCTCTTTTACAAAAGCAGCTTTGCCTTCTATACCATAAAACTCAAACGATACATCAGAAGCAGGTATTACCTTACCCCGGTAGTTAATGGAAGTTACGAAAGAACCGAGATCAGTTACCATGTGCCCTTCATGGTACAATACCAGTTCATTAATTCTCCTTTTGCACAATTCCAGATAAGAATTGCCTATGGTTTCTTCACCCACAAAAACCGAAGAAGAGTTACCGGTAGTCTCTCTCTCTAACTCAATTTCTTCATCTACACCTGAATATATCAGGTTTTGCTCCCGGCGTCCAAAAACATCTCTGGAAAAAGATAATTCTACCCCCTTGCCACTCAAAGAACTACCATCCAGGCATTGGGCTCTAATTAAACCCTTTTTCTTACCTTTTCCACGATAATACAGCCTTGGGAAAACAGCTCTAATACTATTAGCTTCTCCTTTAATACTGTCCAAGGCCCGATTTAATGTTTGCTTCGATTTTTCAATACTTGATTTAATTCTTTCTCTACCTTCTTCTATAAGAGGCTTGGCAACCAATGGGACTTCCGGCCCAAAGTAATAAGTATTGGTTGCCTCCAACAACTTTTCTACATTCTCCTCTACTTCCTGCATAATTTCATTATCATGAGTAGAAATAGCCAGGGCATATTCTGAATTCAACCTGCACCTGTCAATGCCGCTCCAGAGCTTGGTATTTTCCAACTTATCCGCCCAAGAAGCATAACCATCAAAACTCCCGCAAGCCAAGTCTTGCCCCACATTTATTTCTCCTACTGGAGGATGTCCCCGCAAATAATCATATGGAGAAGAAAATTCTATAAAAGATAATTTACTTAATTGCTGAATATAATAATTTATCCCTCCAGCAAACAAAGGTTTGCTCAACTTCAGTTCTTTTTTTATGGCTGTATTTAGATACCCCTGCCAGAAATCATCACCGGCATCCATGTCAACTAAAAATAACATATCAAGAGGTTGCCCCATTTCCAACTGCTCACGGCGCAATTCCTTTAACATGCAGGAAAAGCCCAAATTGTCATATACATCACCACCACTAATTGCTGGCAAAAGTACAATTTTATCCTCTACATCAGGAGCAGAATACCACAGGGGATTAAACCTCTTTTCTACCGGTAATTTGGGGATAAAATTGCTAAATCCGTGAAATGGAATTCCGCTGTATAAAACTGAAACAGCTTCCATTCCCACTTTTTTATACAAAGGGATCAGGCCGGGAGTTACCATGTTTTCATGGGGCCTGACTATGGGAGTAACTTTACCGAAAATATCCCTTAATCCAGTATTATTTTCGTTGGAAACAGCTTTATGAAAATCCTTACGTAGTTCTTTTTCCGTCAAAGCGGAAGTTAAACCACCACTATAAGAGACAAGCTCAATTTCGTCAAATCCAGTTTCTACCCTATGCTTTATCCTTTGGACAAGCTCCGGAGAATGATTAAGTATAATATTTTCTAAAGAATTGTAATTTGTAAAACTCCAAGTCCCCTTGACAGAAATTCCATGCGAATTATAACCATCCAGGGCATCCAAAATATATTCTATCCTCTTCAAATATTGAAAAGTTTCGTTACTTAAAAAGCGTTTTTCTTCAGGATTATAATTAATATTGACATTAAACCTGAAAGACACATAAATATTTACATCATTCATGAATACATCCCCCTATACCTCACCTTGCCCAAACCAACTCGTTTAAAAATTGTTTATTCTTTCCATAAAGCGGAGTACGCATAATGGGGACGATTAATACTACCCTACAGCGAAAAAAGGAACAACCTGAAGAAAAGTAGTATTTCGTCCCCACCTGCCATAGGGATTTGAAAAACTAAAATTACCTCTGCCTAGTTATAAGCCTTTTTCAGAATTTCCAATATATCACTGCTGTCAGCGTCTTTGGGGTTAAAATTAAGAGCGCCATCATCAATTGCCGCTTCAGCTATGGCTTGCAGTTGGCCTCTTTTAATTCCTGCTTCTTCTAGTGTAATAGGCATACCTGTGAGTTCATTTAACTTTTTGTTCAACTGTTTTATTGTTTCTACAGATCTTTCCGCTCTCTGATTAGCCGGAGTTTTAGCATATACGTCTGCCCCAGCCAGGGGAAGCAACAATTCTGCATATTCTTCAGCACAAACTTCCATGTTGTATTCCATTCCAAATGGCAAAAAGATAGCCATGGCCTCTCCGTGAGATATATGACCAATGCCGCCTGCAGCATGCCCCATGGCATGGACTATACCACACATTGAATTGGAAAAAGCACATCCTGCAAGCAAAGAAGCGTTAGCCATAGCAAGGCGAGCATCTTTATCTTTTGGTTTCTCAATAGTTTCTATAAAATAATCCCGCATCATACTAATAGCTGAATATACGTAAGCATCACTAACAGGATTCTTCTGAATGCATGAATAAGCTTCCACGGCGTGGGTAAGAGCATCCATTCCACTCCCGGCTGTAAGTCTGGGGGGTACAGAAAGAGTAGTTCTGCTATCTAGAATGGCCACATCCGGAATAAGAGTGTAAGAAGTGAACGCCATTTTGCAGTTTCTTTCTACGTTATTAATAACTGCTGCCAGGGTCACTTCCGATCCTGTGCCAGAAGTAGCAGGGATGGCAATAAATGGCTTCATCTTCTTGGTTAAGTGCTCCGCTCCTATGTAATCCATTAAATCGTCTGCATTTTCCGTTACCACAATGTTAACTCCCTTGGCTGTGTCCAGAACTGAACCTCCGCCCAGTGCTATAATTGAATCGCAATTATACTGTTTATACATCCTTGCAATTTCATTAACTACCAAATTTGATGAATCAGGGGGAGTGTCCTTGTATAAAGCACCCACTGTAATGTCATATCCAGCCAGGGAATCAATCAAAAGTTTATCCAAACCAACTTTTACAGCAGTTTTGAATGTTATAACGATAGGCCTTTCTGCTCCCAGTAATTTAAGTTCGTGCCCTACACTTTCAAGCGCATCGTGCCCGGAAATTATCTTTACCGGGTTGTAATACTCGTAATAAGAAGGTATCATTTGTACTCCTCCTCAATTTTAGAATAGTTTCGGTTTTCCTGTAGGAACCGCAATCAAATAAGCGTACAATCGGGTCATCCAGCGTTCTTTAGTCATTTCCGGTTGGCGCTTTAAAATTCTTTTGGAAATAAACCCGGGGAATAACAAAAATTGAACTATATTCAAGCAGCGTATCAACTGCATGGCTTTATCGTTATCCCCTCTAACGCTCATACGATGCTGAGCATAGGCATTGTGACTGCTTAATTGAGTAGTAAACATTTTGAATGCCGAATCAATATTTTTAATAGATATGACCAGATCAGCTTCTATTTTGTTCATTCCCACAAAGTTTAACATACCGTCTTGTTTCTTAAGTGCAAGATAAGGACCATCGGGTAAAACCTCAAAGAGCACTTTAAAGCCTTCATCCCAACGGTCAACTTCTTTCTTTACGTCCTCATCCTGCAGAGCTATTGCCGGTATAGCCCTGCCCATGGCAAACAAAAGTGCTGAAACCGTAGCTTTTTGCAGAGGCCTGTCGCCAGGCTTTATATCTGTTTCTTGGGGAGCTTTCACACTTTTCACCTCATTTAACGTTTTTTGAAATAATTCGCGGGGCGCCTCTAAAATTGTCTTTCCCTCCTTTCTATACTGCATAATATTTTTTTCGCCTATTTATTTGGGGACAACACGGCCATTACAAGGTTTTAACTATTTTTTAACTGCATTTATAAGTGCCGAATAATTGCTTTAATTCTATCAAATATTATTTCAATAATAAAGAAATATTTCCTTTTGCTCCCTTATAAACAAAAAAATAGTCTAATCAATCAACTTATCAGCCAATCTAGCCACTCTCTGTCCAAGTTGCTTGCATTCATCAAGAGCCCTTTGATCAGGTTTTCCAGTTGAAACAGGGCCATAATGACCTATTCCGCTAAATCCATGGACAACCATTCCATGAACTAACAAGGCCTGGAGAATGCTAAGAACAGTGCTCTCAGAGCCCCCTCCTTCAATTCCACAAGAAGCAAAAGCGCCACCTACTTTGCCTTCCAGCCTCTGATGAACTTTAATGCTCCTATCCAAAAAATCTTTCAAGGGACCAGCTAACACCCCGTAGTATGTCGGCGAACCCATAATAATACCATCATAGTTCACCATGTCTGCGGGATCCTGGATGTCATTAACACTTTTAACTTCCACTTCACCGCCTGCATTCTTAACTCCTTCCCCAACGGCTTCTGCCATGCTTTTGGTATTTCCGGATCTGCTATAATAAACCACCAATACCTTAGACATGAGACACCCTCCTTTTAACACATGATTAACCTACTAATTATGATAACATTTCTAACAAATACCAACAAGAAAACTCAAAATTCGCAGTATCTGGAAAAATTTAATATTGTAATGGCTTTTTCTTTAGTGGTAGGATATAAACGGTGTTAATATTACCCAACTATAAATAATCACAGTTTTAAATTTAAGATTCAGCGAGGACAGGAAATTGACTACAGCCAAAAAAGAAAGGGCCTCCAATCAAGAAATCTTTGCCTGGGCAATGTTTGATTTTGCCAATCAGGGTTATACCCTTTTAATCACCACAGTAATTTTTCCCGTTTTATTTACCACAGTTGTTGTAGGGGATCACGAAACAGGATACCGTATGGGTAACCTTCTATGGAGTGCAGCCCTGGCTATAGGTTATGCACTGGTAGTAATTACAGCGCCTATATTTGGAGCTATCATGGATTTTGCTGCAGCAAAAAAGAAATTCCTCTTTGCCAGTTATATTTTGACGATATTCTCCACTGCAGCCTTATATTTTGTGGAACCTGGCTTTATATGGCTGGGAGTAATACTGATGATAGTTTCTAATTTCGGGTATGCAACCGGGGAAAACTTTATTGCCGCATTTCTCACTGATCTGGGCCCTCCTGAGGATTTGGGTAAAATATCAGGATTTGGCTGGGCCCTTGGCTACGTTGGAGGACTTATAGCAGCAGCCTTTGTGATTGGCTTCCTGGGGGAACCCAGCCTGGAAAACTTTGACAACATACGCTGGGTAGGACCCTTTACCGGGGTTTTCTTCCTGTTAACAGCCATTCCCACTTTTTTGTGGGTCAAAGAAAGAGGAGTGGGTCAAAAACTACCGCCGGGAGAAACTTATGTCACTATAGGGTTCAAGCGCCTCCGCGCAACTCTTAATGATGTTGGTAGGTTCAAAGACCTGGCCATACTGATGGTTTCAGTTTTTTTTACTTTTGCCGCTGTTTATGTAGTCATTACTTTCACTTTTAACTATGGAGAACAGGTAATCCAGTGGGATGAGAATACATATATAATTATGTTTATTATAGTTCAAATCACAGCAGCTCTGGGAGCTGGCCTGTTTGGTATAATCCAGGATAAAATCGGCTCTAAGATAACATACATAATTACCCTTGCTCTTTGGACAGTAGGAATAATATTGGTCTTTGCTACCCCTCAAATAACTGAATACTTCAATCAAACTTTTGGCTTTAACTGGGAAAAGCAGCATGTGTTCCTTTATGTGGGAATTGTCACAGGCATAAGCCTGGGATCCAGCCAATCAGCAAGCAGAGCGTTAGTAGGCTTATTTTCACCTGAAACCAAATCAGCAGAGTTTTTCGGATTCTGGGGGTTATCCATGAAACTGGCCGGGGTTTTTGGATTGGTGGGTCTGGGGGCTATTCAAACTGTTTATGGCCTTCAAAACGCCATCTTGTTTTGTGCATTCCTATTTATTATGGCCATTATATTTGCCCTCTTCATTAAAGAAGAAAGGGGGCGCCAGGCAGTTGAAGAATACAACAACCTGATCGAACCCCCACCCCAAAAGTTATAAACTGCTTAAAACAATTTTTAGCTACTCAAAAACTTTACTCTATCCACCATTTTATACTAAAATAATTCTTCATCATCAATTTCTTTAAAGTTATCATCTTCTTTTGCTTCTCCATTTTGCCCCTTAGCCCTGGAAGGTAATTTTTTATAATCCCTAGTTTGGAAGTTTTCCACCCTTTCATTTTCACCTTCTCTGGTAAAGTTTTTATCAGTCACTTTTTCCTGGCCTTCTTCTAATTTAAACATTTGAATCAATTCCCCTAGCTCTAAAGCTTGACTATTCATGTTTTCACTGGAACTGGCGATCTCCTCTACAAGGGAAGAATTTTGCTGTGTCACCTGGTTAAGTTCTTCAAGGGCATTCCTGATATCTCCTACTGCTGTGGACTGCTCACTAATTGAAGATGATATTTCACCCACAATATCAGAAGTTTTTTGGGTATTTTCCACAATCTCCCGCAGTACATTTTCAGTATTGCTCATTAACTCATTTCCTTTTTCAACCCTATTTATACTTTCATTAATTAACTTTTCAATTTCCTTGGCTGATTCCGCGGACCGCCCGGCCAAGTTCCTAACTTCTGCGGCTACCACTGCAAACCCCCTACCTTGCTCGCCTGCCCGGGCAGCTTCTACTGCTGCATTTAGCGCCAGCAAGTTGGTCTGGAAAGATATGTCATTCACCTTGTTAATAATCTCTGATATCTCCCGGCTGCCCTTGGTTATTTCTTCCATCGCTCCCTCCAAATCTTTAACTGCTTCATGCCCTTTTTCAACTGTTTCCATTGTTTGTCCGGCAAGATTATCTGCTTCTCTGGCACTTGCAGATGTATCTTCTAAGGAAGTATCAACTTCTTCCACTGTTGAAGAAATTTCTTCCAAAGAGGAAGCCTGTTCTTCAGTGCGTTGAGAAAGATCCTGATTCCCCGAGGATATCTCATTAGAAGCATTTTCTACATTTTGAGCAGTCTCACTGACCTGATATATAATATCATGCAGTTTTTCTATAAAAGAGTTGAACCAGTAACCTAACTCACCTATTTCATCTCGGGTCTTTACATTTACTCTTCTGGTTAAATCCCCACCTTTTTCAGCCATTTCCCTGGTGAATCCAGCTAACTCTTTTATTGGATTTGTAATACCGGAAGCAGTAAAATAAGCCACAATAAAAACAACAAGACAAACACCCAATAGTATTCCAATCAAGTAAACCCTTAACTCATAACTATCTCCAAAATATTCGCTTCTTGCAATTTCTACTACCAACCCTGCCGGCATTTCACCCATATCTACTACAGTTAAAGCGCTTAAAACTTCTTCGTCCAAATAATCATAATAAAAACCCGCAAAGCTATAATCAAAATTAGCTTCCTGGATATTAGGTGAAAGCAGCTCCACTGCTTCTGTATCGATGTTCTCCTCAAGCACTGCCTCTTGGCGGTATTCACCCTGCAAGGTATTAGTCAAAAGAAGCCCATCGGAGTCAATCAAATAGGCATTTGAAGTCTCTCCCAAATCTTCCAGTCCTTCGTGGACCACAGCATTGAGTTCCCATTGATCGAGCATAAGATTTAAGGTGCCTACTATGTCTCCTGATTCTCCTTCACTTCTGACAGGAGCAGAGATAATCATCACATTTTCAGCTACCACATCGGAATACATTAATTCGGAACAACTTAAATTTCCATCCAGAGAACTTTGAATATAATCCCTTTCAGAAAGATCCACTCCTTCATGCTCTTCAAATTCATGCGCATAGACGCCTCTTCCCTCTATATCTGTTAGAAATAGATCAAGAATGCCCAGAGAATCGATTGCCGATCTGGCAACCTCATCTAAAATCTGCTCCCTTTCTACCCAATCATCAGCAGAAAGGTCACCTTCTTCTTCTTGTAAAATATTTAAACTCTGGTAAACATCTGCAGTATTAGACAGTATATTGGCAATACCCTTTCTTTCATCGAAATAATCCTCGATTTCCGACTCCGCCAATCTGGCGTACATTTCCATGGTGTCAAACCCTTTGTAACGAATATCCTCCTCTACATTAACATTAATGACTTGAAAAATAATTAATACAGGTACAATGCCTACCAATAAAAACAACATAATTAGTTTTAACTTCAGGCTCATCTTCTTAAACATAATATATCCCCTTTCTACAATTTTTGCTGAGGCAAAAATTCCGAAAAATAGTTTTTAATAGCCCATGAACTAAAAGAAAATTATAGTATAATGCGCTTTTTTTGTAAAATTTAGTTTTCATCATTTTACAAGAAAATTAACTTTATTATTGTTATTTTCGTCACATTTTGAAAAAATACAACTAATTCTACATGAAATACAATTTAAAATTTACGCTAATAGTTGTTATTTCATAAATTCAAGGCTTTTTCAAATAGTTATCTAAAACTTTTAACAAATGCTCTGTTTCCCTTGCATGCCGCTTCTAAACCTTATAAAATATCCAAAGACAATAAAGATAAAATTAAATAGTATGCGATTCCAGGAGGAAAGATATTAGCTGATATGGATACAGAAAATAAAGTTTTGGTCATAGGCGGCGGGCCAGCGGGTATGATGGCTGCAGGAACAGCAGCCGCCCGGGGGCTTTCAGTAACCCTGGTGGAAAAAAACAAGCGACCGGGGCGCAAACTAATGATAACTGGCAAAGGCAGGTGCAACCTTACCAATTATACTGACATAGAAGGATTGGTAAACGGGGTAATAGTGAATGGGCAATTCCTATACAGCGCTTTCCATCAATTTTCCAGCGAAGATCTTATTAGCTTCCTCCGAGAACATGGTTTGGAAACTAAAGTAGAACGCGGAGGAAGAGTTTTCCCCACATCCGACAAAGCAGTTGATGTAGTTGATACTATGCAGAAATTTCTCCGCCTAAACGGCGTAAAAATTGTCCAGGGGGAAGTTCGCTCTATAATTTTAGAATATAGCCCCAACAATAGTAGAAAAGAGCACGAACAAAGTAATTCAGAACATAGCACCCCTTATGTTGGAGGAGCAACGTTACAAGATGGCACTAAAATTGCAGCTGATAAAATCATTCTGGCCACGGGAGGTGCCAGTTACCCCTTAACAGGTTCTACCGGTGATGGTTACCGTATTGCCCGCGAGTGTGGTCATACTATCATCCCCTTGCAGCCATCATTAGTGCCGGTGGAGGTTCATGAAAACTGGGTAGAAGAATTAGAAGGCTTATCCTTAAGAAATATTTCCCTTATAGTAATTAAGCATATTAAAAATAATACCGGGGAAGTAGTCTTCAATGAATTGGGAGAACTGGTTTTTACAGAATTTGGCATCTCAGGCCCACTGGCACTCTCCGCCAGCGTTTTCATGAAGGATGCCGAAAATAATTCTTACAGTGTAAGCATAGATCTCAAGCCGGGACTAAGCTTTGAAAAATTGGACCACAGAGTGCAAAGGGATTTCGAAAAATATTCCCGAAAAATATTTGCTAATTCCCTTGGCGATATGCTTCCTAAAAAGCTCATCCCTGTAATAGTTAAATTATCTGAAATCCCCCGGGATAAGCCCGTGAACCAGATTAGCAAGCAAGAAAGGGAAAACCTGGTTTCTTTATTAAAAGATTTTCGATTTAAAATTAAAAAACTAAGGACACTGGAAGAAGCTATAGTTACCTCCGGAGGTGTAAGCACTAAGGAAATTACTCCTTCTACCATGGAATCCCGTCTGGTAAATGATTTATTTTTTGCCGGGGAAACAATTGACGTAGATGGTTATACCGGGGGCTTTAATTTGCAAATTGCCTTTTCCACAGGTTATGTGGCCGGCATGCATTGTTAGGTGAGTTCGTTTAAATAATTCTCATCTCCAAAATTCGATCTACCCGGAAAGTACGATCATTGCCTCGCTCCTGGCAATATGCTTTCATACCCATAAAGTGCTTTCCGTTATACTCCATCTTCGAAACTATATGAGGTTGCACAACTCGCCTGGTTTTTTCGTCCTTGGATTTCAAATAAGTAATCTCCAAGCTTCTATTATCTTCAATGGCTTTTTCAATTGCCATAATTTTTTCTTCCAGGGGCATGTTCTTTTCCGAGATTTCATACTGGTACTGGGTGACAAAATTCATAACTCTCCAGTCCACCAGGACGTCTCTTGTTTTGACCCTTCTTTTCAAGAAAATGCCATCTAACCTGCGACAACGGGAAAGAGCCACGTAAAGTTGCCCGGAAGTAAAAGTGCCTTTCCCCAAGTCTATCATTACATTGTCAAAAGTTTTGCCCTGGCTCTTATGGATGGTAATTGCCCACGCCAGCTTGACGGGATACTGCATAAAAGAACCTATCGTATCAGAAACAATAGCCCGGGCCTCGCTATCCCATGAAAAATGATACACGTCCCATTCCACCGGCTTTACCTCTTCCACGCTTCCATCGGGAAGGATGACTTCCAGGGAGTTTTTTTCAATACTATCTACGCTGGCAATAGTCCCATTAACCCAGCGGCCTTCGGGATCATTATTAAGAAGCATCACCTGCGCTTCTTTTTTAAGGCGGAGGATTCTATCTGCTGGGAAAGATTTCTCATCAACATCGCCGATAATATCTGCCTCGAAAATTTGAGGTTTTCCCGGCAATTTTGATAGTTCAATCTCGTTTTTCTCCTCGGCCATAGCATTTGTGGTTGTTAGATAAATAACATCATCCGGTAATTGGTAATCATCATCAACCATTCGTTGATTAAGAAGCTCTATATCTTCTTCCGTAATAGTTTTATTACGGATTTTATTCAATAAATTTATAAATTGAGCATCAGTCTGGCGGTATATTTTCTCTAACTCCAGATATTCAACATCCAATTGCTGGAAGACCTTGGCATCGAAAAAATACTCGCTATCATAAAATTCTTTAAAAATCTGGCGCTCACTACCAACCACTACCGGCGGAATTTGGTACAGGTCCCCGATAAATATCATTTGAATGCCTCCAAAAGGAAGCTCTTTCTCTCTTCCGTTGATTCTCAAAAAGGCATCCATACAATCCAGAAGATCTGCCCTTACCATGGATACTTCATCAATAACAATGGCGTCAAGATTTTTATAGATGGGGTCCGCCTTGTCTTTGGCCTCCTGCTTGACTTTTTCCACAGTAATATTGGGACGAAAGCGAAAAAAGGAATGGATAGTCTGGCCCCCAATATTCACTGCCGCTACCCCGGTAGGGGCCAAAACTACAATATTTTTTTCAGTAATAGAGCGAAAATACTCCAGCAGAGTAGACTTGCCGGTTCCGGCCCTTCCTGTAATGAACACATTCCTATCTGTTTCTTCCATCAGCTCAATAGCTTTTTCAAACATGGCGTTCATTTCCAAGTTTTTTACCATTTCCACTCCGCCCTTCTAACTTCCTTATCCTATTTACTTCTATACTTCTTTTTTCCTTTATAATAATACCAGATTTGCCCTTTATTGACACCAAATTTTTATGGCATAAGAAAAATGGGGGGAACTAAATTTTTTATTGCTCTTTAATGCTTGCTGTGGTAGTATTTTAGTTTGGAATTAAATCAAGAAAAGGAAGGTAAAACATGCAGTTAACTGAAAAAGAAATCAAAGAAAAGTTTAAGCTGAAACCTGAAGTAGAAGAGTTATTCCTAAACTCACCAGCAGTGCATATTGCATGCAATGAAAAGGACCTTTATCGCAATTCATTACCAGATGATATAGATGGGTGGTTTGATGTTTCCTATGAAGTAAATGGGAAACTGTATACAGAAGCCCGCGTCTGTAGAGTAAAAAACGGCATTGCTGCTAATTACACAGAATCTTACATGCGACGCCGCGATCCCGATAGCATGTTCATAGGCGATGAGTTGCCTACCGATAAAGAACGCTTCCAGGATAAATGGGGTAAAGAATTTTCCTCCATGCGTCAGCAAACTTTTGAATGGATGCAATCCAATGATTTGTTAGCCTTTCCTTTTCTAGCGGGGGATGAAGAAACTGGCATCCCTGCCATGGCCATTGCGCCAGCTAATGCAGGTTTTTTTGCCCTGGGTTTGGGCCTTTTGCAAGGTATTGTTAATTATCAAAAATTTGAAGAACCTTTTTCACCACAAATATATATCTTTGTAGCACCTCCTTTTCGACATTCTCATTTTGATGGGAAACAGGTGGTGGTACATAACCGCAGTAACCATGATTATGAGATATTCAGCTATAACCTTTATCCTGGACCCAGCGCTAAAAAGGGGGTATACAGTGCCCTAATATATTTTGGTGAATTGGAAAATTGGGTGACCAACCATGCTTCTGTAGTCCGCATTCGCACCCCGTACAATAACAAGATAAACATCATGCACGAAGCAGCAAGCGGGGGAGGAAAAAGTGAGATTAACGAACACTTACATCGCGACATTGATGGTTCCATCAAATTGGGAATAAATACAGTCACCGGCGATGACCGTGAACTTGTCCTACCCAGAACCAACAAACTTATGCCTCTTGCCGATGATATGGTTCTTTGTCACCCCAAACTCCAAAAAGATAACGGCAAACTAGGAGTATTCGACGCTGAAAATGGCTGGTTTATTAGGGTGGACCATATTAATAATTACGGCACCGATCCCGATATTGAGGCTCGCACCGTTCATCCTGAGAGGCCTTTGCTTTTTCTCAACCTGGATGTTCAACCCTACAGCACTGCCCTGGTTTGGGAACATGTTGAAGACGAACCCGGAGTTCCCTGTCCCAACCCTCGGTTTGTCCTTCCCCGCCAAATAATGCCGGAAATAGTCAACACTCCTCTCCAAATAGACGTGAGAAGCTTCGGAGTTCGAACTCCACCCTGTTCGGCTGAAGATCCAACTTACGGGATACTGGGGATGTTTCACGTGCTACCTCCTGCGCTGGCGTGGCTGTGGCGGCTGGTTTCTCCACGGGGACATGCCAACCCTAGCATTGTTCATACCGAAGGAATTAGCTCCGAAGGTGTAGGCTCATATTGGCCTTTTGCTACCGGGAAGATGGTTACCCAAGCCAACCTTCTTCTGGAACAATTTAAAAATTCGCCCAATGTCCTGCACACACTCTGTCCTATTAAATATATTGGAGTCTGGGATGTAGGCTTCATGCCAGAATGGATCATGCGCGAATATTTACCGCGGAAGGGAAGTCACTTTGAACGTGAAGAAGTCCGCGAAGCCCGCTGTAGTTTGCTGGGATATTCTTTAAATGAGCTCTTAGTGGAAGGTACAAAGCTGGATGTAGAATTACTCAGAGTGGAAAAACAACCTGAAGTGGGTCCAGATGCTTATGATGAAGGGGCCAAAATCTTGAAAAACTTTTTCCATCAGGAACTAAAACAATTTCTAACTGAAGATCTTGACCCCACCGGACGTCAAATAATAGAATGCTTTCTAAATGATGGGACAGTCCATGACTATGAACAAATAATTCCTGCCATGAACATATTCGCTGAATAATTGGAATCAAACCACCAATTGAAGGTGCCCAATTAGGTATCGTTTCTTAATTGCCCTCACTTTCATCTTCCACATCTTCTGCCAAACCTTCTTCTTCAATTTGGACTTTAATGCCCTGCTTTTCTAAAGCTTTTTGCAGGGCTTCATTAAACACCCTGCCCGAGGTGTGCATAATGGTATCCACCCCGTGCTCCCCTCTTTCCAGCTGCATGGATGCCAAACATGGATAGTGAAGGCACTTCAACCCCGCCGAAGGAACAGACTTTTTGGCTTCCATTCCAATAATCCGGTTTAAGGTATAGATGGTAGAACCACAAGGGGAACCTCGCTTGGCAAATGCATTTTTAATATAGCCTTCCTCATCCACATCCACTTCCAGGAAAGGAAACCCGAAATAACGGGCAAAATTGCTAATGACATCACTGGTATAGGGCTCCTGGGTATATTCATAAAACCCTACTTTTTCTTCATCCAAAGAACATAGAGGTTCCGGAAATACGATAGTCACTCCCTTGCGCGCAATTTCCCGTTTTAACTGAATACGCAACCCCTGCGGAACCCAACCCGAATTGTCTATTGAGGCTATTACTCCCTGGGCTCCAGTCCTTTTTACTAAGTCCGGTAGCAGCTGAGCTGCCTGCGCTTGCTCTCCCAAATGCAAAATTAAATCAACCGGCGGAAGTTCTGCCGGCAAATAATTTTCCGGTTCTTCCACAATTGGCTCCACAATATTGGAAATCTCCCAGGAATGAACCATCCAATCTTCAGGAGCCCTGTTCTGAATATGCCCTGCTATTCGGTTTCCATATTTTCCTTGCGTAATAATTAGCAGTATCATTCTTTCTTGTTTTCTCCTCCTTTTGCATTGTTCATTTTTATTTTTCGTTTATTCTTTTTCTTCTTCCCAAACAGCGAAAGGCTGAGTATAAGCAACTCCTTCTTCTCCCTTTATTTCTGCCCGGATGTAGGAGCCTACGTTGGCAGACTCTCTAAAGTTAAAGTTTTCTCCCTCCGCAATTATGACCCCATTTGAAAACCATTTTACCCTCTCTTTTTCTTCAGCTTCAATATTTACTATACCCTCATCATTGTCGACCTCAATCTCATTTAACTTTGGAGAGCCCTTTCCATTGGCAAAATAAAATTGCCCTGTTTTCATAGCATCTCTGAATTCATTTTCCTTCAAATCGGAGAGCAAAAATACATTGTAACAATGCCCTATATGGCCTATACGATGAGAATCATCATTGGAAAAACCCCATACCGGACGGTCAGGCATCAACATGGTT